>OGZV01003579.1_pt1 | contig 10276 bp, 6 predicted proteins | sample 1576861 | NCBI WGS metagenome assembly OGZV01 (sample SAMEA3541501, study PRJEB24748) | human gut metagenome | biome: human gut; feature: human-associated habitat; material: faeces | place: China | collected 2012
ACGCACCGATGAAAATGTGTACTGTGGTGTCGCTCAACAGAAATATAATGCTTTGGCTTGATTGTAGCATTAAAACCGCAAAAGGGCAATAAAAATATCAGGCAAATTATCAAAATGTCAAATATATCAAATTATCAAATTTGCCGTAATAACGTAAATGACGTTTAAAAGAGACAGCCGCGAAACCGCGGCTGTCTCTGAGGATAAATTTTACTAACAGGTTAGTGAATTGCGTGTTTTTTATGCTGTTAAGCATATTCTACTGAGCTTTTCTTCTCTTTAAGCTGTATCCAACTGCACCTGCTCCGCCAAGAAGCATCAGTATAAGTACCATCATTGCAGGATTGTCATCGTCTGTTCTGGTTGCTTTCTTCTGATTTATGGCTGCCTTTTTAGCCGAAGCTGCTGTCTGCTGTGCTGGTTTCTGTGATGCGGCAGGTTTATTGATATCTGTCTTATCATTGTCGGCCGGCTTAGTTTCTTGTGCCTGCTTCTCAACTGCTGTTATAGTTGCCTTGGCTGTTCCGTTTGTGAATAAGAACTTCACTTCATGGTCTCCAACACTGAGTGAATCAAGAAACTCCTTTGTAAATGTGATGATTGTTGAGCCACTCTTTACTGTATAGTATTTCGGATCAACTGTCTTTCCATCCACCATAACATCAAGGAAATACTCTACTTCACAGTTGACACGGATTGCATGAGCTTCATCCACTTTAAGCACGTGGGTGGTGTCTGCACCCTCAAGGATATCGTACTCGTTGAGTTTAAGCTTTTCTATGCTCTCTGTCTTTGTAGCGCCACATGACTCACAGGTGTATGTCATCTCGCCATCGTCTGTGTATGTTGGAGCCTTGGTCTGTACTCCGCCATCCCACTTGTGGCCTGTTGCTTCTTTTGTCTGCACATTTTCCTTGGTCTGCGCTTTAAAAGCTGTGCCGTTTTCGTTCTTAAAGCTTACTGTGTACTTTGTGAGCTCCGGCAGTGTACAGCTCCTATTCTGTGTCACTTCTGCTTTTGATTTAGCTGTCTCTGTGTCAGTCTTGTCGCAGAATGTGCACTTTCTTGCAGCTGTACACTCTGTGTTGTCAGCGCTCCATGTGTATGTTGTATCGGAATATGTGTGATCTGCAATTGTGAGCTTTCCAGGTACCGTTATTATTTCATAGCTAGGATTAAACTCTGGTGATAAAGATACAACCTCAATTTTGTATACACCAGCACTTTCTCCCTCTTCAATACGCATAGCAATGTTTACAGGTTCAAATCCATCTACTAATCCATCAGCGGTATAATCAAATCTAGGATTTTTTTCTCCAACATGTTTTACCTTATCATTAGCAGTAAGTGTGATTTTCTTAGGCTTTATAGTATATGTAAATGATTCATTTGAATTAATCCTGTAGTTTCTATTATTAATATCTGCCTCTGCCTTGTGTTCTCCGCCTCTAAAACCACCATCATATACATTTACAATAACATTGAGTGTATCCCCTTCACAAATATCTTTTGCATCAACTGTAGCTGTTGGTTTTTGTTCCTTACCATTAAATGTAAAATCCGGTGTTGTCCATTTAATGTCTACAAGTTTTGGGCTGATAGTAAAGTCAGCATATGCCACAGCAGCAAAATTATCATCATCCTCTGCCACAGATACTCTTATTGTATATTCTCCAGCCGCTTTTGGCACGTCTGTTGTATAAGTATTCTCAGGCTCTCCATAATTCTGGAACTCAAATTTTACTTTGCCTTTATCTGTCGCATTAGTTGATTCAATTTTAGGCATTGCTACTGCTTTTCCATCATAAGTCTTATCAAGCTTTGTCTTTATAGTAACAGTTCCGTCATTCTTAACTTTTAGTGTTATTATGTCAGAAGCCAATGCGGTACCTTTTGCTTTTACTCTGACCTCATAATTTCCAGATTCGAGAATTCCTGTCTCTGTACCAATTATTTCTGTCCAATTACCTTTATCTGTCTTTTTGTACTCATACTTTTTATCAGATACAAATCCGGTGATTTTACTATAATTACCAGTGACTGAATGTTTTGTTTCAACTTTTAGACCGGTTGGAGTGTCTGCTTTGGTTATGGTAATTGTCTGAGCATAAGATTCATCCTCATCCTCTGTTGCTTTTCTTATTACCTTAACTCCATTTGTTATATTAACACCATTTATATTTACAACAGAATCCTTTATTTCTTTCCAACTGGCTCCACCATCTGTGCTGTATTGCATGGATGGAGTTACGCTCATTAAAATACCACTGTCCGGACCTGTAGCTTCGAATACAGCATTTGGTGTCTCTGCCTTAGGTTTTACATATTTGGGTACTTCAACCTCGCTAATTGACGATATCAATTTATCAGGCTGTCCTTTATATCGCATCTCGTATGTTCCAGGTTTAACCGAAATTTCAGTCCTATCAGAAGGCCACTCTGTCCATTCATCATCATTCTTAAGCCTGTATTCAAGATTACTGCTTGAAGATATAAGTCTTATATTACCATTTCCATTCCATGTATCAGGTGCAATTCCACATGCTTTTGGAGAACTTTGTGTATTCTTATCTGTTATTGTAATATTAGCCTCTACACTACCTATTGGTGTTCCCGCAATTATAATTTTGCTATTATCAAATGATTTTATATAAAGACCTTTATCTGCTTTATATAAATTATCAAATTTAATTTTATCTTCATTTGTAAAATAATGACTATCATCTGCTAAAAGGACAATATCAGTAATGAAACTCTCTTGCTCAACACTCTGCTCTAATTCGCCGGATTTTTCATCTAAACATACGCCTTTTGGCAGATTAACTTTCACCGTGTATTTCGGCAGTTCCACATTTCTCTTTAATACTACATTTCCTTTTGAATTTTTACCAATTTTATACTCTTCATTATCCGAGATAAAATACTTATCATCTGCTACATCATCTGTAATTATTGCAGGAAACTTTGTAGATGCAACTGTAATACCAATTTTAGCCCCATCCTTCAAGTTCATAGCATTAATCTGTTTTCTTTGAGCAATATAAAGATTGTTAGCATTATTGTTAGCATTATTGTCAATTATTGATGGTACACCGGAAAGAGTCATAGTACATAATTGATTATAAACACCACCACCTGTATTTTGAGCAATATTATCTGATATAGTTCCACCCGACAAAACTAAGTTAATCTCCGGATTTATTCCTTTATTTGAATTATCATCCTTTGGTAATCCCCAGATACCGCCTCCGTTATATGCTGAATTACGAGATATAGTACCTCCTGTCATTGTAAAACTAACTTTAGATACATGTTCTTCATTATCATAGTAACTTGTAGCATAACCTGCGACTCCACCTCCTCCGCTTAATGCTTTAGTTGAAGTAACCTTATTATCAGTGATGCTTCCATCTGTCATTTGAAATATTGTGTTGTGCTGTGTCTCTGCATAATTATAAACACCACCGCCTCTGTACTGGCACGTATTATTTGAGATGGTTCCTCCGGACATATAAATCTTACCATTGAAGTTAGATACACCGCCGCCCTGTCCAAAAGTTTCATATTTGTCATCTTTTGCCACATTTTCACTGATTTTTCCGGCTGACATATTAAACGTACCGCTGTTACTCACACCTCCACCTGATCTTTCAGTTCTGTTTCCAGAAATTTCTCCACCTGTCATAGTGAACGTACTATTACTATCATCATTACGTACTCCTCCTCCAGCACCGCCACTTTTATTATTGCAGATTTTACCGCCTGAAAAGTTAAATTTCCAAATATTATAAACTCCCCCACCTCCACTATAAGCTTGATTATCAGAAATAACCCCTCCATACATATTAAAAGTATTACTATTATAGACACCGCCACCAAAGCTTGATATATTAATCTTGTCTGCATTTTTAGAATTATTCTTTATAGTACCGCCGTACATATTAAATGTTCCCCTATTATATATTCCGGCACCATAATCAACAGGTCTGTCATAAGAATAATCTGGTCCTACATATTGATTTTCAATCCAGCATTTATTGCTATCAACTGAACCACGCCAAAGGTTAAGAGTTCCGATATTATATATTCCTCTCCCGTTTTTCCCATCTAAATGTGTAATTTTACCAGTTTCACTTACACTACAATCAGTTATTGTCAGTATCCCTTCTCTGCCTATGTTTATGGCAGCTGTATCAGAATCACATATAATGCTGTGTCCATTCAGACAAAGATTCACTTTACCATATACTTTCCATTCTGATGTAGTATGTATATCACCCTCCAGATAATAATCGCCCGGCTCTACCGAACCATTAATTTCAGATAATGGCTGCCAGTTAATTGTATCATCATGTTCATGATTATACTCACCGGTTACGCAAATACAGTGATTTTTATGTGTACTCGGTATATCCTCCGCCCAAGTATTATCAGGCATTAGTCCTGCCACCATTGCAAGACTTAATAGAATAGCATACATTTTTTTCTTCATATTCCAGTACCTCCCTCGTATCTGTGCTTTGTTATCTATTTCCATATCACATATACTTGTATTGATAGTACTAATTATACAACATTTTGTACCTTACTTTGCCCAAATGGCGCCAAATGTAGTTTTCAGGGTGTGAATTGCAAAGCAGCCTGCAAATCCGTCAAAAATGGCTCAAAAAAACAGCCTGACACATCTCTTACATATGTCTGACTGTTTTTATCGCTTACTATTCGGTTTTATTATAGCTATCCGCTAAATTCTCCTGTAGTGGTACGCAAAGTATATATTGCCGGCGATTGCGGTGAGCGTCCACGAAATGACGTATATGAGGTATAGGGACTGCAGTGTCTTAAAATACGCAAACACTGTGAGCAGCCATATAATCCTGAATACGACAGAGCCCATGACCACTATGATGGTTGGCATGACGCTTTTTCCGATGCCCCTGGCGGCGGCTGTGGCATTGTCCATGAAGGCTGATACACAGTAGACGAATGCCATCACACCGATTCTGATCTGTCCATAGTGTATCACGGCATCATCACTCGTAAAGAGCAAAAGAAACGGTCTTTGGAATATAAACAGCGCCACTCCAAGCACCAGTCCCATCAGAAACGAGTATGCCAGGGTGATGAAAAATGTCCTAAGCACCCTTTCCTTTTTCCTCGCGCCCAGATTCTGCGCTATGAAGCTGGTGCATGCGGTGTAAAATGCTGCCATCATATCATAGATGAGTGAATCCGCATTGGTGGCGGCTGAATTGCCCTCCACTACCACATGGCTGAAGGAATTGATGGATGTCTGGATACATATATTGGCTATGGCAAAGAGCGAGTACTGTATCGCGGCCGGCACTCCGATACGAAGCACTGCTGCGGCCGCATCCCTGTCAATCGCTATATCCTTCATGCGCCGGCCGTAGCTGCCGTATGTCTTCATGAGAAACCTGATGATGAGAGCCGCTGAGATGTACTGTGCTATGATGCTTGCGATGGCTACTCCTATCACTCCGAGTCTGCACACTATTACAAAAAACAGGTTGAGCACTATATTGATAATTCCCGAGATACTCAGGTATATGAGAGGCCTCTTTGTATCTCCCACTGCGCTCAGCACACCGTTGCCGAAATTATAAAGCGCCAGCGCCGGCGAACCGCACAGATATATCATCAGATACGCTGTGGCACCGTCTATAAGCTCAGGCTTTGTATTCATTACTTCAAGCAGTGGCTTTGAAAAAGCCAGGCCTGCCACTAACAGTAAAAGTCCCGCTATAAAGCACAGGATGACCGATGTGTGGACGGTCTTATGCACTCTCTGATAGTCCTCTGCTCCCATGTGCAATGCCGTGACAGCATTGACACCGCCTCCCATGCCAAGCAGGATGCCTGTTGTGAGTGTGATGATAATTGTCGTGGACCCGACCGAGCCGAGTGCTCTTGCACCTGCAAATTTTCCCACCACTGCCACATCCGTCATATTGAAAAATACCTGAAGCAGGTTTGAGAACATGAGCGGTATGGAGTAAATCAGTATCTTCCTTGCGAGTGGTCCGTTCACCATATCCAGTTCTTTGGTCTGTGTTGCTCTTGACTTCATTTTTCCCTCTTGTAAATCTGTAATAATCTGATTAATTATAGATACATTTCATTCTTTTTTCAAGACTGTTGTTTACGCTTTATAAAAAAGATTATATAATAAAGTTAAAAAGACTTAAGAGGTAAAAAATGTTTGAAATATTAATCTGTGATGATGACAGTACGTGCCTTGAGCAGACCTGCCAGCTCGTGAACGACTGGAAGGCTGCTATCAGCACCCCCGTCAGCGTAAAGACCATGGAAAGCGGTGATAAGCTGCTTGAATACTGTACCAAAAACAGTCCTGATGTAATTCTTCTGGATATCATGATGCCGCTTTTAAATGGAATGGATGCTGCAAGAGAGCTGCGCGAGCACAATCTGATATCGAAAATTATCTTTCTGACCACATCGCCTGAGTTTGCCATTGAATCCTATGATGTGGATGCTTCCGGTTATCTGCTAAAGCCTGTTGACAGAGAGAAGCTGTATAAGCTTTTGGACAAATGTTTGTCTGCTGTATCAAAGCCTGCTGATTCCATCGCAGTACATACTGCATTTGGATATCAAAATGTACTCATGCACCATATTGAGTTTCTTGAAGCGCAAAATAAGAAGGTCATGTTGGCACTATATGACGGAAAAAGACTTGAAGCCATTGGCAGACTTTCAGATTATGAAAAGCTGCTCACTGTCGAAAAAGGCTTCTTCAAGTGCCACAGAAGCTATATTGTATACATGCCGGCTGTGGAGCATTTTTCAGCAACTGAGCTTGTCACAAAATCAGGTACAAAGATTTCCATTTCCAGAGGTCTTTCAAAGAGCTTTCAGGATGCCTATTTCTCCTATATGTTTAAGGAGTAGGCTTTATATCATGAAAAAGGAATAATTATTATATGCTTAATTTAATCACGAACACCGTGAGATACATATTCACACTATACTTTGGAGTATTTGTCACTACATCTATAATAGGTATCAAAAACAATAAAAAAAATATATTGATATTAAACGCATTCTGTGTCATAGATCTGCTTTTGGATCTCGTACTCATGTGCTTTAAGGGCTCTGCAAGTGTGATAAGTGCATATCCTCTCGTGACACATCTTCCTCTTTTGCTGATACTGATATTTGTTTTTCACCGAAGCGTACTCAAATCACTGCTTGCTGTCACAAGTGCCTACATGTGCTGTCAGATATGTAACTGGATGTCTATCATCACAGAGTGGCTCGGCTACGAGTCCTGGATTGTTGATTTGACCTATATTGCCGGCATTTTCCTCACATACTTTATCGTACACAGGTTCATCGCACCCGCACTGTCCGATATTTTTGCAAAGCCCGATGTGGAGCTTATACCTATATGCATCATGCCGTTTTTCTACTACATATTCGACTATTCGACAACAGTGTACACGAAGCTTCTTTACAGTGGCAGCCACATAGTGGTCGAGTTTGTGCCATTTCTCATGTGCATCAGCTTTCTGACGTTCTGTGTGGTCTACTATCATTCGATTGAACGCCAGCAGCAGATTGCCACACAGAATTATTTTATGCAGATAAAGCAGGCACAGTTTGCAAAGGAAATTGAGAGCATGCAGCGCAATGAGAAAAATGTTTCTCTGCTGCGCCACGATATGAGGCATTTTCTGAACAATATAGCTGCCTTCATCGAAAACAATGAAAATGACAAGGCCTTGGACTACATACACGGTATCGTTAAGGCAACCGAAAAGACCACCAGAAAACGCTTCTGTGCAAACGAAATAATCAACATCATTATCATGTCCCATGCCGACAGCTTTAAGGATAATCATATTGATTTCAGGTATTCTATATCTGTTCCATCAAAGCTCCCCTTCTCAGACATAGATATGACCGCGATACTTCAAAATGCACTGGAAAATGCCGTGCATGCCGTCATGATGCTTGAGCCCGAAAAGCGCTTTATCAGACTCTCTATCTCAGAGAAAAGCGGCAAGCTTTTGATTTCTGTTGAAAATCCTTATGCCGTAAGGCCTAAGCTCATAAACGATATGCCTGTTGCAACAGAAAGAGGGCATGGACTTGGCACAAGAAGCATCCGACAGACTTCTGAAAGACTTGGTGGCAAATGCCAGTACAGTGTGACCGATACACTGTTTATTGTAAGAGTGATAATTTAGTTTATTAAAACAGCCGGTGCATAACGCACCGGCTGTTTTGGTCCTCATATTACAATATATAATTCAAATCACAATTAGAAATCTGTGAGGTTTGCAGCTCTCTTCTCAAGGAATGCTCCCATTCCCTCTTTCTTATCGTTTGTGTCATTTACAACACCAAAGAGGTTTGCTTCCATCTCAACAGCATTCTTGATATCCATATCATATCCGTTGTTGATAGCAGCCTTTGCAACTGCGATTGCGTAGCTTCCCTTAGAGATGATCTTTGCAGCCATAGCCTTAGCTGTTGGCATAAGCTCCTCTTTTGCTACTACTTTATTAACGAGACCGATACGGTATGCTTCAGCAGCGTCAACATTGTCGCATGTGAAGATCATTTCCTTAGCACGTCCCATTCCTACTAAACGAGCAAGTCTCTGTGTACCACCAAAGCCAGGAATGATTCCAAGACCTGTCTCAGGCTGTCCGAAAATTGCGTTCTCAGAAGCGATTCTGATATCGCATGCCATAGAAATCTCGCATCCTCCACCGAGTGCGAATCCATTGACAGCTGCGATTGTTACCTGACGCATATTCATAAGCTTGAAGAATGGCTCTGAAGCCTTGATTCCGAATGCTCTTGCCTGTGGTGCTGTGAAGTTAACCATCTCTGAGATGTCTGCTCCTGCTACGAATGACTTGAACTCGTTGCCCTTCTTGTCAGGACCACCTGTAAGGATAAGCACCTTAACATCGTCTCTTGCCTCGATCTCTGTTAATGCTACATTTAACTCGTCAAGAGTCTCACTGTTTAATGCATTAAGAGCAGCCGGTCTTGAGATTGCAAGTACTGCAATCTGATCTGCTACGTCAAGTGTTAAATTTTTGAACTCGCTCATTGTATAAATCCTCCTTAAAAAACCTATGTATAACCGACATTTCTGTCGTAATTTATAAAAAAATAGTAACACTTTGACAAATTTTTGTCAATGTCTGAATGACCTTTTTCAATAATATTTACCATTTAATTTAATATACAAAATTTAAGGAGACAGTCTGCTTAATGCAAACTGCCTCCCGCCTTAGAAATAATATAATCAAATTATTTAATTAAATTAAATCAAAACTCAAATTACATAAGTCCATGTGTCCTGTTGTAAGCATTGCAGATCATATTTGAGTTCTTGATAAGGATATGCATAGCGATGAATGGTCCGATTCCACAGATAAGTGTACCAAATATGCACCACATCAAAACAGTGGTTCCATTCTCCTGAATGCCAAGTCCGTATCTGCCTGCATTATTTGCCAGTCTGTTGCCCAGCTTATAGTACCAGTACCATGCATAAATACCGCATGTAATCATTGAAAGCAGGATAAATGCTACGAGACCTGATGTATTCTCGCCATCTCCATCACATGCTACATTGACATCATGAGCCATCTTGTAGATGAAATAATATCCATAAATACCACATGTAATAATAGACAGGATGATGTATGAGGCAAGACCTCTGTCATCCTTTAATCTTTCTCCCCTGTATGGTGGAGGAGTCTGACCACCATTGTTCTGGTAGCCTGTATTGTACTGTCCGGCTCCGTTGTTCTGGTAGCCTGCGTTGTACTGTCCGGCTCCGTTATTCTGGTAGCCTGCGTTGTACTGTCCGGCTCCGTTATTCTGGTAGCCTGCATTCTGCTGGTTTGCACTGTTTCCTGTGAAGGACTGCTTTACCTCATCAAATGCACTTCCAAGCTCCTGCTCTGCTGCATTGAAGGCCTCTCCTGCTTTGTTGACAAAATCCTGTGCCTTGGAAACAGGTGCTCCACAGGCTGGGCAGAATTTTGTTGAATCAGGAATTTCTTTTCCACATTTCTCGCAAAACATCTTCTTTCTCCTTTTCTATTTGCTGTCTATTATACGGATGATACGAAACAGGATGTTGTTTTGCGGCTCAAAAACCACGACATCATCGCCTGACCATATCAATCTGCATATATAAACTATAGCAAACATAATAATAATTGTAAATATAATTATTTTATAAATTTTAATATTTATTTTA
>OGZV01003580.1_pt1 | contig 10275 bp, 10 predicted proteins | sample 1576861 | NCBI WGS metagenome assembly OGZV01 (sample SAMEA3541501, study PRJEB24748) | human gut metagenome | biome: human gut; feature: human-associated habitat; material: faeces | place: China | collected 2012
GGCGCGGTGAAGGAAGCCACCCCCGACCAGCTGGAAAACACCCCCGGTGTGGGCAGGCAGCTGGCGCAGACCATCTACGAGTATTTTCATCAGGAATAAGTAAACGCCCTTCCCCGCTGGCTCAAGGCCGTGGGAGAAGGGCGTTTTGCTGTCAGGCAGGGGAGTGCTGAGGGGTCAGATCAATGAGGCCCGTGGCAGACAGGTCCAGATCCCCCTTGGGACCGGTAGAGGTATAGCGTTTGTCGTATTTTTTGCTGCCGATGCGGACAACATTGTCGGTCCGGGCATCAATGGTGTAGTCGGCAGGGTCTCCGTCCAGACACAGATGGATGGAGCGGTAGGCACTGATATTAGCCTGCTTTGTGCCGGAAAGCTGGCGGATGAGGCATCCGCCGATGGAAATGTCCGCTTCCAGGTCCCGGGTCACGGTCAGGTCGTCGGCATACAGACTGCCGTTATCCAGCTCTACCTTCAGGCTCTGCAGCTGCAGGTCGTCCAGATGGACGTCCCCCACCTCCAAATCTAAGGTCAACCGGGTGAGGGCGTCTGCCGGGAGGGTGACGGTAAGCAGGGCTTCCGGGGCATCGGGGGACACCTGCCAGTTATCTGGCATCTCAAAATCCAGGGTGGTGTGCCCATATTCATCAGAGGTGCGCTGGAGAGGGGTATGGGGGAAGTTGTCGAACTGGAAGGTGGCGTATATGTCCGAGGTAAGGGTCGGGTCGGTGACAAAGACCACGGAGCCGTAGTCTAGCTCCAACTCCAGCTCTGTACGCAGCTTTTCCAGGGGGATCTGCAGGGTGCTTTCCCCAAGGTCATCGGCGGGAATGGGAAGGGGTACGGTATCGGCCGGGACAGCGAGGTGGGTGCCGTTGCTCTCTTCCGGGACAGAGCTGCTGTCTGCTGCCGGAGACGCAGGCTCCACCGGCTGCACCGGGGTGGCTTTGGAGTGCTGGAAGAAAAAGCAAACCAGCACCAGCACCGCCAGCCCACCGCCCAACACCATGCGCCAGCGGGAACGCGGGGCAGGGGATGCCGGGGCGGCAGAACTGCCTGCCGGGGTCTGCTCGTCCAGAATTTTGCGGGCGACCTCCTCGGGGCTGCCCAGCTCTGCAATGGCGCGGGCCTCCTTTTCCGGCCCGGCAGCATCCAGATAATCCTCGTAATAGCTCAAAGCGTCCTTGCGCTCAGCTTCCGGCAAAGGGGCTAAAAGTTGCTCCAGCGCAGCAAGAAATGCAGTACGGGTCATAGATCATTCCACCTCTCTGAAAAATGTATCAATGGAAGAACGGTAGCGGCTCCACTCCTGGGCATAGGCGGCAAGCTGCTGCCGCCCGACAGCGGTGATCTGGTAATAGCGTCGGTTGCGGCCGTTGACTGGTGCGTCGTACACCGTCAGAAGCTGGTCCTTTTGAAGCCGCCGCAGCACCGGGTACAGGGTGGATTCGCTGAGTTCCAGGGTATGGGTGACCTGCTGGGTAATGCGGTAGCCATAGGCGCCCTCCGGCTCCTGGGCCACCACGGACAGCACGATGGCATCCAGCAGTGCGGCACTGATGGGAAAACTCATGTGGGGACAACCTCCTTTCTGTATGACGTGTTTCTATAATATTATATATCATATAATATTGCGCGAGTCAATAGATGGGTACAAAAAAATATGGCAGGCAACAAAAAAGCTCCCCCTTTCGGGGGAGCTGGATGGGAACGAAGGGAGCAGACGGAGAGGGCTGAGCTTCTTAGTCCTCCGAAGAAATATCCTGCCCAAAGTATTTTTCGCCCAGAGCTTTCAGGGTGCCGTCGGCGCGCAGCTCGTCAATGGCGGTGTTGATGGCTTCCAGCAGGGAAGCGCTGTCGTCGCCCTTGCGCACCGGGATGGCCACATGAGAAGCGTCCTCGGTCTGGGCCACCAGCTTGAAGTCGGCGTCCGGATGCACATTCAGGTAGTCGTAGAAGGACACATCGGCGTTGAGGGTGGCGTCGATGCGGCCGGCGGTCAGCAGCTGGATGGTCTCTTCCAGCGTGTCGATGCCCTGCACGGTGGCACCATAGCTCTCGGCCAGCTCCATGTAGGTGGAAGCCAGGCTGTTGGCAGTGGTCTTGCCCTTCAGGTCCTCAAAGCTCTTGATGTCCTCGTTGTCCTTGCGCACGGCCAGTGCGGTGTGGATGTAGCCGTAAGGGGTGGTGAAGTCGTAGGTCTTGGCGCGTTCGTCGGTCACTTCCACGCCGTTGCACACGATGTCAAAGCGGCCTGCGTCCAGACCGGCGAACAGGCTGTCCCAGTCGCTTTCCACATACTCCGGCTCCACACCCAGCTTCTCGGCGATGGCGCGGGAGACTTCCACGTCGTAGCCCACCAGGGTGTCGCTCTCGTCGTGGTAGCTCCAGGGCTGCCAGGCACCTTCCAGTGCCACGATGAGCTTGCCGCTGGCCTGGATGGCGGCAAGCTGGTCAGCAGCCTCAGCGGATTCGCTCTTGGAACTCGAATTGCTGTTCGAACTGGATGCGTTGGAAGAGCAGCCGGACAGGGTGAGCACACCGGCAGCAGCCAGAACGCTCATCAGGGAGATAAAGGTTCTTCTTTTCATGGTATCATATCCTTTCGAAAATATAGCAGTTTGCGTTTTTAATGCACAAGCAACATCCGCAAACTGCATATCGCAAAGATGCCGTTTTGATTGGCACTATTTTTGAAAATTGCGATAAGAGGCTCAAATCGAATAAATTATGCGTGCTGCGAGATCTTCTGCAAAAATTCGCGGGTGCGCTCCTCCTTCGGGTTCGCAAAGAACTCCTGCGAAGGGGCCTGCTCCACGACGACGCCGTTCTCCATGAAGACGGTCTTGGAAGAAACGTTCCGCGCAAAGCCCATCTCGTGGGTGACGACCAGCATGGTCATCCCCTCCTCGGCCAGCTGGCGCATGACCGAGAGCACTTCGCCCGTCAGTTCCGGGTCCAGGGCCGAAGTGGGCTCATCGAAATAGATGATTTCCGGGTCGGTGGCAAGGGCGCGGGCGATGGCCACCCGCTGCTGCTGGCCGCCGGAAAGCTGGCGGGGATAGGCGTCTGCCCGGTCGGCCAGACCGACCTTTGCCAGCATCTTCCGGCCGATGGCATCCGCTTCTGCCTTGGGCATTTTACGGGCCACGACCAGCCCTTCGGTGACATTTTGCAGGGCGGTCTTGTTCCGGAACAGGTTGTAGTTCTGGAAGACGAAGGCCGTCTTTTTGCGCAGGCGGGCGATGTCGGCGCTGGAGATCCTGCTGAGGTCGAAGGTCTCGCCGTCAAAGGTCAGGCTGCCGCTGTCGGTAGGCTCCAGAAAGTTCAGGCAGCGCAGAAGGGTCGTCTTGCCGGAACCGCTGGGGCCGAGGATGGCAACGACGTCGCCTTTTTCCACGGTCAGGTCCACGCCCCGGAGCACGTCCAGTGTGCGGACGACCCGGCGGGCATGGCCGCGCGGGAACGGCCCGATGTGAAAATGCGGTTTCTCGTCGTAGGTGCGAAAGGATTTGTGAATGTTCTGGATCTCTAACATGGCCATGATGCGTCCCCCTTTCTCACTGGAAGCCGTGGGCGTTCAGCTGACGCTCCAACAGGCTCTGCAGCTTGGTGACGACCGTGCAGAACAGCAGATAGACCACGGCGACCTCGCAGTAGATGGGCAGGAAAATGTAGGTGCGGGCGGCAACGCGCTGGCCGGCCATGAACAGTTCGGCGACCGTGATGTTCGATGCCAGCGAGGTGTCCTTGATCATGCCGATGAGCGAGTTGGACAGGGCAGGCACCGCCGTGCGCAGCGCCTGCGGCAGCACGATGCGGCGCATGATCTGCCACCAGGTCATGCCCACGCAGTAACCGGCTTCCAGCTGGCCCTGGGGCACGCTTTCCAGCGCGCCGCGCATGGTCTCGGCGCAGTAGGCACCCTCATTGAAGGCAAAGGCGATGACGGCGGCGGGAAAGGCGTCCAGCATGATGCCCAGGCTGGGCAGGCCGTAAAAGATGATGAACAGCTGCACCAGCAGCGGTGTGCCGCGGATGACCCAGATGTAGAACCGGGCCAGCTGACGCAGCACCGGCACATTGGCGTACTGCACCAGCGCCACCACCACAGCCAGCACCATGGCAAGGCTGAAGGAGATGAGGGTCAGCGGGATGGTCATGGTGAGGCCCGCCGACAGGATACGGGGCAGCGCTTCCCACAAAACGCTGGCCGTGCGGTTGGAAAGAATGGCTTCAAGCATTTGAAAAAACTTCCTTATCTGACAAAAAAGAACCTGAGGAGGTTTGATGAGAGATCTGAAAAGGAATGTTCGGGCAGGGAATATCCTATAATTCCTACCAGAATACTATAACATGTTTTTCCAATCGGCGCAATTCGTTTGGGCAAATCCCCTGTTATTCCCAAAATCGAAGGGAAACACGCGCTGACTTTGTGCAGTCTGGCAAGGAGTTGACGTTACAGGCGGTTTCGTGTACAATGAGACCAGACGAGCCGCCCACTGCGGCGCACAACAGGCCCGCGACGAAAGCCGCGCGGCAGATTCGGAGGATTTGAACGTGACGAAACGGAAAATCGGTATCCTGGGTGCGGGCACCTGGGGCATGGCTCTGGCACGGATGCTGTGCGTGAGCGGGAACGATGTGCTGGTCTGGTCTGCCATTGAAAAGGAGATCGACGCCCTGTCGAGCACCCGTGTGCACCCCAATCTGCCCGGAATGAAGATCCCGGAGGAGCTGCGCTTTACCAAGAGCGTGGAGGAAGTGTGCCGGGACAAGGACATCCTGCTGTTTGCGGTGCCGTCGGTCTTCGTGCGCTCCACGGCTGCCAAGGCCCGGCCCTATGTGGCCGAGGGGCAGATCATCGTGGATGTGGCCAAGGGCATCGAGCCGGACACCCTGTACACCATGACGGAGGTTCTGGCCGATGAGCTGGGCCGGGAGGGCGGTCCGAAGAAGGTGCACCTGGTGGCGCTGTCCGGCCCCACCCACGCCGAAGAAGTGGCCATCGACCTGCCCACCACCATCGTCTCGGCCAGCCCGGACGTGGAGGCGGCACGGTTCGTGCAGGAGGTGTTCTCCAACAGCGTCATGCGCGTCTACACCAACGAGGACATCAAGGGCGTGGAGCTCAGCGGTGCCATGAAGAACGTCATCGCGCTGGGCGTGGGCATCTCCACCGGCCTGGGCTACGGGGACAATGCCCGCGCCGCCCTCATCACCCGCGGCATCGCGGAGATCGCCCGGCTGGGCGTGGCCATGGGCTGCAACGTTCACACGTTCGCGGGTCTGGCGGGCATCGGCGACCTCATCGTCACCGCGACCAGTATGCACAGCCGCAACAACCGTGCCGGCATCCTGATCGGCAAGGGCGAGACGCCGGAACAGGCCGTCAAGGAAGTCGGTATGGTGGTCGAGGGTATGAACGCCCTGCCCGCCGCGCTGGAACTGGCGGAGCGGTATCAGGTGGAAATGCCCATCGTGCAGACCGTGAACGCCATCGTCAACGAGGGCATGGGCGCGGCGGAAGCCGTCCGCACCCTGATGGACCGCGACCCCAAGAACGAGCTGCCCAAGGGGTACGAGAAGTAAGAAATACGGCAATTTATAGCAGTTTGCACTTTTAATGCACAAGCAACATCTGCAAACTGCATATCGCAATATGCCGTTTTTGATCGGCACTATTTTTGAAAATTGCGATGTTAAGACAAAAGCGAGAGACACGAAGTGGAAAACTTCATATCTCTCGCTTTTTTTATTTTCGAAAATCAACGAAGGGAGTTGGGAGAAGAGTAATAGTGCATAGCGGCGGCTTTTAGCATGGTGTTGCCGTAATCGCTGATGTCAATATGGACCCATTGTGTCTCACCGGATTGATAGTAAACGTCTTTCAGCAGTGGGCAGTTTTCGAAGGCATCGCTTTCAATTGTGTTGACGGAGAGAGGAATATAGACTGCTTGCAGAATAGAACATTCTTCAAAAGTACCCCAAGCAATTTTTTTAAGATTATTGGGGAGAATAATTTTTTGAATGCTTGTCCGAGAAAACACTTTCTCATCAATTACGCTGACAGTTTCTGGAATGGTGATAGAAGGAAGTGACTTGCAACCGTTGAACGCTTCACCATGAAGCCTTTTCAGCTTTTCAGGAAGAGTAATGGCGGGAAGAGCAGAGCAATCTCGAAAAATTTTATAGGGAAGCTCCAGAATCGTATCATTGAGTGAAACACTCTTCAATTGGGGACAAGCTTCGAACATGCACTGCGAAAGAACAGAACACTTTATGGTAGCCGACACGAGATGTTTGCAATCGTAGAAAGGCGCGGAATCATTGTAAAAATTATAACTGACAACAGTGGAAGGAACAACAACAGTGGTCAGACCAGATTCACTAAATGCGTGCCATCCCAGAGATTCCAAGCCTTCGGGGAGATTGATTGAAGTCAGACTTGTGCATCCTAAAAAGGCTTTATAGCCAATCGATTTGATGGTAGAAGGAAGCTGAACATTGCGAAGGCTGGTAGAGCCATCGAACTCATAGATGCTTTCTACACCTTCGTTCAGAATCAGCTCTTCCAGATACTTACTGCCGCCATAGTGGACTTTCTTATAACATCCGGGAACGATCATCTTTGTGATTTTTCCACCGAGGTTTCCGTCCAGTTCAACGATTTTCCGACCAGACCATTTTTCGGGAAGTGTGATGACACCCATAGGCTGCGCGCCATTGCTGTCATAGCCCGTCAGAACGGCAGTGCCATCGTCATTGTTACGAGTTTCCCAGATGATTTTGCTCTGTTCAACGTCCGGAGTGCTGGAAGCGTCCGAACTGCTGGAGGAACTGCCGGATGAACTTGGTGCAGGCGGTTCTGGTGATGCTGATGGGGAAGAGGAACTTGGCGCGTCAGGAACTTCGCTGCATCCGCCAAGGACGCTCGTGACAGATACCGCAAAAGCAGTTGTACCGGCGAGTTTTAGAAAATTACGGCGGTCCATTTTCTTAGACATAAAAATCCTCCCATTTTTATTTTCGCACATGATTCAATGACTTGCATGAAAAAATCTGATAACCAAATGGATATCATAACCAAAGAATAGCATTTCCTCGATGTATTGTCAAGATATCCATTTAGATATCAGGAGGACGCTTATGGCTTACTACCGCAGAATACGTGACATGCGCGAGGACCACGACTTGACACAAAGACAGGTAGCAGCAATACTGCAAATGCCGCAGCCGCAGTACAACCGGTATGAACAGGGACTCAGAGATGTTCCCACAACGGTTCTGATAAAACTTGCTGATTTATATGAAACTTCTACAGACTATCTGCTGGGAAGAACCAATCGGGCTGAAATGATAAAATAAAAGCAGACGGAGAACGTAGAAAAAGGCATTTGCAGTAAATTTCAAAAATATCTCAAATATTTTACCAAAATAACACCCGAAAGGGTAGTAAGACGAGACGGTTTCTGGTATACTGACCTTGTATGAAAGTTTATGAGGGGGAGTTTTTATGCCTTCGACCTATGCACACCGCTGCTTTGGCGCGGATGTTCTGACCCAGCTGCCGGAAGCGCTCCAGAAGAAGATCGAGCCGTACCGTGCGCTGTACGATATGGGCCTTCACGGGCCGGACCTGCTGTTCTACTATAAGGCGCTGCAGTCCAACCCGGTGAACCGGCTGGGCAATGCCATGCACGAGCAGCCGGGCACCGTCTTTTTTGAACGGGCGCGCGGCGTGATCCGGAACGCCAAAAACCGGGATGCCGCGTTGGTGTATGCGCTGGGGTACATCTGCCATTTTGCGCTGGACAGCACCTGCCACCCTTATGTGGAGCAGTACGTCCGCACCAGCGGCGTGAGCCACTGCGAGATTGAGACGGAATTCGACAACCAGCTGCTCCGCCGGGAGGGCCGCGACCCACTGCACGACCTGACGGCCAGCCACATCCAGCCCAGCCGCATCTGGGCAAATGTGGTGGCTCCCTTCTATGAGGGCGTCACGGTGGATGAAGTCTATCAGGCCATGACCGGCATGGTCTTCGTACACAAGATGCTGCTGGCTTCGAACCCGGTCAAGCGCTGGGTGGTGCTAACGGCCATCCGGGCAGCGGGCAAGTGGGAGTTCATGCACGGGCTGGTGGCAAACCCAAAGCCGAACCCGCAGTGCGCCGAGAGCGGAAAGCAGCTGGATGCGCTGTACCAGAGCGCCATCCCGCTGGCGGTGCGGCTCATCAACGAGTACGTGGCCGGGCTGGACACCGATGCGCCGCTGGATGCGGCGTATCAGCACACCTTTGGAGAGAATTGAGAGGGACTATGGAACAAAACAAAAAATTCAGCCTGACCGGGCTGGAACGCGCATGGATCTTATACGATGTCGGCAACTCGGCCTTTGTGCTGCTGGTGGCGACGCTCATCCCCATCTTCTTTAACGCTCTGGCGGAAGAAGGCGGCCTGAGCTCCGTGGAATATCTGGCATACTGGGGCTATGCGGCCTCGGCTGTGACCATCATCACGGCGGTGCTGAGCCCCATCCTCGGTACACTGGCCGATACGCGGGGCTTCAAAAAGCCCATCTTCATCCTCTGCCTGGTGGTGGGCGTGGCCGGCTGCTGCGCCATGGGCTTGGCCAAGACCTGGCTGCCCTTCCTGCTCATCTTCGTCTTTGCGAAGGTGGGCTTTTCCGGCAGTCTGGTGTTCTATGATTCGATGCTGAGCGATGTCACCACCCCGGACCGGATGGACGTAGTCTCCTCCCGTGGGTATGCGTGGGGCTACATCGGCAGCTGTGTGCCCTTTGTGGTCTGCCTGGCGCTGGTGCTGGGGTCCGGGGCCGTCGGCCTGAGCCAGATGACGGCGCTGAACATCGCGCTCTTCATCACAGCGGCGTGGTGGCTGGCAATGACCCTGCCCCTGCTGAAAACCTACCGGCAGCTGCATTATGTGGAGGTGGAGAAACACGCTATCCGGCAGAGCTTTGCCCGCATCGGCCACACGCTCCGCCACCTGCATGAGGACAAGCAGGTGTTCTGGTTCCTGCTGGCGTTCTTCTGCTACATCGACGGCGTCTACACCATCATCGACATGGCCACGGCCTACGGCACTGCGCTGGGGCTGGACACCACCGGCCTGCTGCTGGCGCTGCTGGTGACTCAGATCGTGGCGTTCCCGTCGGCACTCATCTTCGGGCGGCTGTCGGCGAAGTATCCGTCTACCACCCTCATCCCGGTCTGCATCGCGGCCTATGCGGGCATCGCGCTGTTTGCGTTCTTCCTGACCCAGCAGTGGCAGTTCTGGGTGCTGGCCTTCGTCGTGGGCATGTTCCAGGGCGGTGTGCAGGCGCTCAGCCGCTCCCACTTTGCCAAGATCATCCCGCCGGAGAAGTCGGGTGAGTATTTCGGCCTGTTCGACATCTGCGGCAAGGGGGCATCCTTCCTGGGTACCATGATCGTCAGCGTGGGCAGCCAGCTGACCGGCAGCGCCAATGTGGGCGTCGGCTCGCTGATCGTGCTGTTTCTTGTGGGCTTTGTGCTGTTCCGGGTGTCCTACAAAGAGGGAGCTATTACGGAGTAATGTACTCTTTTGCGCACGGTCTTTATGAATGCGCATGACTCCTATCAAAATCGGCCCTGCCGGAAAAATCGGAAAAGCGTTTGCGCCGACTGGCGCACCGCCCGATTTTTCTGGTTGGGCCTTCTTCTTTGGGGTCACTAGGGGCGAGCAGCCCCTAGTTCGTGCCTCCCGTCCTTGCCGCGCTGAACACGCGGCATTTGCTTCGCAAACCGGACGTCGGCTTAAAAGCCCCGCAGGGGCTTTCATGGCTTCGCCACCGCCGAGCTTCTCAAAGCGGCTTTTCTGGTTCTCTTTTGGCACGCAAAAGAGAACATCTCCGGATTGTTTGTTGCGTCTTACAGCGCACCGTGATACAATAAACAAAAATCCATTTGAAAAAGGAGAATCCCAATGAAGCAATATCCCGGTTATACCGTCGTGCGCTGCGAGGACTGCCCCGAACAGCACGGTACCCTGACCGTGCTGACCCACGATGTCAGCGGTGCGACCATCCTGCTGGTGGAGAACGAAGATGTGAACAAGGCGTTCGGCATCGGCTTCGGCACCTTCCCATCGGATGACACGGGTGTGTTCCACATTCTGGAGCACTCGGTGCTGGCGGGCAGCGAAAAGTACCCGGTGACCTCGCCGTTTTTGCAGCTGCTCAAGAGCAGCATGGCGTCCTTCCTGAACGCGATGACCTTCCCGGACAAGACGGTC
>OGZV01003594.1_pt1 | contig 10228 bp, 10 predicted proteins | sample 1576861 | NCBI WGS metagenome assembly OGZV01 (sample SAMEA3541501, study PRJEB24748) | human gut metagenome | biome: human gut; feature: human-associated habitat; material: faeces | place: China | collected 2012
TAAAGAAGGAGAATTTATTATGTTATATCCAACCTTAAATGAAGTAACGGAATTACTAAACGAATATAAAGTGACACCTGTGTTTTGTGAAGTTCTCTCAGACACATGTACCCCAATTCATATTTACAATGCGCTGGAAAGCAAAGAAGAAAACTGTTTTATGTTAGAAAGCGTTGATAATTCTCAGCAATGGGGTCGTTATTCTTTTATTGGTATTCATCCCAAAGCAGAAATTAAGGTAAAAAACGGAACTATTACACATACGCAAGGTACGAGCACTGCGACGCTGTATATGGAAAATCCTATTTCTTATTTATCTCATATCATGGAGGAGCATCGTTCCCCCAACTTTCCAAACAAACCCAAACTGACCGGCGGATTAATCGGATATTTTGCATATGATACGGTTCGTTATATGGAGCAAACTGTGTCCAGCTCTCCTGAAGATGACTTAGATATGCCCGATTGCCATTTGTTCTTATACGATGAGATTGTTGCTTTTGACCACTTAAGCAACAAAGTGGTAATTATTTTAAATATCTCACAAAAAGGAGACGCTGCGGTGCAATATGAAGCGTGCCAAAAACGTGCTGACGAAATCGCGGAAATCATTCGCAGCTATATCCCCATACCAAAGCCGCGTGGTGAGAAAAAAGATATTACAGTTACATCCAATGTAACGGAAGCAGAATTTACTGATATGGTTGTAAAGGCAAAAGAACACATTGTAAACGGAGATATTTTTCAAATTGTACTGTCACAGCGTTTTGAAGTGGAAAATCCACCGGAACCTTTTGATGTTTACCGCATGCTTCGTGCTGCCAATCCTTCTCCCTATCTCTATTACTTTAAACATAAAGACTACCAAATTGCAGGTGCATCTCCTGAAATGTTGGTAAACGTCACAAAAGGAATTGTATCCACAAAACCAATTGCAGGCACTATTGGAAGAAGCATTTTAGAGGAAGAAGATAAAAAACTGGAACAACAGCTTCTCAACGACCCCAAAGAGCGTGCCGAACATACCATGCTGGTTGATTTGGGACGCAACGATGTTGGCAAAGTTTCAAAATTCGGCACCGTGGAAGTCACAGGATTTATGCATGTTGAGCGCTACTCCAAAGTCATGCATTTGGTCAGTGATGTGAAGGGATTGCTCAGGGACGACAAAACTGCATTAGATGCATTATTGGCAGTTCTGCCGGCAGGTACGTTGTCAGGTGCCCCGAAAGTCCGCGCTATGCAGCTCATAGACCAATTAGAAAACAAACGGCGTGGATTATACGGAGGCACCGTCGGTTATTTGGGATTTGACGGAAACATTGACACCTGCATTGCCATCCGCACCGTACTATTTAAAAACAAGAAAGCTTATGTTCAGGCAGGCGCCGGAATTGTAGCCGACTCTATCCCGAAAAAAGAGTATGAAGAAACACAAAAGAAAGCGTTGGCTGTCATCAATGCAATCAAAGATGCAAGTCAAATTTGAATAGGAGGGATACAGGATGATTCTTTTAATAGATAACTATGACTCTTTTACCTACAATCTCTATCAGGCAATCGGACAGTTGTATGAAGATATTACTGTCATACGCAATGACAAACTTACCATTGAACAAATACAAAACATGCAGCCGGAAGCAATTATCATCTCTCCCGGCCCCGGTTACCCAAAAGATGCAGGCATCTCTGTTGCCGTTATCGAGAAATTCAGCGGAACCATTCCAATTTTAGGCGTATGCCTCGGCCACCAATCCATTGCACAAGCATTTGGCGGAGATGTTATACATGCCAAACAACTGATGCACGGAAAAGCAAGCACCATTACGGTAAACAATCAGTGTCCTGTTTTTAAACATCTGTCTGATGATATTACGGTTGCCAGATACCATTCTTTAATTGTAGATGAGAACACCCTTCCCTCTTGCCTTGAAATCACCGCGAGAGATGACACAAAGCAAATTATGGCAATTGCCCATACATCTCACCCGACCTATGGCGTACAATTCCATCCCGAATCCATCTTGACAAAAGACGGCATGCAAATCATTGAAAATTTTCTCTATTATGTTGCAAAAGTGAAAATCACACCGCTTCATACAGAGAAAAATCTATTACCTCCTGCCCAACGAAATGCCTTAAAACCTTATATCTTTAAAATTATAGAAGGTACGGATTTAACAGAAGCAGAAGCTTATGACGCAATGGACTGCATTATGAACGGCGGCGCAACAGATGCGCAAATTGGCTCCTTTACCACTGCATTGCGTATGAAAGGAGAAACCATTTCCGAATTGCAAAAGTCATGCGTCAAAAGGCCGCTACCATTGAAAATGGAACAGATGCAATTGATATTGTGGGAACAGGCGGAGATATGGCAAATACATTTAATATTTCTACAACCACATCTTTTGTGGTTGCAGGCGCGGGAGTAAAAGTAGCAAAACACGGAAATCGCAGTGTTTCCAGCAAAAGCGGAAGCGCAGACGTACTGGAACAACTTGGTGTAAACATTTCACTTACTCCGGAACAGGCAGCTGCTTGTTTGGACCAATGTGGAATCTGTTTTCTGTTTGCACAAAAATTTCACGGCTCTATGAAATTTGCAGCGCCTTCCCGTCGAGAAGTGGGTGTACGTACAGTGTTTAACATTCTTGGTCCTTTGGCCAATCCTGCGCTTACCAATTATATTGTACTTGGCGTATATGATGAAGCACTGATGGAACCTATGGCAAAGGTGCTTATGAATTTAGGCATTAAAGGCGCTATGATTGTACATGGCAATGATGGATTGGATGAGGTTACCATTTCCAGCCACACCACGGTTTGCGAAATTCAAGAAAATAAATTAATCAAATATGAAATTACCCCTGAAGATTATCACATTCCTATTGTTGATTTAAACGAAGTCATTGGAGGAACCGCAGAAGAAAATGCAAAAATCACATTGGCGGTGTTAAATGGCAAGCAGGGACCTCAACGCGATATTGTTGTAATGAATGCCGCTTGCGCTTTATACACAGCAGGCAAAGCCTCCTCTTTGGCAGAAGGTATTCGTCTGGCACAAGAATCAATTGATAGCGGAAACGCATTGGAAAAACTGGAAGAATTAAAACAAGTCACCGCACAGTATTTGTAAATAATGAATCTATTTTCATAGAAAGGAGTTTATGGTGATATTAAATCAGATTGTAGAAAAACGTAAACAACAGCTTCTCAAAGAACAATCCGCAATTGGTTTTGAAGAAATGAAAGCACTTGCAATGCAGGATTCAAGAACTTGTATCTCACTTTATGACGCACTGAAACAGGATACGCTTTCTGTTATTTCCGAAGTAAAAAAAGCATCTCCTTCAAAAGGACTCATTTGTCAAGATTTTGAGCCTGTATCCATTGCCTTACAATATAAAAAAGCGGGAACCAATGCAATTTCCGTATTGACAGAGGAACATTATTTTCAGGGCAGCAGTCAATATTTAACTGCAATTCGTCAGCAAATTGCTTCTATTCCTATCTTAAGAAAAGACTTTATCATCGAACCGTATCAGATATACGAGGCAAAATGTATTGGGGCAGATGCAATACTGCTCATCGCTGCCATTTTAGACACAGAAACCTTAGCGCAATTTCGTTCTATCGCTCACGGTTTAGGGTTGGAATGCTTGGCAGAGGTTCACAATCAAGAAGAGCTTAACCGCGTATTGGAAGTTGGATTTCAAATTGTAGGCATCAACAATCGCAATTTAAAAACGTTTGATGTCTCTTTAGAAACAACCGCACAGCTCGCTTCTTATATACCAAACGAATGCGTCATTGTCTCAGAAAGCGGTATTACCACCAATCAGGATATGAAAACAGTACGCAGTCACGGTGCCGATGCCGTTCTGATTGGAGAAACACTGATGAGAAGCAGCCATATTGCAGAAACCATGGCAGCATTGAGGAAGCAAGTATGAAACAACAATGCAAAATAAAGTTTTGCGGTATCCGCCGTTTAGAAGACGTGACATATATGAATGAATTCATGCCCGATTATGTAGGTTTTGTATTTGCACCAAGCAGACGTCAAGTGTCTCCTGCCGTCGCTATGGCACTGGGGCAGGAACTGCATTCGGATATCAAACGTGTAGGCGTATTTGTAAACGAACCTATAGATAAGCTGATACAAACAGCCCAAACAGCGCAATTAGATGTACTGCAGCTACATGGGGACGAAGATTGCTCCTATATGGATAAATTACATGAAACGCTAAAACAGGAAACGCTGTCATATGAAATATGGAAAGCCGTTCGTGTAAAAGATGAAGAAACAATACGAATGGCAAATCAATTTCAAGCAGATAAATTGTTGTTGGACAGCTTTACAACATTGACTTACGGAGGCAGCGGCAAAGTTGCCAACTGGGAAATCATCCAAACAGCAAAAATAGAAAAACCGTTTTTTCTTGCCGGGGGCCTTACATCGCAAAATATTGTAGAAGGCATAAAAACAGTACAGCCGTACGGTGTTGATTTATCCGGCGGCATTGAAACAGATGGCTGCAAAGACAGAAATAAAATTGCACGAATCATAGAACTGGTTAGAAATTGTTAAACAGAAATGAGGTACATCCATGAGCAAAAAAGTAGGCAGATTCGGAGATTTCGGAGGACAATATGTACCCGAAACCGTTATGAATGCTGTTCACGAATTGGAACAAGCATATGATTTTTATAAAAATGACCCACAATTTCAAAAAGAATTAACAGACCTGTATCACAACTATGCAGGCAGACCTTCCATGCTTTACTATGCAGAAAAAATGACCAAAGATTTAGGCGGAGCTAAAATTTATATCAAACGGGAAGATTTAAACCATACAGGTTCCCATAAAATCAACAATGTATTGGGGCAGGCATTATTGGCAAAAAAAATGGGCAAAAAACGTTTAATTGCCGAAACAGGAGCCGGTCAGCACGGAGTTGCAACTGCTACGGTGGCTGCTCTGTTCGGCATGGAATGCGAAGTGTATATGGGTGAAGAAGATATGGAGCGTCAAGCATTAAACGTATATCGTATGAATTTACTTGGCGCAAAAGTAACGGGCGTAAAAAGCGGTACCCGCACTTTAAAAGATGCCGTAAACGAAGCTATGCGAGACTGGACTGCAAACGTTGAAAATACATACTATTTAATCGGTTCCGCAATGGGTCCTCACCCGTACCCTACCATGGTTAGAGACTTTCAAAAAATTATTGGTGAGGAAACAAAACGCCAATTAGAGGCCATGGAACACACACTGCCTGACTGTGTAGTTGCCTGTGTGGGAGGCGGTTCCAATGCCATTGGCATGTTTTATGACTTTATTCCAAATGAAACCGTGCGTTTAATAGGAGCTGAAGCCGCAGGTCATGGTGTGGATACCGCTTTACATGCGGCCACCATGGCAAAAGGCTCCAAAGGAATTTTCCATGGTATGAAATCTTTATTCCTCCAAAATGAAGAAGGACAAATTGATTCTGTTTACTCTATTTCTGCCGGTCTGGATTATCCCGGCATCGGTCCGGAACATGCTCATTTACACACCAGCAAACGTGCTGAATACGTAAGTATTACAGATGAAGAGGCTGTTTGCGCCTTTGAATATTTGTCCCGTATGGAAGGTATCATTCCTGCAATTGAGTCTGCCCATGCAGTAGCTGCTGCAAGAAAAATTGCTCCAACCATGAAACAGAATGAAATTATGGTAATATGCCTGTCAGGACGCGGAGATAAAGACGTATATCAAGTAGCCAGATACAGAGGGGTGGATATTCATGAATAGAATTGACAGCATGTTTGCAGAATTAAAAAAACAAAACAAAAAAGCATTGATTACCTTTATTACGGCGGGTGACCCTGATTTTGATACCACAGAACAGTTGGTACTGGAAATGGAACGTCAAGGCGCTAATCTCATTGAATTAGGTGTTCCGTTCTCTGACCCAATTGCAGAAGGACCCATCATTCAAGAAGCAAGCCTGCGTTCCTTACAGGGCGGAACCACTCTGGAAGGTATTTTTGAATTGGTAAAAAAACTACGCACAAAAACGGAAATTCCGTTGGTATTCATGATGTATATCAATACCATTTATCGTTTTGGAGTAGAGCGTTTCTTTTCTCTATGCCAGGAAACAGGAATTGATGCCGTCATTGTACCTGACCTTCCGTTTGAAGAACATGACGAAATTGATGAATGTGCTTACGCTCATGGCGTGTATCCAATTAATCTTGTCGCTCCAACGTCTAAAGACCGTATTGCTGCCATTGCGGCAAACAGCAAAGGATTTTTGTATTGCGTATCCTCTACCGGCGTTACCGGTGTCAGAAATACATTCCAAACTGATTTTGACAGTTTTTTTGATACAATAAAACAACATGCCTCTATCCCGTATTGTGTTGGTTTTGGCATTTCCTCGCCTGAACAAGTGAAACAGATGAAAACGTACTGCGACGGTGTCATTGTTGGCAGCGCCATTGTAAAAATGATAGGACAAGAACAGAAAAGTTCTGTAGCAACTGTGGGTACATTTGTAAAAAGTCTACGAAATGCTTTGGATGATATTTCTAAATAAAAAAGAGCAGCATATGCTGCTCTTTTTTATTTAGAGATTGCGGTTGGTACCAATACTACGGATTGTTTCCCTAGCTCTTCCCAGCGTTTTGTTACCAAATTTTTATGGTATTTTACAGTACCATTGCTGTTGTATGGATCATTAAAATAATAATAATTTTGGTCTGCTCCTACCAATACCATGCAGTGTTCTCCCGCTGTCCATGTAAACCATTCTCCTGTATCTTCCAGTATCCAGCTATCCCCTACGGAAGTTGGAGCCAAATTAATGCTGGCCCACAGCAATACAGGTATATTACGTTTTACATAGTTATCGACCAACGTATCTATATCCGTATTGGTTGTATCCATCGCTAAAGCTGTATTGCCAACCGCATTATTTAAAGCACTTACAATAACCGGTGCATAACATCCGTATCCTCCGGAAGACCTGGGGTCCCCAATAAAAGCCTGTGTAGGACTTGTACTGGTTAAAAGACCTGTCTCCGTATCAACAAAAATATCCGCTTGCGGAAGATAATCATCAATAAAGTCATCAACGGATACATCATATCCATAATAGGAAAGAACCATAACCGCACTCACAATTTCACATGCTGTAGGATATTCACCTTCTTGTGAAAGATACGGAACATCCAATAGAAAGCCATTGCTTTCTTCTGCCTCTTTTTGATTCACCGTTTCTGCTTTTTCAATTCCGGTATTGCCAAGATTTAAAGTAGACATAGAATCTTCTTGATGAAATAAACCCATTGCTATCAGAACAACTCCTATCACTACCAGAATGGTAATCACAAAACTCACGATGCTAACCAATAAAATAAAACGTTTCTTTTTAAAATATATGTATAAGGATACATGTTTATTTTTCATTTTTACACATTCTTTCCAAAATAACTTTTTCATTCCATTATTTGTAACGATAATATTATGTCATACTATATTACATGTTGTCTGTAAGAATATGTCAAAAAAGTGTAAAAATTTCAACTTTATTTATGCAGATAATTTTTCCAGGCTCATTCCGGCTATTTGCTCCATCGGAACATTGTAAATAAAAATAAACCGATAACCTGAATCCAAGGTATAAATCAACAAAATTTGCTGGTCTTGTATCACAACATCATAAGAATTATGGTCAGAGTTTAAAAAGTTTTCTAACGCTGTAGCAGCTTTATCTTGATAAGGATTTGTCAAACATAAGTGGTACAAATCAGTTGCTGCAATATCTACGATATCGCCTTCAGAAGTAGCATCAGACTCTTTGGAAGTTGTAAACTTATTGTATGCTTCTTCAATTTGAGTTCTATCAGCAGACTTTTGAAGACTCTCTTTATCGTCCACATGTAAATACAATAATTGGCCATATTGGTCTACTGCACAGTTCACAACTTTTGTCTGTTTTACTGCATTGTTGGATACATGATTTGCTTTCTCTTCTATAGCAGGAGATTGCTCGGAATTTTCTCCTGAAAATGAATATCCGGTACATTCAAAATTCTTTAGAAAGTATACCGGAACATTATTTGAAGTTACCTTTTGAAAATGAGAAATAAAATCTGTTTCTTTATTCGATTGAGCTGCCTGATTCAGTAAACCGGAAATATGAATTTCACTCAAAAACATCTTATCATCTTCAGTTAAAGATGTCACAGCATCATTTTTATATAATCCCCATGGATAAATAGTGATTTCTTCTTCTCTATTCCAGTAGAGAGGCTGCATTTGAACATTTTCTTCGCCCATATATGTCATTTTATTTTTATAACTTGGAATCCAATATTGCAGACTACTGATTAAAATATATCCAAGGCCCAAAATAGCTGCTGAAATAAGAAGTGTTATAAGGAGCCTGATGACATGAAACTTTTTTTCTTTTTGCCGTGGTTTCATTCGGTCTCCCCCTTTTTATCAAAGATAATACTCACGCAAGTACCCTTTCTAGGTTCGCTTTCAATTTGGAGTCTGGCTCCGTGTAATCTTGCAATTTCGGAGCATAACGCCAATCCCAAACCTGCTCCTCCTGCTTTTCTGGTTCGTGATTTATCAATCATATAAAATGGCTGCATAATTTTATTGATTTCTTCTTTTGGAATACCAATACCATGGTCTTTTACGGCAATTGTTAATATTCCATTTGTTTCTTCGGCGAAGACTTCAATTTCCTGGCCGGATTTTGAAGCTTTAATTGCATTGTCAATCAAGTTATAAATCAATGACTTAAATAATTCTTTGTCCACTGACACTTCTATTTTACATACTTTTATATTCAGTGTAATGCCGGACTTAGATAAAGAAATTTGCAGTGCCTGTCCTACTTCTTCCATAATGCTGGTCAAAGGAATGGTTTGCCAATCCAATTGTGTGCTTCCTACTGTAATCAATTCCATCAATTTACCAGACAATGTTTTTAAGCGTTTGGTTTCCTCTACAATAATACCGGCATATTCACGCCGTTCTTTATCATCTACCGTACGTTTAATGCGGAGTAAATCACCAAAGCCCAAAATAGAAGTCAGAGGTGTTTTCATTTCATGCGCCAAATTTGCAATGAAGGTATTTCTGTCTTCTGCAACGCTTTCCAAATCTTTAATATTATGTTCAATTGCTTCCGCCATCTCGTTCATATTACGTGATAATTGAGAAAATTCCGTACTACCTTTTTCAGGCAGTCGTTTGCTATAATTTCCCTGCGCAATTTGTCGTGTTCCTTCATTGATTCTTCGCAAAGGCAACAGTAATAGCCACACTACAATCAATAAAACAGAAGCAATCACCGTTGCACATATCATACTCATTACCAAAACATAGTTTAATTGCTGCTTATATAATGTATAAATTTCTGTTACGTCAGAGGAAGTCATCAAATAATATGGCTGACTCTCCAATATAATTTGAGAAATGACAATTAAATAAGACGCCTCTCCGTCATCTACAATTTCCAGCGCATAACCGCCCAAGCCCTGCACTTGATTTAATACACTGGATTGAGATGCACTTTGCAAAATAGAAACCTCCAATTGTTCCGAACGTCCATTATAGCTAAGCAACCGCCTTTGCCCTGTATATAGCGACAAGCCTATGGTACGTGCACTGGATTGGGGTTCAAACGCAGACTGAGTTACCTGAATTACTTCCTCTTCGGTCAGAAACACTTTATTTTGTTTTAACCGTTCATAAATAACATTATCTTTCAGCATCACGGATAAGTATTTATGCTCAGAAACGGCATTCTGTTCTTCACGCATGACGGTTAATCTATGGCTGTTGGACAGCAGCAAAACCGATGTAACATCAATTGCTAAAATTACCAATGCCAAAGAACACAAAAATATCTTTTGCCAAAGTTTCATTTAGTTATTCCTCTCCAAACGATAACCAAGCTTCGGTATTGTAACCAATTTATTGTGTAATCCCATCTTTTTTCGTATTTGTTGTACGTGTATATCAACCGTACGGGTTTCCCCCATAAATTCATATCCCCATACAGTAGCAAGCAAGCGTTCCCTTGTCAGCGCAATATCCTGGTTTTGCAGGAAAAAAGCAAGAATATCAAATTCTTTTGGAGTTAAACTAACGTAGTCGTCTCCTTTTTTTACTGTATGTTCGTCAATATTCATGGTAATATCACCATA
>OGZV01003602.1_pt1 | contig 10209 bp, 10 predicted proteins | sample 1576861 | NCBI WGS metagenome assembly OGZV01 (sample SAMEA3541501, study PRJEB24748) | human gut metagenome | biome: human gut; feature: human-associated habitat; material: faeces | place: China | collected 2012
CCCGGACGGCCGCCACGGCGTGCTCGTGAGCGTGGACCCGCACGACCTCGGCGAGATCGTGTCGCTGGCCAAAAAGCTCGACGACCTGCACTTCGCGCTCTACGCGACCGCGGAGACCGCCGCCGCCATCGCGCGCCTCGGCATCGACGTCGTGACCGTCGACGGCATCCGCGAGAGCGACCACGCCTTCGCCCTGCTCGAGAGCGGCTGCATCGACTACATCGTCTACACCGGCGCGCTCATCGTGCTGGAACGGAACATCTTTGCGCTCGACCTCTACCGGAAAATCAAAGGCAACAGTCTGCCGGCAGTATAATAAAAACATTGTCAGATGCGAGCAAGATGAATCCTGTAAATTTTATCTGCACCTGACAATGTTTCCCCAAATATTACTATTAGTCCGATTATTTGGTCAGTATGGGATGAGCGCCTGAAGTTATTTTCATAGCTTCAGGATGTTGCTTTACAAACGATTCGATATGACGTACCCGTTTGTCTTCCAGAATTTCATTGACTGCAATCAGAATTCCGGTTTCCTCCACATCTCCGAATCCATAATTAATCGCTGTTCCAAACATACGCATTGTAGGAGACAGACTCATATATGCATTGACCAAAGGAGGAATATTATACCCCAGCTTACGCACTTCCGTATTCAAGATCTTGTAATCTTCTTTAAAGGAATCATAACAGAAAAGATTTTCCAACATTTTCTTATCTGTTTCTATTTCCAGCGGTTTCATCGGAGTTATCAATTTATCTTTATCACCGAAATGTTTATTCAGGAAGTATAATATCATGTCACGCCCCTGACGATGATAACTAGGATACATAGTCATCTTACCAAAAAAATATTTCACATTAGGCTTAATCACGGTTAATGCGCCCAAACCATCCCACAAATTATCCAAAGCAAACAATCCCTTGGAACCGGCACGGGTTGACTGATATTCCAATGTAACAAATGAGCGTCCCAACTCCACCGTGTAAGGCAAATATTCTTTCAAAAAAACTTCCGAGAAATTAAACATGTGAGCAGTAGCCAGCACAGGCTTCCCATGTTCATCAAATTGCACCTCATCCCCCAAAAGATAACGATAACCTCCCAAAATCTCCTCCGCTTCAGGATTCCATACAACTAATTGCTTATATGGATTTTCCATCACGTCATATTCATCGATATCCATCGCCTTTCCTGTTCCGCCACCTGCAGCACGAAAGGCTATTTCTCTCAACCGGCCAATCTCCTTCATCACATTGGGCGAATCCTGATACGTTATGACGTAAATTTCATTATGACTTTTATTCGTAAACCTCAGGCGTTTATCCTCGGAAAGTTCCGCCTTCAGAATCTCTTTGCTAATCGGTGCAATAATTTCTTCCATATCTTTTTTCTCTCTTTTGTCTATTATAGCTTGTAGACTACATCTTTTACAAACTGCGCCCACTGAGCCGGGGTCTTTGTCTTGTCGAAAGTTTGCCAAGGAATGGGTTTTCCAATGGTCAAGGTAAAGGTTTTATGACGATTTTTCAACATTTCATCTGCCAAGTAAAGCATAGCAATATTAAACTTAATGCCAAGTGCCTTACATATATTTGCCAAATTATAAAAAAAGTCTGAGTTCCGGCCCTCAAAGTGCAAAGGTACCACATCACGATGCGTTTCAATACTTTTAGTGACAAATGTCTTTTTCCATTCCAAATCCTTGATTTCCCCACCCTGTCTACGGGAACATAACCCCGCAGGAAACATAATGATATGATTATCCGAGGCAACCCCTGCCTCTACCATCTTCGGGAAATCCCTGGATTGCGAGCCTGTTTTATTGATAGGAATACATAAAGGAGCCAAACCATGCAAATTCATCAACAAATCATTGACCAAATAGCGTACATTACCATTGTAATGTTTTCCCAATATATACCCCAAAGCAACTCCATCCTGTCCCCCCAGCGGGTGATTGCTGACAAAAGTGCATTTACCGTTTTCAGGCAAGTTTTCCAAACCTTTTATCTCCACTTTTGCATCCAGGAACTCCATACAAGCTTCCAGAAAGTCAACTCCGACTTTATTTTTGGAGTCTTTTAAAAAGACATTCAGTTCATCCTGATGCACGATATGCTTCAGGTACGAAACGACAAAACGGGGAATATATTTATATTTTTTCCCGGCTTTCGTTTTCAATATCTTTTCTATGTCGATTAAAAATATAGAGTCGTCAGTCATTTTGCAAACGTTCTTTTCCATGCAAAAGTAACTTATCTTTTTTTATATTGGCAATTTATGACAGAAAAAACTCTTAATCTCTAAAGAAATTAAGAGTTTTTGTGTATGAAACTATACAAATTCTTTCATTTTTGCGCAAAACAAAAACGAATGTGCAATAGTTTGGTTTCGTTTTTCAACCTCCGAGAAGCTGCCCTTTCCATTATTTTTTATCATAAAATTATTAATTTTAAACCTCCTGTTTACCAAGCTACTAGCTACATTAACAGCCTGTTGAAAACTTCTCGAAATATTTTCTTAAAATATTGTGGGGAATTGTGGGGAATTGTGTAATTTTACACCTTGAACAATATAATAAGGTGTAAACATGCGATTTCTTGGGAATTCTGAAGCAAAGACGGATGCAAAAGGCAGAGTGTTCCTGCCTGCCGTATTCAGGAAGCAGCTACAAGCTGCCTCCCAGGAGTGCCTGATTTTACGCAAAGACACCTACCAAGACTGCCTGGTACTTTACCCTGAAAATGTGTGGAACGAACAAATGAACGAACTACGTTGCAAACTCAATCGCTGGAATTCCAGACACCAAATGATTTTCCGTCAGTTCGTTTCGGATGTAGAAGTTATCACATTGGATGGAAACGGGCGCTTTCTGATTCCAAAACGATATTTGAAATTAGCTAAAATACAGCAAGATGTACGTTTTATCGGATTGGACGACACTATAGAAATCTGGTCTAAAGAAATAGCAGACAAACCCTTCATCACACCGGAGGACTTTGGAAAAGAATTGGAAGAAATTATGGGAACTAATAACAACGTAGAAATAGAATGAGTGAAGCAAAACAGATATATCATGTACCGGTATTATTAAACGAGAGCGTAGACGGAATGAACATCCAACCCGGAGGTATTTATGTAGATGCCACTTTCGGCGGCGGAGGACATTCCAAGGAAATTCTAAGCCGGCTGGATAGCACCGCGCATCTATATAGTTTTGACCAAGATGAAGATGCCGAGAAGAATATTGTAAGCGACAGCCGCTTCACTTTTGTGCGTAGTAACTTCCGCTATCTTCCCAACTTCCTACGTTATTATGGCGTGGAAGGGGTGGATGCCATTTTGGCCGATCTGGGCGTTTCCTCACATCACTTTGACGACTCCGAACGTGGATTCTCATTCCGCTTCGAGGGCAAATTAGACATGCGGATGAACAAACGCGCAGGTATGACAGCTGCTGATGTAGTGAACACCTATGACGAAGAACGTTTGGCTAATATTTTCTATTTATATGGTGAATTGAAGAACAGCCGCAAACTGGCATCAGCCATCGTTAAAGCACGAGGTGTAAAACAAATTGTCACCATCGGTGATTTCCTCGAAGTCATCAAACCGCTTTTCGGACGGGAACGTGAAAAGAAAGAGCTCGCAAAGGTGTTCCAAGCTTTACGCATAGAGGTAAATCAGGAAATGGAAGCATTGAAAGAAATGCTTTATGCAGCAACCAAGGCACTGAAACCGGGAGGCAGACTGGTAGTAATCACCTATCACTCTTTAGAAGACCGCATGGTAAAGAATATCATGAAAACCGGAAACATAGAAGGCAAGGCCGAACAAGATTTCTTTGGTAATGTACAGACACCTTTCAAACTAGTCAACAACAAAGTTATTGTTGCCGGCAACGAAGAAGTGACACGCAATCCGCGCTCCCGAAGCGCCAAGTTGAGAATTGCAGAAAAGAGATAACGAGATGGAAGAAGAACTGAAACAAAATACACAACAACCCAAAGACGGACAATCTGCTTCGCCCAAGCATATGTCTATCCGCAGCATATTAGGAGGAGATATCCTTGCGAACGACTTTTTCAAAAGACAGACCCGTTTGCTGATTCTCATCATGATCCTGACTGTACTATACATAGACAACCGTTATAGCAGCCAACAGGAACTCATTGAAATTGACAAGTTGAAAAAAGATTTGATCGATATCAAATACGATGCATTGACACGCTCTTCCGAACTGATGGAAAAGAGCCGCCAGTCACGTATTGAAGAATATATTTCGACGGAAGACAGCCCCTTGCAAACGGCTACCAACCGTCCTTATTTAATAAAGAAAGACTAAGCCCATGATGCCCAACCAAAAAAACATAATGCTCCGCTTCTCCTTCATCATCCTGGTCATGGTGTTGATAGGCATTGCCATTATCTGCAAAGCCGGCGTCATCATGTTTGCCGAGCGTCAATACTGGAAAGACGTAGCCGACCGTTTTGTAAAAGAAAACGTCACCGTACGTCCTACCCGTGGCAACATCATCTCATCCGACGGCCAGCTGATGGCAAGCAGCCTTCCCGAATATAAGATTTACATGGACTTCATGATAAATAAAAGGAAGGGCGAAACCGAAGAAGAGGAAAAGACACGGCTGAAGCTACAACATATCAAAGACTCAGTTCTTTATGCAAACCTTGACACAATCTGCAAAGGGTTACATGAAATATTCCCTGATAAAAGTGCCGCCTTTTTCAAACAGCACATCAAAAACGGAAGAAAAAAAGAGAGCCGCAGTTGGTTGCTCTACCCCAAACGCATTTCTTATATACAATATAAAGAAGCAAAACGTCTGCCCGTATTTAACCTGAACAAATACAAAGGCGGATTCCATGAACAGGCATTCAATCAACGGAAAAAGCCTTTTGGCTCACTGGCAATGCGTACATTGGGAGATATGTATCCAGATATAGAACAAGGTGCAAAGAACGGGTTGGAACTTTCATACGATTCCATATTAAAAGGCAGAAACGGTATCACTCACCGTCAAAAGGTAATGAACAAATACCTGAACATTGTAGATATTCCTCCTGTAGATGGCTGTGATATCATTACGACCATTGATGTAGGTATGCAAGACATTGCAGAAAAAGCATTGGTGGATGAATTGAAAGAAATCAACGCTACTGTAGGCGTTGCCATTCTGATGGAAGTGCAGACGGGAGACATCAAAGCTATCGTCAACATGACCAAATGCAATGACGGCATTTACAGAGAAATACGCAATAACGCTATCTCAGACATGATGGAGCCAGGCTCTACTTTCAAAACCGCATCCATACTGGTAGCGCTGGACGACGGAGTCATCACTCCGGAAATGGTGGTGGAAACCGGTAACGGGGTCTATATGATGCACGGCCGCTATATGAAAGATCATAACTGGCATCGTGGAGGCTACGGCACTATCAACACAACAAAATCATTGATGGTGTCCTCAAACATCGGTGTATCACGGTTGATCGATGATCATTATCATGATAATCCGGAAAAGTTTGTACGCGGACTGCATCGAGTAGGCATTGCCACTCCGTTAGATCTCGATATTCCCGGTGCCGGCAAGCCGAACATCCGCATCCCCAACAAAGACTTGAGCAATTGGTCACGTACTGCACTGGCATGGATGTCTATTGGCTATGAAACCCAAATTCCCCCCATCAATACACTAGCATTTTACAATGCTATAGCCAATAACGGAGTAATGGTCAAGCCCCGTTTTGTGAAATCAATAGTCAAAGACGGGCAGGTAGTGGAAGATATTGCTCCTGAAATACTCAACCCGGCCATCGCTTCCCCCAAGGCTATCAGCGAGATACAAACGATTTTGGAAAAAGTCGTCAGCGAAGGACTGGGAAAGAAAGCAGGATCCAAGCAATTCCATGTATCCGGGAAAACCGGTACTGCACAGGTTTCACAAGGAAAAGCCGGGTACACGAATGGCACACGCCGTTATTTGGTAAGTTTCTGTGGATATTTTCCTTCAGAAGCGCCTAAATACAGTTGCATTGTAGCCATCCAGAAACCTGGACTCCCCGCCTCGGGTGGTCTGATGGCCGGCAGCGTGTTCAGTAAAATTGCCGAACGCGTATTTGCCAAACATCTGGCACAAGATTTGAAAGAAGCAAAAGACTCAACTTCTATCCTTATTCCGGATGTGAAAAACGGGGATATAAGTGCGGCGCATTATGTACTGAACCGGATAAATGTAAATTCATCCGGAGTTTCGGAACAATCAACCGAAGGCAAACCGGTATGGGGAAATGTGACTAGTAATCCGGACAATGTATTATTCAACAAAAAAGACATTAACAATAAACTTGTACCAAGTGTTATTGGTATGGGCGCAAAGGATGCTGTCTATCTGCTTGAAAGCATGGGATTGAAAGCCCGCATTACCGGCATCGGTAAAGTGAAGTCACAAAGTATCCCGGCCGGCAACACTTTGCGCAAAGGACAAACCATACAATTACGATTAAATTAACAGTGTAACAGGAAGAATATGAAACTGGAAAAGATTATTAAAGGAATAACAGTCAATGAAATCATAGGTGATGCATCCCAAGAAATTTCGGGAATAAACATGGACTCGCGCCTGATAGAGCCTGGTCATATTTTCGTTGCTGTAAAAGGAACGCAGACTGACGGACACACTTATATTCAAAAAGCAATAGAAAAAGGAGCCCGTACAGTGGTATGTGAGAATCTTCCTGAAACATTGATTGAGAATGTTACCTACATCAAAGTGAACGATACGGAAGACGTTGTCGGGAAACTGGCAACTACGTTTTACGGAGACCCCACCTCGAAATTGGAACTGGTCGGTGTTACAGGCACCAACGGAAAAACGACTATTGCCACCTTATTATATAATATGTTCCGTAAATTCGGATATAAAACAGGACTCATTTCCACTGTATGCAATTATATAGATGAGGAAGCCATTCCAACTGACCATACCACCCCTGACCCTATTACACTAAACAAACTGCTGGGGCGCATGGCAGATGAAGGATGCAAATATGCCTTTATGGAAGTAAGTTCACATTCAGTCGCACAAAAACGGATCGGTGGTTTAAAATTTGCAGGCGGTATATTTACCAACCTTACCCGTGACCATCTGGACTACCATAAAACTGTAGAGAACTATCTGAAAGCCAAAAAAGCATTCTTTGACGGTCTGCCTAAAACAGCCTTTGCCTTAACCAATCTGGATGACAAAAACGGATTGGTCATGACTCAAAATACCAAAGCAAAGGTACACACCTATTCGCTGCGCAGCTTGAGTGATTTTAAAGGAAAAGTGCTGGAAGATGGATTCGAAGGAATGCTGCTTGATATAAATAATGTGGAAGTCAATGTACAGTTCATCGGACGTTTCAATGCTTCCAACCTGCTGGCAGTCTATGGAGCAGCCTGCCTGCTTGGGAAAAAGGCAGAAGAGGTATTGCTGGCATTGAGTACTCTTCGCCCCGTTGCCGGGCGTTTTGACTCACTGCGCTCACCCAAGGGATACACCGCCATTGTGGACTATGCCCATACTCCGGATGCCTTGGAAAATGTGCTGAATGCCATTCACGAGGTCCTGAATGGCAAAGGTCATGTAATTACGGTAGTAGGCGCCGGCGGCAACCGCGATAAAGGCAAACGCCCCTTGATGGCACAAGAAGCGGTAAAGCAAAGCGATAAAGTCATTATCACCTCTGACAATCCCCGTTTTGAAGAGCCGCAGGAAATCATCAATGATATGCTGGCAGGGCTGACTAAAGAGGATATGCGTAAAGTGATAAGCATAGCCGACCGTAAAGAAGCGATCCGTACAGCTTGTATGCTGGCCCAAGCTAAAGATGTCATTTTAGTTGCCGGGAAAGGACACGAAAATTATCAGGAAATCAAAGGTATAAAGCACCATTTCGACGATAAAGAAGTATTAAGAGATATTTTTGCTAATGAATAAACCAACCAAAAGATGTTATATTATTTATTTCAATATTTAGAAAAGTTCGATTTTCCCGGAGCCGGTATGTTCGGTTACGTTTCATTCCGTTCATTGATGGCAATCATTTTATCATTGTTGATCTCAGCTATCTTCGGTGAATATTTCATCAACCTGCTCAAACGTAAACAAATAACCGAAACCCAACGTGACGCATCTATAGACCCTTTTAATGTGAAAAAAGTTGGTGTGCCGACGATGGGAGGTATAATTATTATTGTCGCAATTCTCATACCTTGCCTCTTGTTGGGAAAGCTGCATAATATTTACATGATATTAATGTTGATTACCACCATTTGGCTGGGTACGTTAGGCTTTTTGGACGACTATATCAAGGTCTTCCGTAAAGAAGGGTTGCACGGCAAATTCAAGATCATCGGCCAAGTAGGTTTGGGACTCATTGTGGGACTCACCTTATATTTAAGTCCGAGCGTGGTTATCCGTGAGAACGTAGAAATACAAAGAGGGGGAGAAATTGTGGAAGTGGTGCACAAGGAACAAGATCAGAAGTCCACCAAAACTACGATTCCTTTCTTCAAGAACAACAATTTGGATTATGCTGATTTCGTAGGTTTTCTGGGAGACAATGCCCAGGCTGTAGGTTGGATTATTTTCGTATTAGTTACCATCTTCGTAGTTACTGCCGTATCTAACGGTGCCAACCTGAATGACGGGATGGACGGGATGGCAGCCGGAAATTCTGCTATCATCGGTCTTACCTTAGGCATATTGGCATACGTATCCAGCCACATCGAATATGCAGGATACCTTAATATCATGTACATTCCCGGCAGTGAAGAACTGGTAATCTTTATCTGCTCCTTCATCGGCGCACTGATCGGTTTCCTTTGGTACAATGCTTTTCCCGCCCAAGTATTTATGGGCGATACCGGCAGCTTGACCATTGGTGGTATCATAGCGGTATTTGCAATCATCATTCATAAAGAGTTGCTTATACCTATTCTCTGTGGAATCTTCTTGGTAGAAAACCTTTCGGTCATTCTACAGGTGAGATATTTCAAAAGCGGAAAAAAGAAAGGACATTTGCAACGCGTATTCAAACGTGCCCCTATCCACGACCATTTCCGCACTACATTAGCACAGTTAGACCCCAATTGCAGTTATCTGTTCATGAAACCCAACAGCGTATTCCATGAGTCAAAAATCACGGTACGCTTCTGGATTGTCACCATCGTACTCGCTGCAATTACGATTATTACATTAAAGATAAGATAAGATAAACGAAGATTATGGCTAAAAGAATTGTCATACTAGGAGCCGGAGAAAGCGGTGCGGGAGCAGCCGTTCTGGCAAAGAAACAAGGTTTCGACACCTTCGTTTCAGACATGTCCACGATTAAGGACATATACAAAAACATACTGAACGAGCGAGGCATCGAATGGGAAGAAGGCAAACATACCGAATCTCTCATTCTGAATGCGGATGAAGTAATCAAAAGTCCGGGTATTCCGAATGATGCCCCGATGATTCTTAAGTTAAAGTCACAAGGCACCCCTATCATCTCCGAAATAGAATTTGCGGGACGTTATACCAATGCCAAAATGATTTGCATTACAGGAAGTAATGGAAAAACAACAACTACTTCGCTGATTTATCATATCTTCAAGAAAGCAGGTATGAATGTGGGACTAGCCGGAAATATCGGCCAAAGTCTGGCATATCAGGTAGCAGAATGCAACTATGATTATTATGTGATCGAGTTAAGCAGTTTCCAATTGGACAATATGTACAAGTTCCATGCCAACATTGCCGTATTGATGAACATCACGCCGGATCATCTGGACCGTTACGACCACCAGATGCAAAACTATGTGGATGCCAAATTCCGCATTATCCAGAACCAGACCCCGGACGATGCCTTCATCTTCTGGAACGATGACCCCATCATCCAGCGTGAATTACACAAATATGGCATTCATGGCCATTACTACCCTTTTGCCGAAAGGAAAGAGGAAGGAACCGCCGCATACGTGGAACAGGACAAGGTTTATTTTACAGAACCAATCGCTTTCAACATGGAACAGGAGGAACTGGCGCTGACCGGAACCCATAATCTGTTCAACTCCATGGCGGCCGGTATCTCTGCCAACCTGGCGGTACTTTTTTATATTTAACTTTAACAAGAGTTGTATTTGAATAGAT
>OGZV01003608.1_pt1 | contig 10182 bp, 7 predicted proteins | sample 1576861 | NCBI WGS metagenome assembly OGZV01 (sample SAMEA3541501, study PRJEB24748) | human gut metagenome | biome: human gut; feature: human-associated habitat; material: faeces | place: China | collected 2012
GTACTTTTGCAATCAGCAAAAGATAAATGGGGCCAGCAAGCAGCCCACCTCCTGCCGGCATGAAAAAAGTAAGCACGGGATTCGTTGCAAAAAAGACACCGCCCACCAATACAAAAACAAATAACAGTGCGGTAAAAATGCCAGTTGTTACAAGGTCTTTCACAGTCAGACCTTTGTTCATAGAATTTACTTGATTACTCATTTTGAGCCTCCTACCTTTCGTTGTCTTGACGCGACAAGCGGTTTGTGATATTCTTCGATTAGATGCTGCTAACCGTTATCTAATACGGTACACTTGTGACGAACAGCATTCAATAGGTTTCGGCGATGTTCGTCCGTTCCTTTCAAAGGTTCGTCCAATCGTTGCAAAAAAGGAGGCGGTCTACTTTCATGTCTGAAATCATCGATCAGCTTTATGCGCCCCTGCTTGCGGAACACGGTTTTATCCGTGACTCGGATAACCAGCAATACGGGGCATTGGGTATCTGCTGGAAACTTTCTTCCGAAGTCGGAGAAGGTACCTACTGGACTTATGGACAGAAAGACCTATACGATATTAAAATTCACAATTTTTCTTTCCACAAGGATTTCATGCTGGAATGCTCTTTGCCAGAATGTTTGAGTATTACGCAGTATGATTCTATCTCCGGGGAAGAGTTATCGCCATACCGCAGACTGTCTGCCGGCTGCATCAAAACGTTTATCGGAGGCTATGCGCCATACAAGGCTTTGATACATAAGAACATTCCAATCCGTTCGGTTGGAATCGAGATTGCACCCGCATATTATGAAGATTATCTGAAGAAACTGTACCCTGAGGCACAGATCAATCCGATTGACGCCTTCCGCAAAATCGACCAAACATCAGATTTTCCTGCGATGTCACGGTTGCTTACGGAGATTAAGGACTATCGCGGAGAAGGGATTGCCGCAAAACTTTTTTATGAGGGAAAAGTCGCAGAAGCAGTTTCAATGGTAGTGGAATATCAGAAGAAGCATCCTGATAAACCAGTTCATAAGCTCTCGCAGCAGGATATAGAAAGTATCCAGACGGTCGCTTCATATCTTAGTGACCATTATGCTTTTGACATTCCTCTTGAAAGGCTGACGCAGATTGCCTGCATGGGGACAACGAAACTGAAAAGCTGTTTTAAGAAATACTACGACTGCACCATCACAGAGTATATTCAGCAGCGGCGCATGAGCCAAGCAGAGTATCTGCTGGCATACACAGAGCTGACAGTCGGACAAGTTGCCCAAACAGTGGGGTATTCCACTTCAAGCCGATTTGCAGAATTGTTCCGCAAAAGCACTGGATTGTTGCCATTAGAGTATAGAAAAACCGCGCAACGAAAGTAGAATGAGAGCCAGAATAAACTCTGGCGCGCGCGTCTGATTTTCAAGTGGAACTATAAAGTGTAAGCTGAATGGATTTTGCATCATTTCGCCAATCGTCCATGAACTATAAAATGTATATGGGTGATGCAGAATGGCGAAAATCGAGGACTGTCCCGGCTTTGAAACGTTCGGAGCGGATGTCAAGGCAGCTCGAAAGGCAAAACAACTTTCCCGCAGTGCGCTGGCTGACATGATACATTGTGACAGCCGGTATCTTGCGAACATCGAAAACGAAGGCACGCTGCCCAGCCTGCCGGTGGTGATTCAGCTGATAAAAATATGTGGTCTGCCCGTGGAGCGGTACTTCAACCCGGAACTCATGCGGGAAGAAAGTGCGGAACGTCAGCGGGTCAGCCACAAGCTGCAGCTTTGCCCGGAAGAATACTTACCCATCGTAGAAGGTGCCATTGACGGTGCCTTACGAATCCATGAACAGGAAAAAGAGCCCGTGTGTGTCTGATTGTCATGCACGGTCATTGAGAGGATGCAAAAGCGTCCTCTTATTTTTTTTGCATTTTGCGGGCAAAACGGGGGTGTTGTGGTGTCATAGTAGTGGGGAAAGGTAACGTAGCAAGCAATGTGTCTGTCTATACAAACACCATTTGCTCTGCAAAATACTTGTTGGGAACACCCAAACCCTTGAACTGCATCCGATGGATGTAGACTTAGCGTCTCCAAATGAGAAAGTTTATGGCTCTAACACATTGTCAGCCATTGGTAAACAACTTTTTCCAGTCAAAAAAGAAAATAGCGATGATTAAAGATGAACATTGCAGAAAAATGTGATACAATAGAAAATGAAAATCCAAACAACAGGAGGAATCCCCTCGTGGCCAACAACGTGAACGTCAAAAAACTGGAAGCTGACCTGTGGGAGTCGGCAGATCTGCTGCGTGCAGGCTCTAAACTCACCTCGAACCAATACTGTATGCCGGTACTGGGACTGATTTTTCTGCGGTATGCGTACAGCCGCTTCAAACTGGTAGAGCAGGAGATCATGAAAGACCGTCCCATGCGCGGTGGCCGGGTGCTGCCGGTGGAACAGAGCGACTTTGCCGAAAAGAGCGCACTGTTTCTGCCCAAGGAGGCGCAGTACAATTACTTGGTCAATTTACCCGCCAACATCCCGGAGCAGGGGCTGACCGGCATCGAGGGCAATCCTCTGAACAGTTTGGGCGAAGTGGTGAACAACGCCATGGAACTGGTGGAGCAGCAGAGCGAGCAGCTGCAGGGCGTTCTGCCGAAGGACTACACCATCTTCTCGGATGAACTGCTGGGGGAACTGCTGCGCATCTTCAACAATGATGCGTTGGACGATGTGGGCGGCGATGTGATCGGCCGTATCTACGAGTACTTTTTGAATAAGTTTGCCAAGAATGTGGCACAGGATGACGGCGTGTTCTTTACGCCGAAATCGCTGGTGAAAATGATCGTCAATGTGCTGGAGCCTGCCCACGGTGTTTTGCTGGACCCGGCTTGCGGCAGCGGCGGTATGTTTGTGCAGACCGGCGACTTTGTAAACCATGCGGGCATGATCGCCAACAACACCATGACTTTCTACGGACAGGAAAAGGTGGAGTACAACGCAAAGCTCTGCCTGATGAATATGGCCGTGCATGGTCTGACCGGCGTGATCAAGTCCGGCGATGAAGCCAATACCTTCTATCACGATGCCCACAACCTGAACGGCTGCTGCGACTATGTGATGGCAAATCCGCCGTTTAACGTGGATAAGGTCAAGTCGGAGTCGGCGCAGAGTGCCGGGAGGTTGCCCTTTGGCCTGCCCGGCGTGAACAAGGCCAAGGAGATCGGCAACGCAAATTATCTGTGGGTGTCCTATTTCTACTCCTACCTGAACGAGCATGGCCGTGCGGGTTTTGTGATGGCGTCCTCGGCTACCGACAGTCAGGGTAAAGACAAGGACATCCGTGAAAAGCTCATCCAGACCGGCCATGTGGACGTGATGATGAGCGTGGGCAACAACTTCTTCTACACCAAAAGTTTGCCCTGTTCGCTGTGGTTTCTGGATAAGGGCAAGCCGGAGCATCTGCTGGACACCGTACTGTTCATCGATGCCCGCAACTATTATACCGTGGTGGACCGCACTCAGAACGAGTGGAGCGACTGGCAGCTGAAGAACCTTGACGCCATTGTCTGGCTCTATCGCGGCGAGGTGGACAAGTACAAGGCGCTTCTGGCGGAGTATCACGCAGAACTGGCAGACGACCGCCCCTTTGCAGAGATTCAGGCCGCACTGGAACAAAACGTGCAGGCCAAGCGGGAAGAAGCCAAAGCCGCTGTGGAGGCAGCACCCCGCAAAGAGCGCAAAGCTACGCAGGAAAAGTTCGACAAGGAGCTGGAAGCCCTCAACGAGAGGCTGACCGTTGCCAAGGAGGCCGTCTGGCTTACCGAAAAGTTTGGCGAGGGCGTTTATCAGGACATTCCCGGTCTGTGCAAGGTGGCCAGCCGCGACACCATCCTCAACGAGAAAGGCGCATCCCTGACACCCGGTGCCTATGTGGGCGTTGCACCCGTGGAGGATGACGGTGTGGATTTTGCCCAGCGGATGAAGGAAATCCACAAGGAGCTGCTGGAATTGCAGGCAGAGTCCAACCGCCTGATGGAAACCATCTCGAAGAATCTGGAGGAGATGGGGGTATGAAGTGGGAAAAGGTGAAGCTGGGAAAGTATGTTGAGATTTTATCTGGATTTGCATTCAAGTCGAAAGATTTTTTGAATTGTGGTGTGCCAGTTATTAAAATAAAAAATATTACACAAGAAGGCGTTACATTAGAGGATGTTTCATATATTTCAAAAGAATTAGCAGACAAAAATGAAAAGTATCATTTGAACTATAATGATATCCTAATTGCATTAACAGGGTCACATATAAATCAAATGTCATCCGTTGTTGGTCGAATTGCGAGGATTAAGTATCACGAAGACTCGTTATTAAATCAACGCGTTGGAAAAGTGTTTGCAAAAGATTCAAAGTTGTGTGATATTGATTATGTGTATTACTTCCTATCGCAAGATTATATAAAAATCAGTCTTGCAAGTAAAGCTGGTGGAGCGGCAAATCAGGCCAATATAAGCCCAAACGATGTAAAAAGCCTGACGGTGAGATGGCCGGATATTGAAACTCAGCATCGAATTGCAGATATTCTTTCTGCGTATGATGACCTGATTGAAAACAACCAAAAACAAATCAAACTACTGGAAGAAGCGGCCCAGCGGCTTTATAAAGAATGGTTTGTGGATTTACGCTTTCCGGGACATGAAAACACGAAAATTGTGGATGGCGTGCCGGAGGGGTGGAGCAGAGGACTGTTAAAGGAACTCATTAGTGTTAATTATGGAAAAGACCATAAAAAAGCTCCTGATGATGGAAATATCCCTGTTTATGGCTCTGGCGGCTTAATGCGAAAATGTAATAAATCGCTGTTTTCTGGTGAGGCAGTCCTGATTCCTCGAAAAGGCTCTTTGAATCATATCATGTATGTGGATGAAACATTTTGGACAGTGGACACAATGTTCTATGCTACGATGAAACAACCACATACAGCCGTTTTTGTATATTTCTTTGTCAAAGCATTTGATATGTACTCCATGAATATTGGTGCGGCAGTACCCAGCATGACGACAAAGATTCTGGACGCGATGGATGTGGTAATTCCCGATAAAGAAACTCTGGAAAAGTTTGATAAACGTGCAAAAGTGTATTTTAATAAAGCAAAGACGCTACAAGGACAAAATGAGCGGTTAAAGACAGCGAGAGATTTACTGTTGCCAAAGTTGATGAATGGAAAAGTGGAGGTGTAAAATGACAGCTTTTGAAAAGAAGAAAACGATTAAGAGACTAATAAAGCAAGTGAAATTATTTATTAACCAAGTTGATAATACTCTTGCGGATACTACAACTATTTCTTCCCAAAAGTATGTTTCGTATGCAATTTATGCAGGGGAATATAATCAATTGGCTAAAGAAGGAGCACATCTATTGAATCTTAGCCCGAACCCTATCACGGTTTATGATGTAAGTAAAATGGGTTCATACATGGATACGCTATGGGGATTTCAAAAGCAAGTTATGGAGTCGGTTTCAGTAAATGCAAGATTTTTGCTATCTTACTTGGAAAGTGAAGACGAATTTGTAGAGGATGAATACGAGAACTTTACTGATTTCTTGAAAAGTAGATTGAGGACAGGGGTTTTTCAAAAACCAGAAAAAGAAGTTGAAATTCAAAATGCCGTAGAAATGCTTTTAATTGGTCAAGGAAAGACAAAAGGAATAGATTACGATAGAGAAACTGGAAAATTTGAATTTTCTGGAAAAGAATATATACCGGATTTTATATTGCCTAAATTGAATCTTTGCGTTGAAATTAAACTACTGAAGGAAGGTAGGAAATCGGCCATTATTGACCAAATCAACGCAGACATAGTAGCTTATAGTTCAAAATACGAAAGAATACTGTTTGTTGTGTACGATTTGGGCGTAATTCGAGATGAGGTGGAATTTCGTAGAGATATTGAAAATGTGGGCGAAAATATTAAGGTGTTGGTTATAAAACATTAATTTCTTAGGAATAAAGAGGTGTGCTTATGGAAATTAGTTCGATTCAAGAATATATTAGTCTGCTTGAAAAATTAGAAAAGCTATATACCTATAAGACCACTAATAACGTATCAGCTGGTTGGATTCCGAACTTTACATATAAGCCGCATTTTATATATAGAGGACATGGGGACTATCGATATACGATTCTTCCCGGAATTTTTCGGTCAAAGAATGGACCGGAAGGAATAGAAGCGTACTCGTTATTTGAACATAATATTTTACAAGATTTTATTTCAGAGACATGTCGGTATGAGCCAAAAGTTTCTGAAAACGATATTGGTGCTTGGCTTGAGATTGCACAGCATTTTGGAGTTCCGACAAGATTGCTGGATTTTACAGAAAATCCGCTAGTTGCACTTTATTTTGCTTGTTCAGATGCAAGCACTGCAAATGCGACGGTTTGTTTAATAAATGAACCTGAATATAATAGAAAGTTCTTCGGCATGTATCGTGCAGTACAGGCAACGGAATCAAACTATAATGTGAACAGAATAATTACTGATGAAATTATTAGTCAGGATTTTGCTCAACATGCAGGACTGGGCCAGTATATACAGTGTCCGTGGATATACAAACCACATTATCGGGAAGAGCGAATGAATATGCAGCAAAGTGTATTTATGTTGTGGGGAGCAGATAGAAGGCCACTAGAACAGTTTATGGTGCCAGATGATTATATTGTGGATGAAAATGTTCAAAATAGCGCATGTGGAGTAATAGGAAAAATTCAAATAAAGCATGAGGATAAGGAAAAAATATTAAGACAACTTGCCCTGTGCGGGATAAATGAAAAGTATATTTATCCGGGAATTGATGGAATCGGCAGATATATCAATAAAAAATACTTATTCAAAAGCAACAATATGTGAATGAGGTGATTCTATGAGCCGCGAATACTCCGAAAATGTCCTTGTTCAGAACAGTGCAGGCAACCTGCTGCAAAATGTTCTGGGCTGGGAGGTCGTGCTGGCTTACAACTCCGAAAAGCTGGGGCCGGACGGGACGTTGGGCCGCACCAGCTATGGGGAAGTACTGCTGACCCGGTATTTTCGGCAGGCGCTTTTGCGCTTGAACCCGTGGCTCACCCCGAACCAGCTGGACGAGGTGCAGAAGAAATTCACGGCGCACGTTTCCACCGCATCCCTGATGCAGATCAACGAGGAAAAGTATTTTCTGCTGCGGGATGGCATCCCGGTGACGGTCAAGCGGCCGGATGGACGCACCGAAACGCGGAGCGCGGCGGTGATCGACTTCAAAAACCCGGAAAACAACCACTTCCTCGCCGTAAAAGAAATGAAGATCCACTCGCAGCTGTACCGCCGCCGGACAGACATTGTGGGCTTTGTCAATGGCATTCCGCTGCTGTTTATCGAGCTGAAAAAGCCCACCGTGGATGTGCAGAACGCCTACATAGACAACTATCGGGATTACCTCGATACCATTCCGCAGCTGTTCTATTACAATGCCTTTCTTATGCTGTCCAATGGATTGGAAGCCAAGGTGGGCACGCTTGGCAGCAAGTACGAGTTTTTCCACGAGTGGAAGCGTCTGAAGGAAAGCGATGCAGGCAGCGTGGAACTGGAAACCATGCTGCGGGGCATCTGCGAGAAAAAGACCTTCCTCGATCTGCTGGAAAACTTCATCCTTTACGACCATTCCGGTGGGCGCACCACCAAGATTCTGGCGCGCAACCACCAGTATCTCGGCGTCAACGAGGCCGTCAGTGCTTACGAGAACCGCAAGCTGAAAGACGGCAGGCTGGGTGTGTTCTGGCACACGCAGGGGTCAGGCAAAAGCTACTCCATGGTCTTTCTGGCGCAGAAGATCCGGCGCAAGTTTGCAGGCTCGCCCACCATTGTGGTGCTGACCGACCGTGACGAGCTGAACCGGCAGATCAGCGATACCTTTGAAAACTGCGGTCTGCTGGGCAAGACAAAGGCTTCACAGTTCATTGCATCCAGCGGTACAGACCTTGTAAAAAAGCTGCAGGGCAACCCCAGCTTTGTGTTTACCCTGATCCAGAAGTTCAATCTGCCCAAGGAGCCGCCCATCTACCCGGATCACGACATTCTGATTTTGTCGGATGAAGCCCACCGTAGCCAGTACGGCATTTTTGCAGACAACATGATGCACCTGCTGCCCACGGCGTCCCGCATCGGCTTTACCGGTACACCGCTGCTGGCGGATGACCATATTACCGAGCGAACCTTTGGCGGGTATCTGTCGGTGTATGACTTCAAGCGGGCGGTGGAGGACGGCGCAACGGTGCCGCTGTATTATGAGAACCGCGCGGATAAGATCGCCCAGTTGGACAAGCCGGAGATCACCGGGCGGATTTTGGATGCCATTGAAGCTGCCGACCTTGATCCCTCGCAGGAGGAAAAGCTGGAACGCGAGTTTGCAAAGGAGATCCATATTCTCACCGCAGATGAACGGCTGCGCTCCATTGCAAAGGACTTTGTGGAGCATTACTCTGACCTTTGGACCAGCGGCAAGGCGATGTTCGTCTGCCTGAATAAGGTCACCTGTGTGCGGATGTACAACTATGTGCAGGAATGCTGGCAGGCAAAGATCAGGGAACTGGAAGCCCGGCAGGGCACAGTGACCCAGCAGGAAGCACAGGAGCTTGCCCGTAAACTGGCATGGATGAAAGAAACTGAAATGGCAGTGGTGATCAGTCAGGAGCAGAACGAGGTGCAGACCTTCAAAAAGTGGGGGCTGGATATTCTGTCGCACCGTGCCAAAATGGAAAAGCGGGAGCTGGATAAAGAATTCAAGGACAGCAAGAATCCGTTCCGGGTGGTGTTCGTCTGTGCCATGTGGCTGACGGGCTTTGATGTAAAGTGTCTGTCCTGTCTGTATCTGGACAAGCCGTTGAAAGCCCATACCCTGATGCAGACCATCGCTCGTGCAAACCGTGTTTCGGAGGGCAAGAGCAACGGCCTGATCGTGGACTATATTGGTATCGTAAAGGCGCTGCGCAAGGCTCTGGCGGACTATACGGTCAGCAAGAACAGCCCGGCGGGCATTGACCCGACGGTGGACAAAACGGAGCTGATTCAGCGTATCCGTACGGTCATCGGAGAAACGGACGGTTTTCTGGCAGAACATGGGTTCCAGCTGCAGGAACTGGTGGACGCACAGGACTTTGAAAAGATGAGCCTTGTACAGGATGCGGTCAACGCAATGTGCGAGACATTGGAAACCAAGAAAACCTTTCAGACCTATGCGTCTGAGCTGGCGCGGCTGTTCCGCTACGCAGACCGTGACGATGTGGACGATACTGTGCGCGCCCGGAAAAACGCAATTCTCGCCATCTACGAGGGCTTGCAGCAGAAGCGGAAACACGCAGATAACACGGACCTGATGGTGCAGATCAACGGCATCGTCAACGAGTACATCCATGTGGAAAAGCCGGATCAGGAGACTGTACCTTCCCGGCAGTTTGACATCAGCAAAATTGATTTTGACCTGCTGAGCCGGGAGTTTGCCCACACCCGGCGGAAGAATCTCTTGCTGCGCGATCTGGATGAACTGGTGAATCAGCAATTGGCAAAAATGCTGTTTGCAAACCCGCACCGCATGGATTATTATGACCGCTATCAGGAGATCATAGATGCCTATAATGCAGAGCAGAACCGGGCAACCATTGAGAAAACCTTCATGGATCTGATGGAACTTGCAAATTCACTGGACACGGAGCAGCAGCGCTACGTGCGTGAGGGCTTTTCTAGCGATGAGGAGCTTTCGGTGTATGATTTGCTGTTTTCGGAGAACCTCACGAAGCAGGAAATTGAAACGATCAAGAAGGTGTCTGTGGACTTGCTGACAAAAATCAAACAGCAGATCGCCAAACTCGACCATTGGACGGACAAGCAGGAAACTAAGGCGATTGTGGATAACCTGATTCGCAATACCCTTTGGCAAGAACTTCCCAATAGCTATGATGTAAGCGATATCCAGACCTACCAGAAGAAAATCTACGAGTATGTATATATGCGCTACCCGGAAGTAGCATAACGCAAAAATCACCCCAGAGAGAACGCACAAGAGGCTATTCTCTCTGGGGTGATTGCGTATCAAATCATCTGAAAATGCCGCAACGCTTCCACGATCGCATCCTCTTTTTCCTTCGGACACTTAGGCTGCTTTGCATTCTCGTT
>OGZV01003610.1_pt1 | contig 10173 bp, 6 predicted proteins | sample 1576861 | NCBI WGS metagenome assembly OGZV01 (sample SAMEA3541501, study PRJEB24748) | human gut metagenome | biome: human gut; feature: human-associated habitat; material: faeces | place: China | collected 2012
CTCGGCGGCCCGTCTCGCGGCCTCCCGCAGGGACGCACGTCTCGCCGCACTGCGACTTGCGGGCGCCACCACCGCGCAGGTCACGAAACTCACCGCGCTCGATGCGGGTGGCCAGGCTCTGCTTGGCGCGCTGGTCGGCATGGCCGGCTACTTCGCGCTGATACCGGCGATCATGCTGCTCGACTTTCAGAACCAGCATTTCACCTTCGAACAGTTGTGGGTGGGACTGCCTGCTCTGGCGGCCGTGACCGTCGGAGTCACGCTGCTTGCCTTGGTCTCCGCGCTGGTCGCCCTACGCCGCGTGGCCATCACCCCGCTTGGCGTGACGCAACGTACCGGACAACCCATGCCATCCGCATGGCGCGCACTGATTTTCCTTGCCGTGTTGGCCGTAGGCTACCTGCTGCTCAACAGCGTCTCCGCATTCGCGCACTTGGGTCAGATGGTGGTCTACGCCATCATCTTCGGCGTCTTCTTCCTCGGTTTCGCCATGGTGAACGTCGTCGGTACCTGGGTGGTGGCGATGCGCGCCAGATCGCGTGCGAAACACCCGAAGGACGCGGCCACTATGATTGCCATGCGCCGTATCCTCGACAATCCCAAGCGTGCTTGGCGTAACGTGTCCGGTGTGGCGCTCGCTGTGTTCATCGCGGGGATGACGTCGGTGTGCGGATTGCTTGCCACCGGAATCGGAGGCAACCACGACCCGTTCGACCCATCTATGCTGTACATGCGCGATATAGCGATGGGTGGTTTCCTGACGCTCGCCTTTGCCGCGGTGCTCGCCGCCGTCAGTTCCGGCGTGATGCAGACGGGCAACGTCTACGACCAGGCCGACGAGTACCGCATGCTTGCGTTGGAAGGCACGGATGAGGCGACGCTCGACAAGGCACGCATGATGGAAGTGATCACCCCGCTCAACACGGTGATGGCCGTTTCGTTGGGGTGCTCGGTGTTGTTGCTGTTTCCGATTCTGGCAACGTCGTTGCTCAATCCGGCTTCGTTGCTTACGTTGGCCGCGGGAATCGGCTTGTGTTATGCGCTGATGGTGCTCGGAGGGTGTGCCGCGAATCATGCGGCGCACGGGCTCGGTTATGCCGGCTACCGTATGGACGATTGATGGCCTCGCCGCGGCGGTCGTGGATACCGCGGCGAGGACTGGCGAGGTCAGCCGAGGAGCACCGCGATGATTGCGATGAAAATCGGCGATGACAGCGTCGAGAACAGAATGCCGTCGCGTGCGAACGACAGACCCACGTTGTACCGCGCCGCGTAGTTGTAGACGTTCTGCCCGGTCGGCAATGCGGCGAGCACCACGCATGCGTACAGCGTGGCGCCACGGAAGCCCATCACGAAATACGACAGCAGGAACGCGATGATCGGCATCACGATGTTCTTCAGCACGGCCACCGTGAACACCGCCGGAATATTCGACTTGTCCTGCAGCGGCTTTGTGCCGTGCAAGGACATGCCGAACGCCATCAGAATCATCGGTACGGCGGAATTGCCGATCATGTTGATCGGGTCGTAAATGCAGCTCGGAATCACGAAAAAGCCGACTTTCGCGGAAATCGCGGACACGGCGATGCCCAGCAGCGAGCCGATGAGCAGCGGCTGATGCAACGGCTGTTTCAGAATCTCCTTCGCGGAGACCTTGCCTTTGGTGGTCACGTCGAGCACGGTCAGGCCGATCGGCGTGAACACCGCCTGCTGCATGACCAGAATCGGTGCGACAAGCGCCGGATTGCCCAGAATGTACGTGGCGATCGGCAGGCCGATGTTGTTGGAATTGAGATACAGCGAATTCAGCGCGCCGATGGTGGCGTCCGCGGCCTTCATATGGAAGAACAGCCGATTGAGAATCAGAAAGACCACACCCACCAGCACGGCCGAGAAGAACGCCACGACGATGGAGGAGTGGAAGATCTCGAAGATCTTCTCCTTGGACAGGATGGCGAACATCAGGCACGGGCTCGACACGAAGAAGCTGAACCTGTTGAGCACCATCTGCGCGGTCGGCCCGCCGATGCGCATGCGCGCGGCCACATAGCCGGTGGCGATGACGATGCCGATGACGCAGAAACCTTCCATCGCGCTTAACAGACCCGGCATTGCACTCTCCTTTTCGCTGCGGCCGTTGCCTCGGACCGCTACCTAGTGTGTCACCAAGCGCACGACAGCATGGCCGACCGTCTCAAAAGCACGCCCGAAATGCGATTGTCACCGGCTTTTGCCGGATAATGGACGGCATGAGCGAACTTACGATTGGATTTTCCGCTTCCGCCAGCAAACAGGAGCAGTTGAACGAGCTGATGAGGCAGATCATGGGCTGCTATTCCGTCAGCGATGACGAAGGCCCGTTGACGGACGCCGTCGAGGTGTTCCTGAAAAAACAGCCGCATCTGACGGTGCGCAGGCACGGCGACACATTGGTGGCATCCACCGATTTCGGCCGCGAGCGCCGCGTGATTCTTGCCGGCCATCTCGACACGGTGCCGGTGATCGACAATTTCCCGCCGAAATGGCTTCAGCCGGGCGATCCGCTGATTCGCGAGGATGTGGCGGCCGGTCATGAGCATGAGCGTGTGATCTGGGGTCGTGGCGCCACCGATATGAAGGGTTCCGACGCGGTCATGCTGTATCTGGCGGCCACGCTGACGGATGCGAAATACGATTTGACGTACGTGTTTTACGACCATGAGGAAGTCGCGGCCGAGAAGAACGGCCTGCGCAAGGTGGTCGAGTCGCATCCGGATTGGATCACCGGCGATTTCGCGATCATCGGCGAGCCGACCGATTGCGGCATCGAGGGCGGCTGCAACGGCACGATGCGATTCGACGTGATCACGCACGGCGTTGCCGCGCATTCGGCCCGCGCCTGGATGGGCAAGAATGCGATCCACGCGGCGGCCGAGATTCTGAACCGTTTGAACGCACATGAGAACCGCGCCATCGAAGTGGATGGCCTGACCTATCAGGAGGGCCTGAACGCCACGCTGATTTCCGGCGGCAAGGGTACCAATGTGATTCCCGACGAGTGCCGTGTGCACGTCAACTACCGGTTCGCGCCGGACAAGTCGCTCGCCGAGGCGAAGGCGCTGATGATCGGCGCGGATGCGGGCGCGAAACTCGGCAACGGCGAGCATCAGGCCACTGGTGGCGTGTTCGAAGGCTTCGGCATCGAGATGAAGGACGAATCGCCGAGCGCACGTCCGGGCCTCAATTCGCCGCTTGCCCAATCGCTGGTATCGCTTGTCAAGGAACGTACCGGTCGTGACCCGCTTGCCAAGCTGGGTTGGACGGATGTGGCGCGTTTCGCGATTCTGGGCATTCCGGCCGTGAATCTCGGCGCGGGTAGCCCGCTGCTGGCTCACAAGCAGGACGAGCAGCTGCCGGAGACCGATCTGCTGCTCATGGCCGACCTGCTGGAGGACTGGCTGCGTTGAATCGCCGTTGAGTCGTTGCTGAGCTGCCGTTGAATCGCCGGTAATTCGCTGCCGCGGGCTTGCCGCAGAACCACTATTGGTCCACCGTTGAACCGCTGCTGAACCACTATGCCGGCGCACGTTCATTCACGGCGTGTCAACGCGAATCATTGGAAAACGGAGCGTGTAGGGGGAATAAATTTCCCGTCCTGTCACGCTCCGTTGTTTTTTGTGTCATACTTATAGACGGTGGTTCTGCAAGACCGCCGACGCATCCGATGGCGTTGATCCCCTCGCGTGAATGTTCTGTGAGTCGCGAGCGCAGGTGTCCGCCGTCGCATGATGAAGACTTTTGACGGAAGTTGCTTCCTACGGGCGCCATGATGCGCGGCCACGGTGAGAGCGTGGTGTGAGAACCGTTGGGGCTTGAGTGAAGGCGATGCGATTGCAGCGCGTTGCCGAGGAGCGTTGTGCCTACTACCAATGAGGGCCTCGATCAGGTCGAGGCTGTTGTGTCATCCGATAATTCAACCAATAATGCGGCAAGCAGTGCGGGTTCTGTGTCTGCCGATCCGGCTCCGCGCCGCCGTCGTGGAGGTCGCCGCGTGGTGCGTGGCGTAGGTGCCGCGGGCGCGTCTTTGGAGCTGAAGGTCGAGGAGCATGCCAAAGCCCCCTTGTTTGAGGAACCGAAGCTTGAGCCTGTCCAGCCTGCGCGTGATTCCGCCGATTTCAATGATGCCGATGACGCCGAGCCGTCGCGTCCGCGTCGTCGTCGCGTGACCCGTTACGATGACGACGATGAGATGCGTGACGAACGTCCGCGCCGTCGCCGTCGTTCCTCTGTGGACGTGCAGGACGAGGATGATCGCCCGTCGCGTCGCCGTCGCCGTATCAGCGACGAGCCGCGTGATGACCGTGACGATCGTGACGATCGTGACGATCGTGACGATTACGGCAATCGTGGCAATCGTGACAATCGTGACGAATCATCCGAAGACCGTGCGCTCGACGCCGTCAGCGCGCTGCCGGAAGGCCATGAGACGCGTCATAATCCGCGTCCGATGACGTCGCTGCTGTTCCAGGAGCCGATTCTGCCGGCCGCCCCCGCGGGCCGCGGATCGTCCGACGATGACGATGCTGACGATACGGGCCGCAGAGGTTCGGACGATGCCCGTGACAGCCGTGATGACCGCGACGATGACCGTCCGACTCGTCGCCGCCGCCGTCGCAGCCACGACACGGCCGACACGGACCGCACGGACGCTTCGAATGACGGTCGCGGCCGTGATGACGGCAATGACCGCAACAACGACGCCGAAGACGATGAGCATGGCGATTCCCGCCGCTCCCGTCGTTCCCGTCGTCTGAACGCGCAGGAACGTCGCGCCGCTGCCGAAGTGGAGCAGATCGAGGAGGACCTGGTCCTCGATGGCATCACGTATGCGCCGATCGATGACGAGTCCCGCAATGGAAACGATGATGATGACGAGCAGCCGACGCGTACTCGTCGCCGCCGTCGCGGACGCGGCAACCATGAGGAAGCCGACGAGCAGCAGACCTCCGAACGCGAATCCCGTCGCCGTCATGAGGATGACGATGAGGAAGAGGGCACGGTGACCCGTCGCCGTCGCCGCCGCCGTGGAGGGTCGAAGGCCGAGGAATCGGACGAGACGATGTCCCGTCGCTCCCGCAAGCAGCAGTACATCGACGAAATCACCGACGTCGAAGGATCCACCCGTCTGGAAGCCAAGAAGCAGCGCCGCCGCGACAACCGTCGTGAACGCAGCCGTCAGAACCAGCTTATGGAGCAGGACTTCCTGGCCCGTCGCGAACACGTCGAGCGTCTGATGGTGGTGCGCGAACGTGAGCGCCACACCCAGATCTCCGTGATCGAAGACAATGTGCTCGTCGAGCATTACGTGTCCGACATCCAGGAAGTGGCCACCGTCGGCAACATCTATCTTGGCCGCGTGCAGAACGTGCTGCCGAGCATGGAGGCCGCGTTCGTGGACATCGGACAGGCCCGCAACGGCGTGCTGTACGCCGGCGAGGTGAACTGGGATTCCGCGCGTCTGGAAGGCCAGCCGCGTCGTATCGAACTGGCGTTCAAGTCGGGCGATCCGGTGCTGGTGCAGGTAACCAAGGATCCGATCGGCCACAAGGGCGCAAGGCTTACCTCGCAGGTCACCTTGGCCGGCCGTTTCCTCGTGCTGGTGCCGTCCGGCGGCATGACCGGCGTGAGCCGCAAGCTGAGCGAGCGTGAGCGCGCCCGCCTGAAGAACATCGTGTCGAAGATCGCGCCGAAGGATATGGGCGTGATCATCCGAACCGCGGCCGAAGGCGCTTCCGAAGAGGCCATCACCAAGGATCTCGAGAACCTGGTGCGCCAGTGGGAACGCATCACCGCCAAGCGCGACGAGTTCCTGCACGGCAAGCGTCCGAAGCTGCTGCAAGGCGAGCCGGACGTGGCCATCCGCGTGGTGCGCGACATCTTCAACGACGATTTCTCCAAGATGATCGTTGAAGGCGACCGCGTGTACGAGCGTATCGAGGAATACCTCGACACGATGGCCCCCGACCTGAAAGACAAGCTCGAGAAGTGGGATCCGGCCGAACATGACGGCAAGGACGTGTTCGACAAGTGGCAGATCGACTCCCAGTTGCGTAAGGGCATGGAACGTCAGGTCTACCTGCCGTCCGGCGGTTCGATCGTCATCGACCGCACCGAGGCCATGACCACCATCGACGTGAACACGGGCCGTTTCATCGGCCGCGGCAAGAGCCTCGAGGAAACGGTGACCCGTTGCAACCTCGAAGCGGCCGAAGAGATCGCGCGACAGCTTCGTCTGCGTGACATCGGCGGCATGGTGATGATCGACTTCGTCGACATGGTCATGCCGGCCAACAGGGATTTGGTGCTCCGCCGACTGGTGGAGTGCCTGGCGCGCGACCGCACCAAGCATCAGGTGGCCGAGGTCACCTCGCTGGGACTGGTGCAGATGACGCGCAAGCGCATCGGCCAGGGTCTGGTGGAGGCGTTCTCCGAGGAGTGCCCGACCTGCAAGGGCCGCGGCTTCATCCTCCATGACGAGCCGACCGTTTCGGCGGATTACGACGATCCGTACGCCCTGAAGGGCGGCGATCCGTTCGTCAAGACCAACAAGCATGGCCATGGCACGGACGTGCAGGTGCCGAAGGGCTCCTCGCCGGACGTGAAGGCCAAACTCGCGCAGATCGCGGCGGCAGCCGTGGCCGCCAACAATGCGGACCTGGGCGAGGAAGAACAAGAAGAATAAAGGAAAATCCCGGTATGTCAACCTGACACGCCGGGAGCAGACTTGCGGTTGTACGCGGGTATGTGTAGATTAGATTGCTGGTGTCTGGCCGCGAGGCTCGAACGTGCCGGGCAGTAAGCTTTCCAAGTTAATAAAGGAACGGATATGTACGCTATTGTGAAGGCCGGCGGCCATCAGGAAAAGGTCGAGGTCGGTGACGTCATCCTCGTCAACCGTCTCGACGCCAAGAAGGGCGACACCGTGGAATTCCCGGTCGCTCTCGTTGTGGATGGTGACAAGGTCACCGTCAACGCCAAGGATCTCGCCAACATCAGTGTCAAGGCTGAGGTTGTCAACGATGAGGCCAAGGGCCCGAAGATCAGCATCATGAAGTACAAGAACAAGACCGGCGTTGCTCGTCGCAAGGGCCATCGCCAGCAGCTGACTCTCGTCAAGATCACGGCGATCGCCTGATTCGCGTAGGGTTAGAGTCAAGGACCGAAAGGAACAGACATGGCACATAAGAAGGGCGCGTCCAGCTCGCGCAACGGTCGCGATTCAAACGCGCAATACCTCGGTGTGAAGAAGTTCGGCGGCGAAGCCGTCGTGGCCGGCAACATCATCGTTCGTCAGCGTGGCACCAAGTTCCACCCGGGCGAGAACGTCGGCATGGGCAAGGACCACACCCTGTTCGCCCTCAAGGACGGCAGTGTGAAGTTCGGCGTGCGTCGTGACCGCAAGGTCGTCGACGTGATTGCCGCCTGAGACACGCGCAAATAACGCTTTTTGATGAAAGACCGCGCCCGTTATGGACGCGGTCTTTCTGCTATGTAAGGTAGATACATGAGTGATTTTGTGGATCGAGTGACCGTCCATGTGAAGGGCGGCGACGGCGGCAATGGTTCCGCCGGCATCCGTAGGGAGAAATACAAGCCGTTGGCCGGTCCGAACGGCGGCAATGGCGGCGACGGCGGTTCCGTGATCTTCATGGCCGATTCGAACGCCAACAGTCTGCTCGACTACCGTTTCATGCCCCATCGCGAGGCGGAAAGCGGCACCATGGGCCTGGGCGACACGAAGGACGGTTCGAAGGGCGCCGACCTGATTCTGCCCGTCCCGGTGGGCACGGTCGTGTTCGAAGCCAAGGGACCGCAGGGAAAGCCGAAGCATCCGGGCGAGCAGCTTGCCGACCTGCGTCACGCGGGAGACAAGTTCGTCGTGGCCGCGGGCGGCAACGGTGGTCTCGGCAATGCGGCGCTGGCCAATCGCACCCGTCGTGCGCCGGGCTTCGCACTGCTGGGCGAGCCGGGCGAGGAACGCGACGTCATCCTCGAACTCAAGTCCATCGCCGACGTGGCGCTGGTGGGCTTTCCGTCCGCAGGCAAGTCGAGCCTGATCGCGGCGATGAGCTCCGCCAAACCGAAGATCGCCGATTATCCGTTCACCACGCTCGTGCCGAACCTCGGCGTAGTGGTGGCCGGCGACATGCGCTACACCATCGCCGACGTGCCGGGCCTGATTCCGGGCGCATCCCAGGGCAAGGGCCTCGGCCTCGAATTCCTGCGCCACATCGAACGCACCGAAATCATCGCCCACGTCATCGATTGCGCCACCCTCGAACCCGGCCGCGACCCGATGAGCGACTACCAGGCGCTCGAACACGAGCTCGCCGAATACGCCGGCAAGCTCGAACTGCCGCTCGGCGCGATTCCGATCCCCGAACGTCCGCGCATCATCATCCTCAACAAGGTGGATGTGCCGGAAGCCAAGGAACTCGCCGAATTCGTCAAGCCGGAATTCGAAAAGCTCGGCCTCAAGGTCTACATCATCTCCACCGCCTCCCACGAGGGTCTGAAGGAACTCAACTGGGCGCTGGCCGACCTCGTGACCAACATGCGCGCGGAAGTCGCCAAACGCGAGCAGGCCGAGGAAGAGGCCCGCGTGGTCATCAAGCCGCTCGAGGAGCCGCGCAATCGCCGTCGCCGTAACGACGAAGGCGGCAACGCGCTCGACTTCACCGTGGAACGCAAGGAGAACGGCAACGGCGAAGTCTGGTACGAGGTGCTCGGCACCAAGCCGGAACGCTGGGTCATGCAGACCAACTTCGATAATGACGAGGCCGTCGGCTACCTTGCCGACCGTCTGGCCAAGCTGGGCGTCGAAGACGAGCTGCGACACAAGGGCGCCAAGCCGGGCGACGAAGTGCGCATCGGCCGTGGCGACCGTGCCGTGGAATTCGATTGGGATCCGACCATCGCGGCCGGCGCGGAAATGCTCGACGGCACCCAGTTGGGCGCACGCGGCGTCGACCTGCGACTGCAGGAATCGGATGGTCGTGCGCAGCGTCGTTCCAACACGGAACGCCGTCGCCAGTACCACGAGATGATGGACGCCCGTCAGGCCGTGCGCGAAGCCATGATGGCCGAACGCAAGGCAGGACACTGGGCCGATCCTTCCGTGGACGACGACCGTCACGACGAAACCAGTCTTTTTGGACGTGGCGAGACCGCCGACGACGAGGATGTGGAACAATAGAACCATCCAACGAAGCCCGCTGATGTGCCGATGGCATGTCGGCGGGCTTTTTCAATAGCCGGTAACGGTACCGGGAGGAACTATGAACACGCCATCGCAAGCGCAAGTGCGCAGGGCCATCGCCGAAGCGCAGACCATCGTGGTGAAGGTGGGCTCCAGCTCGCTGACCGAGCCGAGCGGCCACTTGGATCCGCAACGGTTGAACGCGCTTGTGGCGGCCATCGCCCGCGTGCGATTGATGGGCGGCCGCGTGGTGCTGGTCTCCTCCGGCGCGATCGCGGCCGGTTTCGGCACGCTCGGTTTCGACAAGCGTCCGACCGACGTAGCCGACCAGCAGGCGTGCGCCGCCGTCGGCCAAGGCCTGCTGATGGCCCAGTACGAGGCCGCTTTCGCACGGTACGGGCTGCGTGTCGGACAGATCCTCATCACCGTTTCCGACACGATCGCCCCACAGCAGTACCGCAACGTGCGCCGTACGCTCGACCGCCTGCTCGACTTGGGCGCGGTGCCGATCATCAATGAAAACGATTCCCTCGCGTCCAACGAGATCCGGTTCGGCGACAACGACCGTCTGTCCGCGCTCATCGCCAACATCGTCGTCGCCGACGCGCTTGTGCTGCTCACCGACGTGGACGCGCTGTACACCGCGCCGCCAAGCGAGCCCGGCTCGAAGCGCATCTCCTATGTGCCGAACGTCGAGGACGCGCTGGCGAAGGTTCAGGTCGGCGGAACCGGCTCGAACGTCGGCACCGGCGGCATGGTCACCAAAATGGAGGCCGCGCGCGTCGCCGCGGTGTCCGGCATTCCCGCGGTGTTGACATGCGCGTCGAACGCAGGTCCCGCGATGATGGGCGATCCGGTCGGCACCGCGTTCGCGCCGATCAACGACCGCGGTTCGTCACGTAGGCTGTGGATCGGCTTCGCCTCCCACCCGCAGG
>OGZV01003621.1_pt1 | contig 10154 bp, 9 predicted proteins | sample 1576861 | NCBI WGS metagenome assembly OGZV01 (sample SAMEA3541501, study PRJEB24748) | human gut metagenome | biome: human gut; feature: human-associated habitat; material: faeces | place: China | collected 2012
CTCAAGACCTGGTACGACGAGGAGCCGGACGTCGGTCTGCTCGGCGGCTTCTGCATCAGCAGCGAATACCGCGGCTGCGGTCTGAGCGCGCAGATCCTCGGTCAGGCCATCAGCGTATACCGCTCGCTCGGAAAGACCTGGCTGTGCGCTCATGTGGCCGAAAAAAACCTGCGCGCGCAGGGCTTTTATCACAAATTCGCCTTCGAGCAGCGCGGCGAGCACCGCGACGCGAACGGCCTGCACTACCGCATGTTCAAGCGCCTGACGGCGGAATAATCCGCCTTGACAAAGCCGCCTCTCCGTTATACACTTTATCTGAATAAAATTAGCAACAGGGGGCACCCACTCATGTTTGATACCGTACTCGTTGCCGGACTCGGTCTGATGGGCGGCTCGATGGCGAAAACCATCAAGGCGCGCACGCTCAGCCGCGTTTTGGGCTGGAACCGCACGCGTGCAACTGCAGAGCAGGCACTGGCTGACGGCTCGATTGACGCGATTGCGACCGAAGCGCTGTACAAGGAGGCTGACCTTGTTATCATCGGTCTGTATCCGCAGGCAACGGTAGACTGGCTGCTCGAGAACATGCCGAAGATGAAAAAGGGCTGCGTGATCGTGGATATGGTCGGCGTCAAGCAGTTTATGGTCGATCATCTGGAGCAGGCGGCGCTCGACGCCGGTGTGCACTACGTCGGCGGCCATCCGATGGCGGGCCGTGAGTTCTCCGGTCTGGATTTTGCCCTGTCGACCCTGTTTGACGGTGCGAGCATGATCTTTGTGCCGACAAAGAGCAGCACCGAGCGTGTGCTTGAGCAGCTGGAAGCGTACTTCATGTCGCTCGGCTTCGGTCAGACCGTGCGCTGTACCGCGCAGCAGCACGATCACATGATCGCGTTTACCTCGCAGCTGGCGCATGTGGTTTCCTCGGCGTATATCAAAAGTCCGGAGGCGGACAAGCACAACGGCTACTCGGCGGGCAGCTACAAGGATCTGACGCGTGTTGCCAAGCTGAATGAGACCATGTGGAGCGAGCTGTTCCTGTGCAACGCAGAGCCGCTCGCGCAGGAGATTGATGAGGTCATCAAGCACCTTGACGAATACCGCAAGGCCATCCGTGCAGGAGACCGCGAGGAACTGACCATTCTGCTGAGAGACGGACGCGAGCGCAAGGAAAGACTGGGTTAATCAGAAATTCGAAACGATACGAAAGGGACAATGCCTGTGTGCGTTGTTCCTTTCCTTTTGCGCGGATTCGGGAAATTGTTAAGGAAACAGGTCGCAGAACGTAAATTTTTGCGCATACCTCCAAAATCCTGCGGCTGTCCGCGCAATCCATTTACATAGGAATTTGTTTTTGTTATAATTTATTTGCATGAAATCAGAAAGTGTTTTGCTAAGGGGAATGAATGGCACGGCACTTTACAGGACAACACAAAGGAGTGTGGGTATGCAAGAGAAAATTTCTATGGACGCAGCGCACGATTTTGAGGCAAAAATGCCTTTATCGCGCAAGATTCCGCTGGGACTGCAGCACGTTTTTGCGATGTTCGTCGGCAACCTGACACCGCTGCTCATCATTATGGGTGCGTGCGGCATTGCAGGCGGCGAGTTCGCGGACCTGCAGGTAAGCGTTCTGCAGAACGCGATGTTCGTAGCCGGCGTGGTAACGCTGGTGCAGCTGTTTTCCATCGGCCCGATCGGCGGCAAGGTGCCGATCATCATGGGTACAAGCTCGGGCTTTATCGGCGTGTTCAACAGCGTTGCAGCTACCATGGGCGGCGGTGTAATTGCGTATGGCGCGATTATGGGCGCGTCCATTCTCGGCGGTCTGTTTGAAACCGTTCTCGGCTTCTTCCTCAAGCCGCTGCGCAAGTTTTTCCCGGCGGTCGTTACCGGCACGGTCGTGCTGAGTATCGGTCTGTCGCTGATCTCGGTCGGCATCAATTCCTTCGGCGGCGGTAACTCCGCGAAGGACTTCGGCTCGATGGAAAATCTGCTGCTCGCACTGTTCGTACTCGTGGTGATCCTCGTGGTCAAGCACGGCTGCTCAGGCTTCCTCGGCTCGTCTGCGATCTTTGTCGGCATTATTGCCGGCTACATCGCGGCTATCATCATGGGCTTCGTGCTCCCGACGACCGCAGTCGACGCGGACGGCGTGGAGTTCACCAAGGCGTGGGTGCTGAACTGGGACAAGGTCGCACAGGCGGACTGGTTCTCGGTACCCAAGCTCATCCCGGTAAAGCCGGTCTTTGATCTGCGTGCGATCCTGCCGGTCCTCGTCATGTTCATCGTTACCGCCGTTGAGACGGTGGGCGATATTTCGGGCGTTATGGAAGGCGGCATGGGCCGTGAGGCAACCGACAAGGAGCTGTCCGGCGGTGTAGCCTGCGACGGTATCGGTTCGTCGTTTGCGGCGCTGTTCGGCGTACTGCCGAACACCTCGTTCAGCCAGAACGTAGGCCTTGTTACCATGACCAAGGTTGTCAACCGCGGTGCACTGTCCGTTGGCGCAATCTTCCTCATTTTGTGCGGCCTGATTCCGAAGCTGGGCGCGATCGTGTCCATTATGCCGCAGTCCGTGCTCGGCGGTGCGGCTGTTATGATGTTCTCGTCCATCGTTATCAGCGGTATCCAGCTCATCACCAAGGAGGAGATGACGCCGCGCAACCTGACCATCGTGTCGGTTGCTCTGGGTGTCGGCTACGGCATGGGTGCCAATATGACCATTCTGGCACAGGCGCCGCAGGCGGTTCAGCTGATTTTCGGCGGTTCCGGTATTGTACCGGCAGCGTTTGTTGCGATTCTGCTGAATATCGTGCTCCCGAAGGATAAGAAAACCGAAGCATAATGCAAAACCCCGGAAAGAAGTTCTTTCCGGGGTTTGAGACTGTCGAAAAACTAACGTTTTCCGAGCAGTCTCTCGCTCGAAACCACGCTTTCGAGCGAATTCCGAAGAAAAACCGCGCCCTGACGGGCACATTTTTTCTTCCCTTGTATAAATTCCGAGATACACAAGGTGAATTGCCGCATAGCGGCAAGAGAGGGTGGTCTGGACCATGCTCCCGGAATTTATGAATTTGCAAAGCAAATTCGATTGAATGCGTGCTACCGCACGAAGCATAAAAATCGAATATTGCTTTTTCGACAAGCTGTGAGGCACACCGAAAGGTGTGCCTCTCCCCCTGTCGTCCGAAAATATGTTGTCACTTCTCACAATTTATCATGTCCAGTTTCAGATATTCCTACAAATTTCCATCAAGATATTGACAACCACCTTAAAGGTGGTTATTCTTATCTTATAATAAACACCTTACAGGTGATTATCAAAACAGAGGTGAGGCCAATGAAGCGCTTCAAGCTGTCCAACTCCGAGGAAATTCTGATGGACACCTTATGGCGGGAACACCGTCCGCTCACAACGCTGCAGCTTGCCGAAAAAGTTACGGAAGCCCGCTGGAACACCAATTATATCGACAAACTGCTCGGTCAGCTTGTCAAAAAAGGCATGGTGCAGGTCAGCGGTCTGCTGCAGAACGGACGCTATCAGTCGCGGCAGTTCGTCCCCTGCTACACCAAGGACGAATTTCTGGCGAACATGCTCGAGGAACAAGGCGTGAACCAGGCACTGTTTGCCCGAATCGCCGTGGCGCTGTTCAAAAAACCTGCAAAATCAAACGAATCCGAGCAGGAAGAAAAGCTGATTGCCGAGCTGGAAAAAATGGTCGATCAGTACGAAGCTGCACTGCAGAACAAAGAAGAGAAATAATATGCAAATAACCCTGTTTTCCTTTATATCTGCACTTTTGTGGAGCAGTTTGTTTATCATTGTAATCTATCTTGTGCGGCGCACACGCTTCCGGCCGCATTTCGGCGTGCTGACCATGGTGCTGCTGTACCTGTTCTGCGCCGCGCGCCTGCTGCTGCCGCTCGAGTTTCCGCACGCAGTGATTGTGAGCGACAGCGTCGTGTATCCGCGCATCTACAGTTTTCTGACGCGCAAGCCCGAGCCGGTCACACACCTGCCGGTCGGACTGCTTTTGTGTGCAATCTGGCTGTTCGGCACAGTTTTTCTGCTGATTCGTTACGCGCTGCAGTATCGCAAAGCCATCCGCGCTGCGCGGCAAGCCAGGCCATGGGACAGCCGCACGGCTTCCCTGCTGAGTGAGATCCGGCGGCAGACCGGCCGCACCATCAAAGTTCGCGGACGTACAGCCGCGAATATCGAATCCGCCTTTGGCGTAGGTGTGCTGCGCCGATATATCATTCTGCCGGACAAGACGTACACAGATGCCGAGCTGCATTACATTCTGCTGCACGAGTACACGCATTTTCTCAACCATGATACGGCTGTCAAGCTGCTCGTAACGCTGTACTGCATCATTTTCTGGTGGAATCCGGTCGTATATCTGCTGCAAAAGGACTTGGAGCAGAACTTAGAAATCAAATGTGACCTGTCCGTTGCACGAACATTGTGCGGCAAGGAACGCGCCGCATACTTGCGGACAATTCTTTCGCTGATGAAGCAGAGCGACCGCAAACACCGTATACCGTTCGCGGCAGCAGCGTTATTCAGAACGGACGCAGACGCCGCAATCAAGGAACGGTTTGAAACGGTTATGGCCTACTCGGCCAATCGGCGCAATCGCGTAGCCAGCGCGGTATTCACTAGCGTATTTACCGTTCTGTTGATTGCGTCCTATACGGTTCTGCCGCAACCTCAATTTGAGGCACCTAAAAGTACAGAGCCGCAGACCGTTGACTTTAACAGCGACACGGCGTATACCAACCAAGACCATGTGGGGGAATATTGGCTGTGCATTCAAAACGAACAGCCAATTAGATTAACGGAAGAAGATGTCGAATTTTATAAACGACTGAATTTTCAGATCATTAAGGAGTATTCGTAAATGAAAGGTAAAATGTCTTGTGCGCTAATTATGACCGCACTTATGACAACTGTCATTCCGACAGCGTTTGCAGCAGATACTTATCAGCCTATTTCTATTCAGAGCAATGATAGCGACAGTATGATTGCACCATATGCTGATGTGATTGTAATTAAAACACGCTTATATAAGGGCAAGCAGCAGTATCGCCGCTGGAATGAAACCCGCGGATATTGGGTAGACCCGTATTGGATTACTCGCTAAGAATTTGAGATAGTAAAGGTGGTGGTTCCAATGGTTTATTAAAAAATCCACACAAAACCGAAAGGCTGGACACCTCACCGCGTTAGCGGTGTAACGGACTTATGTGGATATTATACATTATAAACTATTTGTAATCTAATTACCAGAAATTTTGTTGCAGCAACTGAAAAAAGGAGTTATAGCAAATGATATATAAATGTAAATTTGCAAAAAGAATCCCGTGCGTATTACTGTCTACGATTTTGCTGTTCAACGCACAGGCCGTTAATATGTCTTCATATGATACACAGCCTACAGAAGATGAAATGTATGTCTATGAAGGCAATCAGCCTACGACTGTTACTATCCAAGACATAAACGATCTTGTTGATGAAAGTGCGGAAGCATTGGTTCAAGGAGATACAAATAAATATGAGGAATTATCTCAGCAATTAGATGATATGGGTGCAACGGAAATTTCCCTTGATGAAGTATTGCGTCTTACAGGTGAAAATTCAGTAGTTGCTAACGAAAATTCTCCTGTAGCGTTGGCAGCAGCTAATTCCGTATCATTCCGAAAATCCAATACTACTTTTTCTCAATATGGGAAGTCCTATAATATCATGCAAATTACTGCTATGCCCAGCGGCCAGTCTAATGGATTACTATACAACTCCAATACGACCACACAGACCTATAGTAAAAGTGCTAAGGCTGGTGCTCTCGCTGCGGTTAGTGTTACGGCAACGGCTGCTGCAGGTGAATTAAGCAAAAAAGTTAGCATTGCAACAACAGTATATGATATTGTACAGTCAGTAGTAAATGCACTTAAAACCACGTCCGAAGTTAGTGATGTCAAGGCCACATATGTATGGAATGTAGCCGAAACGTGCACCTTTATTTATGTTTTTGATAACAATTTAGGAAGTTATCGTCTAGGAGCACGCTATAACAAGGCAACTTTCGCAATTTCTACAGCTATTCCATCATTGAAAATTAAAAATTTAAACCCAGTCGCAACGATTTACACCAATAAAGTTAATGATGCTGTATCAGCCTTGCATTACGGTAGTATTCCGAAAGCTGTAGAGTATTTTAACAAAAAATCTACATATTCTGGTGAGGTAGGAACTATTAAATTCTCTGGACTAAGTAATCAAGTAGTTAAAGATGTTCGTTTGGTTTATCCTATGACTCCTGCTGAACTTGGTTATAAATAATCAGAGAACAGAATCTCTTGAAAGGTATTGCTATGAGAAAATGGCGTGGTCTGATTCCGCTAATGGTGCTAATAGTAATTGTATATATCATACTTCCGCATCATAAAAATATTACTATGCAGTTACAAGCTGTTCAATATTCGCAGAATTCGCCCTCATCATATAAAGACGTAAATCTTTCGATTACAGGGCGTTATACAAAAAGAATAGGACATAACGATCGATTTACAGGAGAAATATCCATTCAAGGGTATGATTTTTTGAATGATAAGCATGTTAACATCATTGTTGATGATGATGTAGGTTGTTTGCTTCAATATGTGCAATTAGAAAATGGAGAACTAAATTCGATTGATTTTGGATATATATATTCATCTCCTAACTTTGCGCGGTTTGTAATTATGGTTTTTTCCCCATCAGCTTCAAAATCAGATTCAAAAACATGGTCTAAAGCAAATGGAACAATAATATGTTTTCCTGCAAATGATTTAAGTGAAGCAAAACAGATTAGTAAATTGTTTATATAATATTACTGCAACAGAAGTTGAGGCTAACCTCAACTTCTGTTGTTTTGCGAGTAAAAAATACATACTATGCTATAGTCCACATTGCTTAATTCATGCCGCAGATATGCAAAATTATATAAATTCCGGTCTATCCGCAGCTTCTTTCATTATCTTCCCATTCGTTTATCACCTGCGCGACAATCTTCCTATGCTTTTCGTTCAGCACTGTGCCGTCCAAAAGCCGCTGCACAAAATCCCGACCTTTCATTTTCTCAATCTCCTGCAGCATTTTGATAGACTTTGCGACCTGTGTGTTAATCCAGTTTTCCGTGCGTTCTAAGTCGAACGGCTTCGGCTTCATTGTCAGTTTCAGTTTGCGTTCCTCGCCCTGCATGAACTGTTCCCAGTGCTTGTCCGTAGGGCAGTCATAACGCCGCTTATCGGTTTGCGGCTCGACGAAGCGTACATAGTTGTTGATGATGGAAAACGCTGTTCCTGCCGCGTCCTCGCTGTCCATTAGCGCGTCTGCGGAATTTTCCGCCGCGTTGTTCGTCAGCCGCAGTTCAAAGCGGTTAAGAATGTCTGCGTCCTCAATTGACTTGCCGAATTTAGCCTTTTGCTCCTGTGCTTTTTCATAGATACAGAAGTACACATCGGAATCCTTTGAGCCGAGATAGAGCGTGTGACCCATTTCCATCTTTAAGTCCTCGTCGGTTTCCCACGAATTTTCACGACCGGACGCAAAGTATTCCACATTCCGCAGCCGCGTGACACACTCGCCAGTAACACGCTTGCGGTACAGTGTCGGCACATGGAGCAGTCCTGCATGGTCGTTGATTGCAAGGTCAATACGCTTGAATACGCAGCCCTCGGCGGCACAGTCGCGCATAAACTCATACCATGACCGTTTCTGTCCGCGCAGGTAGCACTCAAACTCACGGCAGCCGCGCCCGCGCAGTTCCAGCAGCACACCCTTTTCTTCATCGGGCGAGGACAGAACAAGAATATTTCCGTGCGTAAAGCGGTATGAATAGCCATACACGCCGCCGTCCTCGGAGATTACATATTTCATGTTCAGTCGCAGGATTTTTTCAAGCACATATCGCGCGTCCGTTGTCTTGAATCGGATTCGCATATAGTCAAACATGATAGATAACGGCTCATTTTCGGGATTGAATCGCTCAACCGCTGACACGATTTCAAAACGCTTCTGATAGGGCAATTCGGTCTTGCCGGTTTCCAGAGCGCGAAGCTGCTTTGTTGTCATGCCGAGTTGAAGCGCGAACCATTCCTGCTTAACACCGTAAGTGCGGCGCGTCTTACGAAGCTGTGCGCCCCATTTCATGCGGTTCTGTTCGTGATTGGAGAGTGCCTGCTGCAAACTTTCGTATACCCAATCGGACGGAATACCATGGTCATTCTCAATATCGCACAGGTAGCGCACACTGATACCGGCACGCTGGGCGAGTTCGTCTTGTGTTAAACCGAGTTCCAGACGCGAGGTTTTAATATATTCACTGATAGTGCTGTTCATAATAAATCGCTCCTTTTCTATATAAAAGACCCTAAACCGGAAGTTTCGGACACTGCCGAATCGCTGATTACGAGGTTTCCGGCATGGGGTCTTAGTTTTTTGTAGTTTCATGTTGTAGTTCCACCCCCCTGTTAGATACAGGGGGTTCAAGGCAAGGGACGCGGCTGCACCGCGTCCCAACAGCACCGCGTCCGGCTTCGCTTGCGGCTTACGCGCTGCACGCCGCAGCTTGCCGGTCGGGTGCTGTGACAGGCTGGTATGGCCTGTTTGGGAGTAAACAAAAACCGCCCTCTGAATGTAACTTCAAAGGACGGCTTTCCGTCTTGATTTATTCATTTGTGATTAGCTTTGTTGTTGCTGACTGAACCATCTTCCGCAGGGTGTTTGCACCAGAAAATGTACCAAAGTATTTAACACCAGTTAACACCAGATGAACATTATCAGACGATAATGGAACCATTAACATTTGGGGCATTTTGCAGTGCATCGTTTTTAGAATGGTTAAAAATTTCTTATTGTGCGGTCTTTGAGTGGTAATTTGGTTCTTAATCAAAAAAATAGTATGCGTGGAGAAAATAGGCTCTATTTTTTTCGTATTAGAACTACAGTTTCGCCGACAATAGGAACGGACCGTGGGCCGTTCCAAAGTCGTACGAAAGTTCCTCCCGGTGGTCGAAACTTTCTCCCTCCAGAAGTCAAAAATCCTGCGCTATCCTTGCGCGGCTTCTCGGCCGCGCTGCGCCGATACATGATCCCGGATTTTTGGCATTTGCATGCAAATGCTATTTCATGCACGCTAACGCGCGATAAGCACAAAATAGCACCTATATATAATTTTTGGAATAAAAATCAGGTGTTGTGGTCGGAAACGTGGAATTTCTTCAGGTTGCCGATCTTCTGGGCGCGGATGTCCATTTCCTTGCAGACATCCTCCATGGTCACGCCGCACTCGTTCATCATTACCATCATGTGGTAGAATACGTCGTTGATCTCACCGACCAGCTCGGCCTTGTCGCCGTTCTTGGCTGCAATGATGGTCTCGGCGCACTCCTCACCGACCTTCTTGAGAATCTTGTCAATGCCCTTCTCGAACAGATAGCAGGTGTATGAGCCTTCCTGCGGCTCTGCGCGGCGCTGCGCGATAACGGCTTCCATTTGCTCAAACGAATTCATAATACTGCGCTCCTTTTACTTTTCTTCCGGCTTCTCCCACAGCGTGGTGAAAAAGCAGGTGCGGTGTCCGGTGTGGCAGACCGGACCCTTGGGCGTGCCGACATAGATCAGCGTATCATCGTCACAGTCGGACAGGATCTTCTTCACAAAAATGAAATTGCCCGAGGTCTCGCCCTTGTTCCACAGCTTCTGGCGCGAGCGCGAGAAAAACCACGCCGTGCCGGTGTCCATCGTCAGCTGCAGGGCCTCCTCGTTCGCGTAGCCGAGCATCAGGACTTCGCCGTTTCGCTCATCCTGGCAGATAATCGGCACCAGAGGAGCCTTCTTAAAAAATTTGCTTAAATCCAAAATATTCACTTCCCTATTAGGATAATGATTCATGTTTACCGCAAGGTGCGCCAAGGTGAATTGCGGCAAAGCCGCAAGAGAAGGTGCCCTGGGGTACGACTCGGCGCACCCTACGGTATAGCCTGTGCTTTATTTTCTAACCGGAATCTCCTTCTCTTTCAGGTGCTCTTTGACCTCACCGACCGTGAGCTCCCGATAATGAAACAGGCTGGCCGCCAGTGCGGCATCGCAGCCGGTTTTCTCG
>OGZV01003642.1_pt1 | contig 10113 bp, 6 predicted proteins | sample 1576861 | NCBI WGS metagenome assembly OGZV01 (sample SAMEA3541501, study PRJEB24748) | human gut metagenome | biome: human gut; feature: human-associated habitat; material: faeces | place: China | collected 2012
AGGTTTAAAAAATTTGGTGTCAATATGTTCGTGCAGTTACTTTTTCATTTAAAGAACTTTTTCCGTTATTTAAATGAACTTTTTCCCTTCTTGCCTTTAGTATTATTTTACCATATGCCACACCTTTTTTTTTCAACAACTGACCCCTTTCTAACCAATTTTCCCACAAAAAAATATGCTATCTACCACTTTGATAGATAACATATCTTTTTACTTTTATCCTTTCATTTTCTTTACCTTAGACCATCGGCTGTAAACCTTTTTGCCATTTACAACTGCGTAGGTTCTTACTTTAAAGAAATATGTAACTTTTTTATCCAAAGAACTGCGGCTACCGGACATACCGGTTATACCTTTTTTGTTCTTTTTCTTTTTAAGTTTATTAACTTCATTTACCTTTACAAATTTGCCTTTTTTGCTGGTTTTCATGTACACCTGCAATCCTTTGCTGTTATCACCAATTATCCCCCATGTCAGTGTCCATTTACTTTTGGTCTTTTTTATGGACAGTTTAGGTCTGTTAGGTGTGCCCTTTACATAAATTTCTTTAGTACCCGACCATATGACTTTACCATCATTTGAAGTAGTTTTTATTTTGTAAAAGTATTTCTTTCCAGCCTTAACTTTTGAATCGGAATAAACACCACTTTTCAGTTTCTTAACCGATATGTATTTTCCCGACTTCTTTTCAGCTCTATATATCTCATAATCCTTTGATGTGTTTATCTTTTTCCATGTCAATCTGACTGTATGATAATTTTTCTCTTTTACACTGCTTAATGAAAGTTTTTCTTTTCTGCCAGTTTCGCCGGATGTCACAACTTCAAAAGATTGTTTTTCAGTTATAATTGTAGTAGAAAATATTTTATCGGTAGTTGAATCTGATGTTGATTCTTCCGAAAAACTCTCATTTGTTTTGCTTTCTTCTGTTGTTGTACTGACATCTGCAGATGTAACATTGACAGTTGTTGAATTCATAGTAGTTTCTTCTGTTTCAGTTGTATTTTCAGTCGTTTCTACTTTTGGGTCTGTTACAGTTTCTGATATTTTAGGAACAGTAGTGGACCCTGCTGTAGTCTCTGATGTAATTGGATCAGTGATAAGTTCTGGCGTTGTAATCTGACTTGTAGTTGTAATCGTTGTAGCCTGAGTGGTTGATTCCGTAGTAGTTGTTTCCTCTTCCTTATCAATATCAATACTGATAAACTCGATCCCATTTTCTTCAGCATACTGCTGTGCTGTAGAATTTCTAAAGCCATATATTGTTTTCAAATTCATAGGCATACCTTTTTTTGCCAGTTTGATATTAGGATTTTTGATTGTCATAGTAGTCAATTCAGGGCAATTATCGAAGGTATGATTTTCTATCTTGGGTACCTTACTTGGAATTGTGATTTCTTTAAGTTTTGCATCATATTGAAACGCATAATTTTCAATGTATTTAATACTTTCAGGCAGGTAAACATATTCAAGTTCTCTTTTATAACTCATCCCTGATGTCTCAATTCCTTCAACTCCATTGCCCATTATTACAGTTTTACAGCCTAACTCCGGCAATATATCTTTTTTAATAATAACACCTTTATTACCAACAAAATAGAATCCATCCGTATAACCTACCACATTTTCCCCACCATCAGGCCATGTATTATATCCCTCATATGAAAATCTTATTATAGTAATTCCATGTTCTTCTGCATATCCTGTTAAACCATAATTTAAACGCATTTTTTCTACACTATCAGGCCATGATTTTGGGAAATTTACTGCATACCCTGTTGTTACGTCTTTCATATTATTACATCCATAAAAAGCATTATCTTCAATTGTTCCACATGGAATTTTATCATAATGTCCATTTGGATTTGCGTTAGATGACAAAAAAATGTATACAGATTCAAGCCCCGTGCAATTAAAGAATGCATAATCAGACACTTTGCTTATATGCTTGAGTAATACTATTTCTTTCAAACTTTTACAGTTTGCAAAAGCATTCTTGCCTATGATTTCAAGACCATTTGAAAGCTCAACTTCTTTAATATTTTTATAGTTTTTAAACATTCCATCAGGTATATTTGTAATTTCATTGTCCATGACAACTTTTAAAACCTTATCAGAGATTTCTGCCTTTTGAAGGTCATCAAACTGTTCTATATCTATCTCTCCCGTACCTGTAATACGCAGTGTTCCATCCTTTTCCAATTGAAAATAAGTCTGTGGACCACATTGACCTTTGATGTTTTTGTAAATTAAAGAATCTTCTGTAGTATTTTCCGATGTATTCTCTTCTTCTGCCTTTACAAAAGATGTAGGAACTACTCCTGCTACAACCATACTTAATATTACTAAATATGTAATTGACTTTTTACAGCTCTTAAATATGTTCATAATCTTTCTACCCTCCTGCCACGAATAACCTCTTATTATGTTCTATAAATTTGAGATTTTTTGTGTTATTTTACGCTTATTTTTTATATATAAATTATATCACACAATACCACTATAGTCACTTTTACTCCAACCTAATATGTTATTTATATATAAAAAACAGTCACAATTCGAATGTGTTAGATGTTTCAAAACTTTCATGCTTAGACAACAACTTTTTATTTTAATTTTGCGACAATCTCAATCGAAAATTAGGAAAGCTGATTTAAGCTGGTGGTTGCTCGTGAGTTGTATAATCAAAATACTCTTGAAATATCAATAACCATCTGCTACTATAATATTACAAAAGGTACTACCGATAGACGGTTAGTCCTGATTGTTTTGGTTAAAAAAGTAACCGCCACTATTTTCATGCTAGATGGCGGTTACTTTTTATATTATCTGCAACAGTGCTCTATGAAATAACCCGTAGGGATATGAATGAGCTTGACTGTCACGTGGAGTGTATATTTTTGAATCAATTCTCATGTCTTCATAAATATCTGCTAATTTTTAACATGATTATAAAATTTTAATAAAATCCTAAATCTGCTGATGTTACACCCACGTTATATGATGACATGATTTGTTCAAACACAGTCAACGCTAATCTTGCTGATGTAGTAGTTAATTTTTCTGCAGTATCTTCCAATGTGTATGACATGTTTGTATCATAAAAGATTACAGCTGACTCGTCATCCATTAACAGTTTGTACATTATACCATTACCATAATACTGTGAATCTCCATCATAAAAAGTAACACTGCATGTACTGTCGCTTACACTTTCAATATCGAAATATACCATAATGTTCATATTAGATCTATCATATCCACTTAAATTATTTATCCTAATAATATCTGTGCTTGGATAATATTTAACCTGTGTATATACATACATATTAGTGCTTTCATTAATTGCATCTAAATAATAATATGAGCCGTTTGAATCACTACTATACTTGCCGTATTTTTTGCAGGCATTTGCTATTTTCTGTTTTACCGAAGTCTTTGTATATGTAACAACAGGTTTCTTATTATTTGCTTTTTTGACACTTTTTTGTTTAACAGTAACTTTGCATTTTAGTTTCTTATTTCCAACTTTCGCAGTAATAGTTGCCTTGCCGGCTTTCTTACCTTTGACTTTTCCTTTGCTGCTTACTGTTGCAACTTTTTTGTTAGAAGATGACCATTTAACTTTTTTTCTATTACCTTTCACCTTAAGTTTAACAGTTTTTCCAACATAAATTGTTGCTGATTTTTTGTTTAGTTTTGGTTTTTGTGCTGCATTTGTATTTGTTGTTGGGATTAATATAAGTGACATCACTATTGCAACTACAAATACTGATAATTTCTTCATGTACTTCTCCATAAGCTTTTTCTCCTTTTCACTTATTCTAAAATAGTATATCTGGCTCGTCTAACATACTACTTCTTGCACTTACTTGTGCCCATTTCATTACCATATATATTACTTTAGAATCTTTTTATAATACGTTTCCGATAACGTAATTATATCACAGCACTATATACCATTTTTTCTCAAACTGACCTCTTGTTCTCTCTTATATTCTATTTTTTAACTTTTCTTGTTTTAGACCAACGGCTATGAATTTTTCTTCCATTAACTATAGCGTAGGTTCTTATTTTAAATAAATAAGTTCCTTTGGATTTCAACCTGCTTACATCAGCCGTCATTCCTGTAGCACCTTTTTTCTTTTTGCTCTTTTTTATGTTTTTAATTGTTTTCACTTTTTTAAATTTTCCTTGGGTGCCTTTTCTCATATACACCTCAACGCCTTTGCTGTTGTCTTTTATTACTCCCCATGACAAAATCCATATGGTTTTGCTTTTTCTTAAAGTTAATTTAGGCTTTTTAGGCATGCCTCTAACATATGTTGACCAAATGACTGACCAGGTTACTTTATTATTTTTTCCAGTTGCCTGTATTGTGTAAAAATATGTTTTACCAGGTTTTACCTTTGAATCAATAAATATGTTGCTTTTTGTTTTTCCGATTAATTTGAACTGACCATCTTTTTGTGCTTTGTATATTTTGTAACTATTGCCATTCTTTATTTTTTTCCATGACAATTTTACAGAATGGTAATTCAGTTCTTTTACACTTTTTATTTTGAATTTACCTGATGGTGTAATATCAAAAGGCCCTTTCGTAGTTTCAGTATTATTTCTGCCTGACGTTGTCTGGTTTCCTGGCTTCTTGCCTGTGGTTGCACTAACAGGTGTCGTTTGACCTCCTGTAACCTCTGTATTTTTATCCGTAGTTGTAACTACTGGTGTTGTCTGACTTTCTGTAGGCTCTACATTTTTATCTGTAGTCGTAATTTCAGGTGTAGTCTGGCTTTCTATATTTTCTGTTGTACTTATATTAGATGTTCTATTTTCAGTTGTTACAGTTGGCTTAACTGATGTATTATCTTTAGTTGTAGATGTTTCCGATTCACCGGATTCTGTCGCTCCTGTTGATATATTACTTTTTGTCTCTGTTGTTCCTGTTGATACATCACCGCTTGTCTCTGTTGTACTATCTGTCACTCCTGTTGTTCCATCACTGTTAGTCCCTGTTGTTGTAGCCGATGTTTCTGTTTCTCCATCATTGTTTTCATAATCCAAATCTATACTTATAAAATCTATTCCGTTTTCTTTTGCGTAAGTCTCTGCTGTAGACCCTTTAAAGCCATATATTGTTTTCAAATTCATAGGCATACCTTTTTTTGCCAGTTCGACATTAGGATTTTTGATTGTCATAGTAGTCAATTCAGAGCAATTATCGAAGGTATGATTTTCTATCTTGGGTACCTTACTTGGAATTGTGATTTCTTTTAATTTTGAATCACCTCTAAAAGCACCGTATTCTATTCTTTCAATACTTTCGGGTAAATAAATTTCCTCTAAATTAGTATAGTTTTTGAATCCTCCTTCCTCTATTGCAGTTATATCACCACATACAATAACTTTTTTTGAATTACAGGATATTTCCGTATCTATTACCCCCTCATTATTTATAATAGAAAGTTCATCACCGAAAATAACATAATTTATACTATCCGAAGGAGTAGATGCAGCGCTAAGTTTAATTTTTTCTACATTCTCACCTGTATATTGCCATATTTTACATCTTTTGTTGCCATAAGCTTTTTCTATTGTTTCAGGCCAATGCTGTGGCATTTTAGACGGTTGACTAACACCTGTTAATACTACTTTAATATTGTTACATCCATAAAAAGCATAATCACTTATGGTTCCTGCTTCGTAATTTATATAACTTTTCGTGTAAGTACATAACAACATATACACACTCTCAAGACTTGTGCAATTAAAAAAAGCATAATCATCTACTGTCTTTAGCCAGCGCGGTAGAATTATTTCTTTCAATGCAGTACAGTTTGCAAAGGAGTTCTTCCCGATTGTTTCCAAATGATTTGGCAATTCAACCTCTACAACTTTTGTATAATTTTTGAATATTTCGTCAGGAACATTTTTAATATCTTTCTCAAGAACAATTCTTATTGTTTTATCCTCCAAATGTGCATCCTGTAAATCCTGAAACTGGTTAATATCTATGTAACCATTACCTGTAATTCGTAATGTTCCGTCTTTTTCTAACTGAAAATATGCTGTAGGTCCACACTGACCTGATATTTTATTTTCTTTTGCCTTTACCAAGCTATTAGGTAGTGCATATGTAACAACCATACATACAACAAGCAGATAAGATATCATTTTCCTATTTTTCAATATTTTCATCTGTTCTTTACACGATGTATTCTTAAAATACAACCGCCTTCTCCCTTCTTTTAATAATAAAGAATGTCGCTTGCGACATTCTACGCAACCACTGCATGCCCGTCCGCAACTATTTTCTTTTCACGCCAGAGTATATCCTTAGTGGAACGTTTATTTATGGAATAAGAAATTCCGGAGAAATTTCTTATTCCATAAATAAAAAGCAATTCTGTATCATTATTCCTTTAAGTTAAGTCTACGAATTGCTTTCTAAGTAAATTTATTTAATTAAAACTTTTTACATTAAATCTTTGTTATACACTGCTCTTTCTCCGCCAATAAATTTTGGTCTAACTCTTGCAGCAAGAACGTTTGCTTCACCGATTTTGTTATGTTCTAACTTAACAGGAACGGCAACCTTCTTAATGTGCATGCCGATAAGTGTTCCGCCTATGTCAATTCCTGCATCAGCTCTGATTTCTTCAACTGCAACAGGATTTGCAAATGTTTTGTATGCAGTTGTTCCAAAAGAACCACCTGCCTTTGGTTGAGGCACAACATTAACTATGTCTGAAAAAGGTACTGCATCTCTCTCAACGATAATTGCTCTGTTAAGATGCTCGCAACATTGGGCTGCTAAATATATGCCCTTTTCCTGTAAAACCTGATAAATTCCCTTAAATACAGCCTGTGCCACTTCAAGGTTTGAATTAGTTCCAATTTTGTCTCCGCAAATCTCACTTGATGAACAGCCTACTACGAAAATCTGTCCCTTTGTAAGTCCTGCTTTTTCGACAATCTCTCTTGTAACTTCTTCTGCCTGTTTTGTAAGTTCAGTATACATTCTACGCCTCCTAAAGTTATAAAAAATAACTTTTTAATCTTAATATCTTTTTATATTTTATACCAATATTATATTATTTACAAATATATTTTCCTTTAACAAGAAAGCAACTCCATAATATTTTCAACATTTTCCATGTTTAATCTACTATTTATAATTACTAAGACTTTTTATATGCTTAACAAACTGTTTCTAATTACACATTTTTATATCTGGTACTCCACAATATTTCTCCCTAACGTAAAAGCAAAGGCTGAAATAAATTCAACCTTTACCTTAAAGTTTTATAAAAATGGTTCTCACCATTGGGGGACTTTATCTACACGTATTTTTTAAGTAAATTTGGAACTTTTGCGCCTTCTAAAATTCCGATTGCAATGCAACCAATTACTAAGCATGTTCCAGCCTGAATGGCGTTACTTGGAATTGAAGCTGCTGCTGCAAGTCCATATCCTAATATTGTGCTTTCATATAAGAAATAACCAAATACCATAATTAATTCTGCAACTACACCACTTACAATGTAAGCTACAACTTTGTTAATATTTGTTTTCTTAAGTGCTGTAAAAATTAAATATGCAACAAGTGCCATTAAAAACTTAATGATAAATGTTCCTGGTACATAAGTTACATACTGTGCTAAAAGATCAGCTAATGCTGAACCGATTCCAGCTGCAAGTGCTCCATAAACACCACCAATAAGCCATGCACTTAATAATACAATGCTATCTCCAATATTTATATAACCTTGAGTTCCAAATGTAGGATATCTGATAATTGAAGTTGCAACATAAACTAATGTCGCAAAAAGTGCTGTTAATACAATCTTTGATACTACTTTACTATTCATAATTTTCCTCCTAATGTAAGTAATTCATATATGGTTAATATGAATTTTATATCTGTTCTGATTATATCAGCATATGGTATCATTAATATAGTCATTTTATTAAAAACTTATAAGACCAGATTGTTATTGTCAAAACAACAATCCGGTCTTACTTTTATCTTATTCTTCACTATAAATAATTGCACACTTTACAGCTTTGTTCCAGCCCTTTAGTTTTTCCTGAACGTCTTCTTTACTCATCTGTGGAACAAACTCCTTATCTATTGACATGTTTCTTTTTATCTCTTCTTTGTTTTTCCAATAACCTGTGGCTAAACCTGCCAAATATGCTGCTCCCAGCCCTGTAGTTTCTATCACTGAAGGTCGCTTAACTTTCTTCTGGGAAATATCTGCCTGAAACTTCATTAACAGATTGTTGGCACAGGCACCGCCGTCTACTTTTATTGTATTAATTGGCTGTCCCATATACTGTTCCATTGCCTGTAATACATCGTTAGTCTGATATGCCAAAGACTCCAAAGTTGCCCTTACAAAATGTTCTCTGCTTGTACCTCTTGTTACTCCAACTACCATGCCTCTTGCATCCTGTTTCCAATATGGAGCACCCATCCCCGTAAATGCGGGAACTACATAGACACCGTTTGTATCCGGAACTTTTGAGGCAACATCCTCGCTCTCTGCTGCACTGTCAACCAAATGCATCTGGTCTCTAAGCCACTGAATCGCTGCCCCAGCCACAAATACACTGCCCTCTAAAGCATACTCAACTTTATCTGTTGATGCGGCTATTGTTGTGATTAATCCATTTTTTGATTTAACAATTTTGTCACCTGTGTTTGCAAGCAAAAAGCACCCTGTGCCATATGTATTTTTTACGTCACCTTTTTCAAAACAACACTGACCAAACAAAGCTGCCTGCTGGTCCCCTGCCACACCACTTATTGGGATTTTTGCATCTAATAGTTCCGCTGTTGTGTACCCGAAAATTCCACTTGACGGCATAACCTTTGGTAGCATTGATTTCGGTATATTTAACAGTTCAAGCAACTCTTCGTCCCACTTTAAATCATTGATATTATAAATCATGGTTCGACTTGCATTTGTATAGTCTGTTGCGTGAATTACACCGCCACTTAATTTCCACATAAGCCATGAGTCAATTGTTCCAAAAAGAAGCTCGCCTTTTTCAGCCTTCTCTCTCGCTCCTGCTACGTTATCAAGAATCCACTTAATTTTCGTTCCCGAAAAATAGGCATCAGGTACAAGTCCTGTTTTACTTTTTATTGTATCTGTCAATCCATCTGCCACTAATTTATCCACAATGTCAGAAGTTCTTCTACACTGCCAGACAATTGCATTGTAAATTGGTTTCCCAGTGTTTTTGTCCCACACAACGGTTGTTTCTCTTTGATTTGTAATGCCTATTGCTTCAATGTCAGTTCCGTCAATTCCTGCCTCTCGCATTACCTCTCCCATTGTTAAAACCTGTGTCATCCAAATTTCTTCCGGGTTATGCTCAACCCAGCCTGCCTTTGGAAATATCTGTTCGAATTCCTTATTTGCCTGACAAATTATATTGCCACCTTTGTCAAATAAAATTGTTCTTGAGCTTGTTGTTCCCTGATCAAGCGCCATTATGTACTTTCCCATTTTGTCCTCCATGTATGTAATTTTATTCATTTATTTTCTATATTTTCATTATTTTCCGTACAATAATTTCCCTTTTATTTTATCTTTTTTATGGCACTATTACAAGAAGTTTACAATATATCTGTGGTCAATCGAGTAGGCTGACTCCTACTCGATTGCAGATAGCAGGCATCTCAAAGCATAGCTTTTCGATGTTCTTACGCCTGACAAATGATATTTCGTGCAAGCACGATATCGCTTGTCAGGCTTTTGCTACAAAAAAAGACGCAACTTAATGCGCCTTTTTACTATTTCAATGTTGGATCAACTACTTTTCCAATAAAAAGTATTTCTCCTGTTTTTTTCATTTTTTATTTGTTCAATCAATCCTTTTGTCTGCAGTTTTTTCACCATCTGACTCGCTGCACTGCTGGTTTTGTTCAAATCTTGTGCTATATCTGAAACCGTCGTTCCTGGATGCTCCCCGATATATTTTATCAAATGAGCTTCAACCTGATATAAAATCACCTCCCCATATTTTCTCGACATAGAATCATATTCTTCCATTAAATCATATGCCCGATCGATTTGGTTCAACAATTCATCTAATAGTTTT
>OGZV01003651.1_pt1 | contig 10093 bp, 10 predicted proteins | sample 1576861 | NCBI WGS metagenome assembly OGZV01 (sample SAMEA3541501, study PRJEB24748) | human gut metagenome | biome: human gut; feature: human-associated habitat; material: faeces | place: China | collected 2012
TAATGTACAAAAATATCACAGTATTATATAAGTAAGTATTAATGAAAAGGGAGATTCTAAGACGTTGAAAAAAGTATTAACCTTAACATTAGCCGTGGCCATCGTCGCCGGTGGCTATATGTCTGAGGCTAATGGGGCGGGAGAACAGCCTTCTAAGCAGGCACCGTCTATATCTGAGATAAATATATATACGCCTAAAGAACTCAATGCACGTCAAAAAGACTTAGTTGATATCGGTCGCTATACAGCGTCTGGAGATCAAGGTGCGTTGAAAAGTGCAATCGCTTCTGCTATTGAGCGAGGTACGTTGACACCGCAAGAGGTGAGTATTGCCATTCGTCAACTTTACTCTGCTGCTGGTTTGAAGCAAATGAATGCAGCATTAGCTACATTCGATCAATTGCGTGAAGAGCGCCCTGAGTTTGGTGCTGATTACGAAAAAATGGTTCCAAAGCAAACAGGTCTTAGTGCTTTATTGGGGAATGGCACTAATGGGGCTGCTTTAACAAAGCAGAAGCCTGAGGACGCTAAGGAAGGGGTTCAATATAATACGTTCCGTATGAAGAAGCCGAAACCGCAAAATCGCAATCGTTCTCGCCTAGGTAAATTGGACCGTGAATTGGTCGCTGCCGCAGCTTTAGGTACGCGCGTAGGTAAAAATAATCTATTCGCTGCATCTGAAAAGAGTTTATCTGAGCTTGGCCTCAGCAAATATCAAATTGAAAATCTTGAAACTTTGATTTTCTAATACCATCTAGACCTACTTCTTCGGAGGTAGGTCTTTTTATGTTCTAAATCATATGTAGAAAAGGGAAATATAATTGACGTTTAACGCCCCCTTTTCTATAATTAATAAGATAGGTATATGACCTGTAATAATAGATATAATTAATAATTAATATAGATGTAAGGAGAAAGTATGCGCCTTCGTAGGAAACCGTGGATTGATGAAGCTATCCACGAATATGACTCTCATATTATTTTATCTGGTCAAGAGCAGTATAAGGGTAAATGGCGTGAGTTGTTTGCACATCCTGAACGACCATTATATATGGAGCTTGGTACAGGTAAGGGACGCTTTATTGCGGGTATGGCCGAAGCGTATCCAGATGCTAACTTCGTAGGATTTGAAGTGCAAATTGGGGTAATTTATTACGCAGCACAAAAAATCTTTGAAGCAGAACGAGATAATGCTAAGGTATCCCTCTTTGATATCGCTGGTATTGAAGAGATTGTTGCGCCAGGTGAAGTAGATCGCTTCTATATCAACTTCTGTGATCCATGGCCTAAGGCAAAACATGCTAAGCGTCGCCTCACATATCATACATTCCTCGACCGTTATGCTCGTCTTTTAAAAGACGGTGGTGAGGTTCACTTTAAAACTGATAATGAAGGTTTATTTATGTTCTCTCTTGAAGAATTCAAAGAATGCGGATGGGAACTTAAAAATGTAACCTATGATTTACATAGTACAGACCTTCCAAATGTAAAAACTGAGTATGAAGAGAAGTTCAGTGCTAAAGGTCAACCTATTTTCCGTTTAGAAGCAATTAAGCCAAAAGTACAAAAGGAGGCTTAACATGGAAACACCGAATAAGGGGGATAGTCGGTGGGGCTCACTCTTTAAAAATGATTTACAAGGTATGCTCTTACCTATATTACTCATCACGATTATAGGTAGTGTGAATATCTTCAGTGCCACCTATATTAGCTCTATTTACGAAAATACAGGGCTTTTAGGGTATTTTTCAAAGCATATAGGTTTCCTATTTCTTTCAATGGCAATAGGTGTTATTTTATATCGGTATGATTATAGACAACTACAAAAGCCACATATGTTGCAACGCATAATGATTGCAACCCTAATAGGCATGGTGTTAGTTCTTGTGGCGGGCTCTGTCATTAATGGTGCGCGTCGGTGGATTGTTATTGGTCCCGTATCGATACAGCCGTCGGAATTTGCCAAGTTAGCTGCCATAATATGGACATCCGCTAAATTGAGTACCATGAGAAAATGGGGAAAATCAAGATATAATAATCCACTCACAAACTTACAAGGTTATGTGAGTGAGCGCGTAGGTTATATGTTGCCAATGTTAGTTTGGCCTATCATCTTTGCAGTGTTAACTATCTTGCAACCAGATATGGGGACAACTGTGCTAATCTTTGGGTTCTCCTTCATATTAATTTATTTAGCAGGTTTTGATGGTCGATTCTTTGGTGGTGCCTTTGCTGTAGCTGGCGTGATAGGTTTTATTGCAGCTCGTATGTCACCGTATCGTTGGGAACGGATTCAGTCTTGGTTCGACCCTTGGCCTCATGCTCAAGATATGGGCTATCAAACGGTGCAAGGCCTTTTGGCCGTAGGTTCTGGCGGTATTCTTGGGGAAGGCTTTATGCAAGGTACATCTAAGTACTTTTACTTGCCAGAAGCACATACAGACTTTGCATTCGCCGTGTGGGCTCAAGAAATGGGCTTTGTTGGAGCTGTCTTTGTAGTTCTTTTGGTGGCAACCTTTACATTCTTTGGATTCCGCATTGCTAATCGATCTCGCGATGAATTTGGCAAATGGTTAGCGATGGGGATAACCTTGCTCATCAGTGGACAAGCATTATTTAACATTGCCATGGTTTGTGGCATTATGCCTGTAACAGGTGTGCCTTTGCCATTTATTAGTTATGGTGGTTCCTCATTGTTGATGAACTTTATGGCTATAGGCTTGTTAGCTAGCGTTGGTCGTCGCAATGTAGAAGGTGTAAAGCAAGTTGGTACTGCTGAGGCTTTGCCGTCTTTACGTGAGGAAACGCAAAGCCGATTCAAACCGGCTGCTCCGAAGCGTCCTCAAAAAACGGAAATGCCTGGTCCATTCAGACCGAGAGAGACTAAAAAGCCTACTCGTAGACGACCTAGGTCTGAACGTTGATATTTAACTTATGTAGTATAAGGTGAATATATTTAGTGTGGATTTATATAGCATCTCTTAAGAGGTGCTGTATAAATGCAACGTACTTGTATTGTGTGTGAGGAGAAAAAATGAAGGATTATATTGATATCCAAGAACGCCCGTCCTGGGGTCGAATGTTGCCACTTAGTTTTCAACATTTATTTGCTATGTTTGGTTCAACTGTATTGGTACCATATTTGTTAAAAGTAGATCCGGCAACAGCTTTATTCATGAATGGTATCGGTACATTACTGTATTTATTTGTTTGTAAAGGTAAAATCCCTGCATATCTCGGATCTAGCTTTGCTTTCATTGCTCCTGTAGCGGGCGTATTATCTGCAGGTCTCGGTTATGAGGCCGCAAAGGGGGCCTTCGTTGTATTTGGTCTATCCTTTGTGATTTTATCTATTCTCGTTCGTTATATTGGTACTCGTTGGATCGATAAGTTATTCCCTCCAGCAGCGATGGGGGCTATCGTAGCTATTATCGGCTTGGAATTAGCGCCAGTAGCGATGAGTATGTCTGGCCTTATTGGTAATCAAGATTTAGGCATGAGCCACAGCCAAGCTATTTTTATCTCTATGTTTTCCTTAGTTGTTACTTTGCTTGGTACTGTTGTGTTCCGTGGCTTCTTAGCTGTAATCCCTGTTTTGATTGGCGTTGTTTCCGGATATATCTTATCTGCCTTCATGGGCGTTGTTGATTTCTCTGCTGTAGAGGCTGCTCCTTGGTTCTCTTTACCACAGTTCTATGGCATGCCTGTATTTGATATCAATGCCATTATTATGATTATGCCAGCACTCTTTGTAGTATTTGCTGAGCACGTAGGTCACTTAGTTGTAACGAGCAACATTGTATCAAAAGACTTGATGAAAGAACCAGGTTTACAACGTTCCTTATTGGGTGATGGACTTGCAAACATTCTTTCTGGTTTCTTTGGTGCTACACCAAATACGACATACGGTGAAAATATCGGTGTCCTCGCTATTACTCGTTGCTTTAGCGTATGGGTAATTGGTGGTGCTGCAGTTCTTGCGATGATTATCTCCTTTGTAGGTAAAGTAGCAGCTCTTATTCATGCTATTCCAGTTCCTGTTATGGGTGGTGTATCCATTCTCTTATTCGGTATCATTGCAGCATCCGGTTTGCGCATGCTTGTAGAACGCAAGGTAGATTATACAAACCCTGTTAACATGATCTTAACATCTGTTATCCTCGTTGTAGGTCTTAGCGGTGCAGAACTTGCTGTAGGTCCTGTTGTATTGAAAGGCATGGGTCTTGCTACTGTAGTAGGCATGGCTATGAGTATTATTTTATTAATCCTTCAAAAAACAGGCGTTGGTAATGACCAATTGAAAAAAACAGAAGTATAATTTAATTCAAGTCTATTAATGAAATAGTATCTTAAGATGATAACTTCTAATAGAGGACAACTTCTAATAGAGGATAACTACAACATTAAAACTTTGAACTAATATACTTTATAAACAACGACTACTGAATCAGGTGTAATCTGTGAAAGTAGTCGTTTTCATTTTTCTTTATAATTTATTCTTTATATTGTATAATGAATATATAAGTTGCATAAAATTAATTATAGAGAGGAGGGCCTATGGAGTTTTTAATTTGGATGGCTATAGGGATCGCCCTGATGGCGGTAGAACTCGTTGTACCGGGCGGTATTTTAGGACTCATCGGTTATTGTGCATTTCTTTGGGGCGTTTTTGTAGCTCTTGGAGAAGGAACGGTAGCGCTGTATGCAGTACTAGGATTAACGGCCTTACTAATTGTCCTTATCATCGTGTTCTTTAATCACTTTGAAAAGACTTGGATAGGCAAATTGTTTACCTTAAGGCAACGATCTACGACAAAAGCTGGCTATGTATCTAATGATGTATTAGATGACTTAGTTGGTAAAGAAGGCGTAGCTCATACTACACTGCGCCCTGCAGGTATTGCTAAAATTGATGGTAATTTGGTGGATGTTGTGACCGAAGGGGACTTCATCGATGCCGGTTCACCTATTGTGGTGCTTCGTGTTGTAGGCGGCCGCAATATTGTTAGAAAGCGTGATTAAGCTTTCACCACATCGTCGTATATAATGGAGGTTATTATGGATGTAGGTATTTTAGTTTTGATTCCCATTCTACTGATTGGGATTATGGTGTTCTTGTATGTTGTGCCATTAGGCCTTTGGGTATCTGCTCTTGCAGCGGGCGTTAATGTTGGTATCTTTACACTCGTAGGTATGCGCTTACGTCGTGTAAATCCATCTCAAATCGTAATGCCTTTGATTAAAGCTAATAAAGCGGGCCTTGAGGTTAATGTAAATCAATTGGAAGCGCATTACCTTGCAGGTGGTGACGTTGACCGCGTCGTAGATGCATTGATTGCCGCTGAGCGCGCATCCATTCCGTTGACATTTGAACGTTCTGCAGCTATCGACCTTGCAGGTCGCGATGTATTGGAAGCAGTACAAATGTCCGTTAATCCTAAAGTGATTGAAACACCAATTATCTCTGCAGTAGCGAAAAATGGTATCGAACTCAAGGTTCGTGCTCGTGTAACTGTACGTGCTAATATTGACCGTCTCGTTGGTGGTGCTGGTGAAGCTACAATCATCGCCCGTGTTGGTGAAGGTATCGTAACAACGGTAGGTTCCTCTGAAGAGCATACAGATGTACTAGAAAATCCAGATCACATCTCTCGTACTGTATTGGGTAAAGGTCTTGATGCGGGTACTGCATTCGAAATCTTGTCCATCGATATTGCTGACGTAGACGTAGGACGTAACATTGGTGCTCAATTGCAAACTGACCAAGCAGAAGCAGATAAGAAAATCGCTCAAGCTCGTGCGGAAGAACGCCGTGCCATGGCTGTTGCTACAGAACAAGAAATGCGTGCTAAAACACAAGATATGCAAGCTAAGGTTGTGGAAGCACAAGCTGAAGTTCCTAAAGCATTGGCAGAAGCTTTCAGAAATGGTAATCTCGGCGTTATGGATTACTACAATATGAACAATATTATTGCAGACACTAAGATGCGTGAGAATTTAGCAGATGGTGAATAGGAGTAGCTATGGACTCTATTTTGTCTACAGTACTATCGGCCTTTACGCATAATCCTATATTTGTTCTAGCTATAATTGCTTATATCGTGTTCTCCTTTTTGAAAAGCTCAAAGACTGAAGATGCTGATGAGTATGAAACCTCAGGTGCTGAAAAGACTTGGGAGGATATGGAGCGTGAATACGGTATTTCTATTGAACGTAAAATAGAAGAACCTCCGGTTAATGCTACATCTAATGATGCTGTCTATCAGTCGTCTAATACTCAGATTTCTTATAATCAATCTGCAGAACAACCTAAAAAAGAGCAACCTAAACAACGAGAAGAACATAAAGTATCTACTAGTAAAACGGTTGCAGTTTCTACATTGACTGAGCGCCTAGCAGAATTTAAGCGCCAAAAAGCAATGGAAGAAGTAAAGATTCCTCTTGTTGATGTAGAGACTCATGCGAAGCCTGTAACGAAGAAGGCTCGCAAGTCGCGTCATGATATTAAAGAAGGTATGAAATGGGCTTTTATATTAGAAAAGCCGAAGGCATTGCGTCATAGGGCTCGATAATGTATATCTGTTCCTGATAAAGGCAGGGTTCCCAATGGTCACCGGGGTGACTATTGGGAACCCTTTTTCTATTGCTAAGACTATAATTAGCCTTTCATAATAAGTGTAATAGGAGTGTGAATATAGTTCGCCTAAATTATGTGAAAGGAGCGATTATATGTATCGCAGCGTACGAAATATTCCAAAACAATTATTAGAGAATCTATATGTTAAAGAGAAATGGACCTTACGAGACATTGCCGATTATATTGGGTGTAGTGTAGATACAATTGTAAGGCGTATGCAGATGTATAAGATTGTGCGACGTGAAACGCGTAAAGATATCAATCGCGCAACCTTGGTAAATTTATATGAAGTGAGTCATACGAGTATTGAAGCCTTGGCCCGTCGTTTTAATGTATCCACTGCGACCATATCTAATCGATTACATGAGTATGGACTGCTGTGTACTCACGATCATTCTATACATAGTGTAGAACCAGATCGTATTAAAAAGGCTTATGAAAGTGGTAATAGTACAACTCGTATTGCCCATATGATGGGACTTTCACGATGGAAGGTATTACATATCTTACATCACATGGGTGTCAATATACGCGGTGGGCGGCGTAAGGTGATGCCTATTGATGAAATGAGCTATTTGTATAGCTATCATGGGTTGAGTACAAAAGATATAGGTATTGCCTATCAACTGCAAGCTAATACGGTTGCCTTATATTTACGAGAATCTGGTGTTGCTTTGCGTGGTAAACGGTTAGAGGTAGATACGAATGAGATTAGTAGATTACGGATGGAAGGATTATCCATTGCAGCTATCGCACGACAACTCGAATGTTCCCCGTCTGTTATAAGAAACCGATTAAAGCAGCAACAATCTTAGTAAAGACGCAGTATAGTATGGTGTCGTATGGTAAATCTGTATAAACCTCAACCCATTCGGTATAGAAATTTGTAGTTAATTACTATATACTTAGATTTATATGATGATGGGAGGTTTATTATGTTCGAATATTTAACATTATTATTACCATTTTTACTGCTAGGGTTCATCGCCGCCGGCCTATCTAGAATATCTGGTGTGGCGTTATCCATGATTATTGTACCAACCTTGTTGATTTGGGGCGCTACACCACTAGATGTGGTTGCGTTTATGCTCCTCTTTGTAGTGTATAATAATTTCACATCTGAAACACAAGATGTACGCCTTGATTACAAGGATCTCGTATTATTTCCTAAATGGCGCTTGTTAATTCCTTTAGTTTTGACGGTAGTTGGTATCTTCATTAATCCAGCTATTGGTATTGCTGTCTTTATGGCTTGCTTTGTATTGGAATTGCTAGCAACCGTGTTCAAACGCATTCCTGAACAGGAACGTCCTGCTGTTCATCGCGTCATTGTACTTTCTGTTCTCAGTGCTATTGTAACAGCTATTGGCGCCTATGTAGGTCCTACTATTAGTGGGGATTACTATTTTGGCTTAGTTGGTTTAGCCATCTTGGCCATTACTGCCTTTGCTTGGTATGCAGGCCGTAATCGAAATGCATTTAAAGGCATTTGGGAATTTATCTGGGTTGACTTTGGTATTTTACTTGGCTTGTTCGGTATTGAAAGTTCCAACTATCCATCTGGGCTAACACGTGACTACAAGAGCCCTATGGATCGTATGCTACCAATGATTACTGTAGTAGGCGGTTATGCGGGATTGATGGTTATCTTTGGTGTATATGGCATGTTCTCATTGCCATCCTTTATTACAGCCATTGGTGCGGCCATTGGTATACGCATGTTTGGTTTGTACGAATTCCCTAAACGCGGCACCTTCTCTTACCTAGCAATTGGATTTGCTATTGCTGCCGTTGTATGTTTATATCTCGTATCTCCTGTACCAACAGGATTTGATGCGGTCAATACGATTATGACCCAACCTATGGTTCAATAAAAGGTGAGTTTTATCATAGTATCAATTATCTAAGCTTGTTAATGTGAGAGTAGATCGTTAACATAAACAATAAGGAGATGTGTATCGTGAAAGATAATACTGCTGTTGAAGTACATTCTAATGAAGTTGTAGAGACGAGACCATTTCCGCCATTCTTGCCGAAGAATGCAACGGTTATGATGATGGGAACATTTCCACCAACATCTGAAAAGCGAGCCATGGAATTTCATTATCCGAATTTTCAAAATGATATGTGGCGTGTTTTCGGTTTGGTGTTCTTTGATGATAAAGAACATTTTAGAAAAGGGGAAGAAAAAGCTTTTGATGCGGAAAAGATTAAAGCTTTTTTATCTCAAATTGGTATAGCTTCTTGTCCAACGGTATTGAAAGCTATTCGTGAGCATGGTAATGCATCTGATGCGTTTTTAAAGGTAGTTGAGCCCGTTCCTCTCGCTGACGTATTAGCACAAATACCAGATTGTACTCATATTGGTACAACAGGTGGAAAGGCCACAGAAATCTTACTTAGTTTATTACCTGAAAAGGTAAAACTACCAAAAACAGGAGAAACGATTCCGTTTGTCTATGAAGGCCGAGAACTTTCTTTGACGCGTTTGCCATCTACCTCTAGAGCCTATCCGTTGAGTCTTGTGAAGAAGGCGGAGGCTTATAAAGCATTTTTTAAAGCTTGTGGATTAGAAACAAAATAATTGAATAATAGTAGGATACCTTTGATGGTCTATTTTAATTGGTAAATTAGAGTAGAACCTATCAAAGGTATTTTTATGGCTCTATAATAAATGTTGGGGTGACACCACTACGGTGTCACTTCCAACATTATTTTTTTGCAAAAAATAAGCATATAAGGCTCACATGCTTTACAATAAAAGTGTCAAAGTCCTAAAGAAAGGATGTGAGCTTATATGCCTACTACTGATTATACTGAATTTTTACATAATGTAAAACAAGAATATATTATAAATAGCTACGAATTGGACGGAACATTTATTTTTGACATAGAATTACCAGTAACACCACATATTTGCCCAAAATGCGGAGAAACTACAGAGCGTATTAAAGATTACCGTATACGTACGGTAAAATTTGGAAAAGTACAACGAGGACCATTAATTGGAAAATACAGACAACGTCGATATATTTGCCCTCATTGTAAGCACTCTTTTTCCGAGAACAATCCATTTGTACGAAAACATATGCAACTAAGTATAACCAATATTAATTTGTTATTTGATAAACTTACTGAAAGTTTAACCTATACTGCTATAGCTAACGAGTGTGATACATCTATTACTACAGTATTACGCTATTGCTCTATGATTACTATACCTAAGCCTAAAACATTACCTACTGTTATTGGTATTGATGAATTCAAAGGAAATGCGGAAGGTCATCAATACCAAGTCAATTTAACCAATCCAGATACACATGAAATATTAGACATTTTACCGAAACGTGATACGCAAGCATTAATCCGCTATTTTGCATCATTTAAACATAAAGATCGCGTACAAGTTAAGTTTATTGTAATGGATATGTCCATACAGTTTAAACGCATCATGGA
>OGZV01003655.1_pt1 | contig 10082 bp, 8 predicted proteins | sample 1576861 | NCBI WGS metagenome assembly OGZV01 (sample SAMEA3541501, study PRJEB24748) | human gut metagenome | biome: human gut; feature: human-associated habitat; material: faeces | place: China | collected 2012
CTGCCGCACCTCGCTCGCCGTATCGGCACTTAGAATTATGCGGTATTGCCTTTATATATAAGTAGTCTGTACAGGTACAGGACGGTAAGGACATACGACTTTTATTTTAGCACGATTTCCAGGGATTGTAAAGAAAAATGCCCGCGGTGCCGGATTACAAAAAAATAAATCCCCGCCCTGAGGGATGGGCGGGGATTTACAAGAAAGGAGGAGAAGAACACATGAAAATGTGATAAAGCTATTTGACTTGGGGTTCATTTAGCTTGCAACTAAATTGTAACTGTTTTGTCACCGAATGTCAATAGCAAATTGTAAATCTTTTGTCATTTTTCAATTTGTTCACATTTGTGTCCGGCTCACTCCCCTGTTAATTCGCTGTACTCCTTGGTGGGTGCGTCGCCCCAGCCGGTTTTGCCGCTGGCAGCGGTGGCACCATCCCAGTAGTGATAGGCGTAAATGTTCAAAATCTGCGCTTCCTGCCGGGACCAGCCGCCGTTTGCGTCCTTGGGGCAGCGCTCATACACATACAAGGCACAGCTGCCGTTTGCGGAGTCCCGGTCGTACTGCAAAAATTCTACGGCGTCGTCGGTATCGTTCAGGATGATGTAGTCCTCCCCTTTTGCGGTCAGCTTGAACTCGTAGGTGGTGGAGGTTTCCTTCAGATAGGTTTCGTAGATCACGTCATAGCCGGTGCTGATGGGGTCTTTGGAAATGGTTTCCTCTGTGTCGGGTTCGGCGGTAGGGGCAGCGGTGGGCGCAGGCTCCTCCGTGGGGGCAGCCGTCACTGCCGGGAGCGGCGTGGGCGCGGGCGCAGTTTCTGCGGGGATGCTGCGGCGGGCCAGTACGGCCATGCAGGCATAGCCTAGGAACAGGACACAAAAAAGGGCAAACAAAACGGTAAAGAGCGTTTCTTTCACCTTCGGCTTTCGCTTCTCGGCACAGCGCTCCCGCAGAAAATCCAGCACGTTTTCGGGGCACTCGTTCTCGCACAAAGCAAAGCCAGCGAGGCTGGAGACCATCAGGCAGACAGAATCTTTCCGCACAATGACCCGGTAAAGGTCGTCATACCAGATCGTGCTTTGGGAATACGAGCTTTGTACCGTGAAGCAATCCTCGTAAAACGTGTAGTGAATGAGCTTACCCCGAGCGCTTTGGGTGGTTTTGTACGCAAAAACCGCAACCGCACGTGTCATGGTAAAGACAAAGGGAATCGAAAGAATCCCCAATACAAAGCCCAAAACCGAAAGAGAATTAGCATACAAAAGCAGCAAGGCGACGGCTGCGGCAAGCTGCCACAGGTTCCGACGATTGATGAGAAGCATCCGCTTTACGTACATTCCTTGGGTGCTATGGGCATCCACCGTATAAAGTGGTGTGCCTTGCGGCTGTTCCAACTGCCAGGATTTTTGGTCTTCCATGTCGAGTACGCTCCTTCCGTTTGCATACAGATTTTTCCTGATTCTAGCACAGAGCAAAACCAACGTCAAGCACTATTCGCAAATCGGCAGGCGCAGCTCGGCACAGGCACCGTGCGCAGCGGGAAGGTTGGATAAAACCAACACACCGCCGTGGGATTGCGCGACTTTTCGTGCAAAATACAGCCCCAACCCCTGGTGGGCGGCGTCACTGCGGGCGGCGTCGGTGTAGAGCATTTCCCCCGCCTTGGCAAGAGCTTCCGGCGTAAAGCCGGGGCCGGTATCGGTCACACGCAGGATGAAATCCTGTTTCTCTTTTGTAACCAACAGTGTGACGGTGCCGCCGCGGGGCGTATAGCGCACGGCGTTGTCCAGCAGGTTTTCGGCAGCCCGGAGCAGATCGCACTGCGCCGCGCACAGCGTCCCCTGCCACTGCTCGTCCAGCACAAACTGTACCCCGGCAGGTGCACAGAGGGCGCGGGCGGTTTCCGCCAGCGTGCTGACAAGGATGTGACTGGAAAAGGTTTCCCCTGCGGCGGACGGTGCACAGGCGGTGCGCAGGGCGGCCAGATATTGTTGGGCACGGTCCGTGCCGCGCAGGATGGCTTCGACCTGTGTCTGCTGGTCGGCGGACAGAGCATCCTCGGCCAGCAGGTCTGCGTTGCCCTGAATGATGGACAGCGGCGTTTTCAAGTCATGCGTCAGCGCGGCGATCTGCTCGGCGCGCTGCTGCTCCATCCGCCATTGGCTTTGCAGGCTGTCGGTCAGTTCCCGGCCCATCGTCTGCATGGCCTGCAGCGTGGCGGAAAACTCTCGCAGGTGCGCGCCGTCCGCGTCAATGCGCTCGGGCTGCTGCGCGGCGATGGCGTCAACCGCGCGGTGCAGACAGGCGGTCTCAGCGGCAAAGACCCGCACGGTGCAGTGGGTCTGCCAGCCCAGCCAAACGAGGATGAGCACCGCCAGAAGCAAAATATAGCAGGTCTGGAAATCCGGCAGCGTGTCCCGCAGGGCCGGGTCGGCGTAGGGCGTAGCATAGTCGTACTGCAAAAGGCAAAAGCTTCCGTCAGCCATTTTGACATCGTACTGGTACCCCGGATTGCCGCTGCCGCCGTGAAAGGCATTGAGGGCAATTTTCAGATGGCGGTCATCCATGTTGGTCTGCAGCACCGTGTCATTCTGCACCACAGCCCAGCGGCACAGGTCGCTGATCTGCAAGGAATCGAATGTGTCTGCCGTCATCGATGCTACAGTCTCCCGGGCATCGGCGCAGGCCTGGGCGGACGCCACGGCAGGCAGCAGAAAACCGATGTTTATCAGCTGCATAAAAATGACCCACCAGAGCACCAGAATCAGAGCGCACCCGCCGCCGCACAAAAGGAGATACCGCAGCAGAACACTGCGCAGGGATGTCAGTTTTCGTTTTGCCATTGGTAGCCCACTCCCCATATCGTTTGCAGCACCTCCCCTGCCCCGGCCGCGCGCAGCTTGGCGCGGATGTTCTTGATGTGCTGGGTGATGGCCGTGTCATCCGCTGTACCGTCGTAACCGAACACAGCTTCGTAAATCTGTTCTTTGGAAAAGGTCTGCCCTGCATGGAGGGCCAGCAGCTCACAGATGGCGTACTCGGATTTTGTCAGGTGTAAAGGCGTGCCGCCAACGCCGGCTTCTTTGGCAGAAAGGTCCAGTGTCACCCCGCCGCGGGTGATCTTATGGGACGGCGTGCGGTTCTGCCGCCGCAGGTGTGCTGCGACCCGCGCACGCAGCTCGGCCACGCGGAACGGCTTGGTCAGGTAATCGTCCGCACCAAGACCGAGACCGGTCAGCACGGACGGCTCATCGGTGCGGGCCGTCAGAAACAGAATCGGCGCGTCCGTCTCGGCGCGAATGCGGCGGCAGACGGCAAAGCCGTCCTCGCCGGGCATCATCACATCCAGCAGGATGCAGTCCGCCCAGCGGCAGAGAGTATCGGTCAGCTGCGTGCCGGAGGTGCGCGTTTCTACGGTGTGGCCGTCACGCTCAAGCGCTGTTTTTAGCAGCGTACAAAGGTCACGGTCATCATCGATTGCCAGAATGTTTGCCATAATAGCCTCTTTTATTGCAGTAAGCTGTAAACAAGACAGGATGCGCCGTAAAGCAGATAGACATGTGCCGGGTAGAACCAGTAGAACAGCTGCTTGTGGCCGCTGCCGCGCTGGCCGTTGTACAGCGCCATGCCGATAACGGCAAAAACGCCGAGCCATTCATAGTTGACTGTGAACATCTGGGAAAAGGCAAAATCCGGCAGACTGTGAATCTGCAGATAGACCAGCACAAAATCACACAGGAAGGTCATGGCTGCCCAGACGGACAGCCGCAGACGCTTATGATTGTACAGTGCATACAGCACGATGCCCCCGGCCAGAAAAGACCAGCCGCCGTCGGTGATGGATGTCCACAAAGGCAGCGGCGCGGTGATGACCCACGCCAACACGGCAGAGCAGATCGGTGCGTCCTGAATTTTGGGAAAAAGCGTCAGCAGCGCTACGATGCAAATCGGCCAGAGGATCGGCATGGCAGCAGCCAGTGCGCCCCGCACAAACCGGCGCTGGCGCAGCCAGTCGATGCCCTGCCAGATGATGCAGAGCAGCATCAGATCCTGAAAAATGGCATTCATCGGGTAGAAGCCGTCACCCCGGCGGAAGGCCCCTGCATAGATCATAAAAAATTCCACAGTGCCCATCGCAGTACCGATGGCCCAGATACGCAGGAAGTAGCGCCTGCGGTCATGGGTATGGGCGAAGCCCTCCACAGTGCAGAACAGAAACAGCGGCGCAGACAGCCGCGCCAGCATACTGAACCATTCCGGCACAACGCCCGTAAATTCAAAAAAGTAGTGAATGTGATCCATCACCATGAGCACCAGCGCAATGGTTTTGAGCGCCGTGCCGGTCAGGCCGAATTTTTGCTTTGTCATAATAATAACTCCTTTACATTGTCGATGTAAACAGTGTAACAGGGGTTTATGTAGAAATTATAAGTGTTTGAAAATCAGCTGTGCCTCAAAGGCGGATTTGCCTTCCCGTTCGCCTTCAAAATAGAAGGTGTCCTCTGCCAGTTTGGCACGGCGCAGGGTGAAGCTCTCGCCGCGGGGTACCTCGCGGTGGTAGCTGATGATGAAATCCGAAATCTGCGCACTGTCCCAGACCTGCCACGGTACGACGTCGCAGACAATGTCGGCATAGCGGGTGTTGTTGAGGTGGCCGTTCATGTCGCAGCGGGAGTAGGCCGCGGTCTGCGTGCCCAGCGTCTCGCAGTCCTCGGGCGCAACGCGGGGCAGGCGCATCGGCAGCTCAAGGGGCACATCCTCGGCCCACTGGTCGGCAAACTGCTCCGGGTGCTTGCGCAGGATCATACGTTTTTCGGTATCAATGAGTACCCAGCGGCTGTCCATTGTGGCGACCTCTGCCCCGTCGGCATCGTAAAAATGGGTGATGCGCTTGTTGACGGCGCGCTTGCAGCGCTCGGGCTGGGTGACAAGGGTCAGTTCCTCGTCCACACGGGGCAGCCGTGTGACGTGCAGGGCCAGCTTGGCCAGCACATAGGCGGTGTGGGTCTTGCGGTACAGGGCATCGTCCAGCCCTACGGCCTCGGCGTGGGCGGTAGCAACCTGCTGGGCATAGCGCAGCAGCGCCCCGAGCTTGACATGGCCGAGATGGTCGCCGTCCGTGCGGTAGACGGTAAATTTTTGGGTGTAGGTTATGAGCTTTTCGGGCATAAGGAAGCCCTCCTTGATGGATTTTGAATTGATTCGCCAAGGAGAGTATAGCACAAATGTTGGAAAAATGCAAAAGCGGGGGCTTTGGGGCTGGCCGTAGGGGCTGATGCTTGCATCGGCCCGCGGAGAGGGCAAGACCCCTCCCTACAAATCGAACCGTAAAAGGGTGCAGCGGCAAGGCTGCGGGCCGGCAAACAAAAAGGCTGCACACGCAAAACGGTGTGCAGCCTGAAACTGTTTAATAGTTATCGCGGGATTTTTTGCGGAGCTTGCGCCAAATATTAAATGCAGAGATAGCGATGGCCAGAAGCAGAAGGACAACGACCATCCAGCCGCTGCCGCCATCCTCGTAGCTCTTCATCTCGCTCCACTGGGCATCCATGGCGGCGTTGATGTCGTCGGGCAGAGTCTCAAAGACCTCCGCCTTGTCCAGAACCTCCGCGCCCGGGTAGGCAATTTCGCTGTACTTCAAATCGTCGTCCAGCATCTCCCACACGGCGGTGATGGGGGTGGAATAGCCGATGAAGTCCGCGTTGGCAAGGCCGACGTCCGGCTCACACAGGTAGTTGATGAACATTTCGGCGGCCTCCCGGTGTTTGGCGTTGGCCGGAATGCACATGCTGTCGATGAAGAAGTTGACGCCTTCCTCCGGGTGGACGAAAGCAAGGTCTGGGTTTTCGTCGATCATCGTGATGGCATCGCCCGCATAGTAGGGCGCCATGGCGGCCTCGCCACCCTCCATCTTGTCAAAGACCTCGTCCATAACGTAGGCCTGCACGATGTTCTTCTGGGCTTTCAGCGCGTCGGTGATGGCGGTGATCTCGTCAACGGACTGCGGATTCATCGACAGACCAATCGTCTTGGCTGCAATCGCGTAAGCGTCGCGGGAGTTGTTGAACATCAGCACATTGTTTGTGTACGCAACATCCCACATGTCCGCCCATTTCGTGGGCGGCTCCTCGACCATCGTCGTGTTGTAGATCAGGCCCGTTGTGCCCCACATGTAGGGCACGCTGTACTTGTTGCCGGGGTCGAAGCTGCGGTCCAGATATGTTTCACCGATGCCGGCAAAGTTCGGAATGTTGTCCATGTTCAGCTCGGACAGCATGCCCTCCTTGGCCATCTTGCCCACCATGTAATCCGACGGGAAGATGACATCATAGGATACGCCGCCGGATTTCAGCTTGGCGTAGAGGCTCTCGTTGGAGTCGTAGGTCGTGTAATTGACCTTGATGCCGGTCAGCTCCTCGAATGCGGACAGAACGTTGATGCTCTCGTCAGAACCGTCGGAGATGTACAGGCCGTTGTTGTAGACATTCAGCGTGATATGGTCGTTGGCAAAGCGCTTCCAATCGTAGTCGCCGGAGACGGAAATATCCTCGTTGACCTCGATGTCATCGGCGGCCAGCACCGGCGCGGCGCTCATCATGGTGACAGTCAGTGCGGCCAGCGCTGCAGCGGAAAACTTTTTCAGCTTCATCTTCAGCGCCCCCCTTCGTCCAGCATGGCTTTGCGGATGGCTTTCTGGTTGCGGCGGTAGGCGCGGGAGTCTGCGGCGTTGGAAATCAGGATGATTGCCAGAATGACGCAGAATATGACTGCAGACAGCGCGTTGATCTCGGGGCTGACCTTCTTGCGGGTCATCGAGTAGATGGCGATAGGCAGTGTCTGCATCGTGCCGGAGTTGAAGTAGGAAATCATGAAGTCATCAATAGAGTAGGTCAGGCATATGAGGAATGCCGACAAAATGGCCGGGGACAGCTGCGGCATGATGACTTTGGTGAAAGCCTGGCGCGGTGTGCAGCCCAGATCCAGCGCTGCATTGTACAGGCTGGGATCGAGCTGGCGCAGCTTGGGGCCTACATTAAAGATAACATACGGGATATTGAAGGTGATGTGCGCAATCAGCAGCGTCGGCCAGCCGAAGATGCCGCTCTCGCCGCCGATGCCGAAGTTCTGCGCCATGACGAAGAGAAGCATCAGTGAGACACCGGTGATGATCTCCGGATTGACGACAGGCACATAGCTGATGTTATTGATGATGAGCTGGCTTTTGCGGGACATCGAGTTGATGCCAAGGGTCGCCAGCGTGCCCAGCACCGTGGCGATAATGCTGGACACCAGCGCCAGCACAAGGCTCAGACCCAGCGCGGACAAAATCATCTCGTTGTGGAACAGGCTTTTGTACCAGCCGAGGGTGAAGCCCGTAAAGTTCGAGCGGGATTTGCTCTCATTGAAGCTGAACGCAATCATGACCGCGATGGGCAGATACATGAAGCAGAACACCAGAATGACGTAGGTGCGCATGAGCAATGCGGAATGTTTTTTTGCCATATCACATCACTCCTTCCATCTCGGACTCGTCAAAGCTCGAAGTGAAGCTCATGCAGAGCAGGACAATGACCATCAGCACCAGGCTCATGGCGGAGCCGAGGTTCAGATTGTAGGAGTTGCCAAGGAACTGCAGCTCGATCAAATCGCCGATCAGCAGGTTGGAGCCGCCGCCCAGCATACGGCTGATAATAAAAGTAGAGACTGCGGGCACAAACACCTGCGTGATGCCGGTGGCAATGCCGGGGCCGGTCAGCGGGACGAGCACCCGGAACAGAATATGCCAGACGTTGCAGCCCAGATCCTGCGCGGCCTCAATGATGGAATCATCGATTTTTGTCATGGCCGTGTAGATGGGCAAAATCATAAACGGCAGGTAGTTGTACACCATGCCCAGCACAACCGCACCTGAGGTGTTGATCATGTTGAAGGGGCCGAGGCCGAACAAACCGAAGAACTTGTTGATAAGGCCGTTTTTCTCCAGCAGTGTCATCCAGGCGTAGGTGCGCAGCAGGAAGTTCATCCACATGGGCAGCATAATGAGCATCAGCATAATGTGCTGCTTGTTGGCGCGCAGGCGGGAGAGAAAATACCCCACCGGAAACGCCATGACCAGGCAGATCACGGTAGAGATCGCGGCCAAAATCAGGCTGCGGGCAAACACGCTGGAATACCGCCCGATCTGGGTGAGGTTGTCGAAGGTGAACTGGCCGTCCGCGTTCGTCATGGCGTACCAGATGACGATGAAAAGCGGTACGACTGTGAAAATGGCCATCCAGACCAGATACGGCCCGGCCAGCCAGCGGGAGGATTTGGATTTGAGCATGGATCACACCTCCGAACGCTTCATGATATGAATTTCGTCCGGGCCGATGTTCATGCCGATAAGCTCGCCGGGCTGGCTGGCCTGGGTGGAATGGATGATCCACTCATAGCCTTCCACATCGACGTGCATTTCAAAGTGAACGCCCTTGAAGATGACTTCGCGCACAAGGCCGGTCAGCATACCGACAGAGGGCGGCACGATCTGCACGTCCTCCGGGCGGATGACGACCTGCACAGGCTCGTTGATTTTAAAGCCGCGGTCCACGCAGGTGAAATCATGGCCGCCGAAGTTGACCAGAAAGTCCTTGAGCATGACGCCGTCGACAATGTTGGAGTCACCGATAAAGCGGGCGACAAAGGCATTTTTAGGTTCGTTGTAAATATCCTGCGGGGAGCCGATCTGCTGGATCTTACCGCCGGACATAACAACGACGGTATCCGACATGGTCAGGGCTTCCTCCTGATCGTGGGTGACGTAGACGAAGGTGATGTTCATTTCACGCTGCAGGCGCTTCAGCTCCAGCTGCATCTCCTTGCGCAGCTTGAGGTCGAGCGCGCCGAGCGGCTCGTCAAGCAGCAGGACGCGGGGCTGGTTGACCAGGCTGCGGGCAATGGCCACGCGCTGCTGCTGGCCGCCGGACAGCTGGTAGATGCTGCGGCGTTCAAAGCCCTTCAGGCCGACGATCTCGAGCATCTCGAGCACCTTCGGGCGGATCTCATCCTCGGTCATCTTTTTCAGGCGCAGGCCGAAGGCGACGTTCTCAAACACGTTCAGGTGCGGGAACAGCGCATACTTCTGGAACACCGTGTTCACAGGCCGCTTGTACGGCGGCATGTTGGCGATGTCCTTGCCATCAAAAAAGACATTGCCCGATTTCGGTGTTACAAAGCCGGCAATCACACGCAGGGTCGTCGTCTTGCCGCAGCCCGAGGGGCCCAGGAAGGTGACAAACTCCTTGTCGTGGATGTCCAGCGAAAGTCCGTCCAGGACCTTCTGCCCATCGAACTCGACAACAATGTCTTTCAGAGATACGATCAGATTTTCATTCATTTTTATTGCATCCCCCTTTGCGGAATTTCCCGTTACAGCACTCTCTTTACGCACCGTTTCTTCCTTAGGCCGGCACAGAGTCCTTGACGAGTCAGCGCCAATTATGCCGCCCCGCAAAGGTTTGTTACACGACTCCCTGCTGAAGAAGCCGCTGCAAGCAGCACATACAACGCCAATGTGTCAGGGCAGAAAAGATTTACCCTATAGATGCACACACAAGGTATATTATACGGCTTGTGGAATGTTTGTCAATAAGAACTTTTTAATAAATTGGTAAAGAAGCGTTCATGATTTTGTAAAAGAAACGGCTTTTTTGAAAATGTGCGATGCAGCAAGATTTATAAAAATCGAGGCAACCGCCGCCGCAAAAAGCACGGCACTGGGCAGGGCAGCAAAGCGGCCGTACAAAAGCTCGAACGCCGCCTGCCCGACCGGCTGGGTCAGGCAGGCACAGACATACCGACTGGCGGTTTGTATGTAGGCTGAATAATACGGCGGCTGGAACCGCCGTTGAAATGATTGGGTGTATTGCACTGCTTTACATGCAGCACTGAACAAGCTCTATGAAAAGGGTCGGCACGACGCGCAGGTGATAGCAGATTTTATAAAGTAAAAACGGCACAGAACGCTGCAGCTTTGCGTTCTGTGCCGTTTGGGCAATACCGCATAATTCTAAGTGCCGATACGGCGAGCGAGGTGCGGCAGC
>OGZV01003657.1_pt1 | contig 10074 bp, 4 predicted proteins | sample 1576861 | NCBI WGS metagenome assembly OGZV01 (sample SAMEA3541501, study PRJEB24748) | human gut metagenome | biome: human gut; feature: human-associated habitat; material: faeces | place: China | collected 2012
GCAGGGATAAGTCGAAGGTACCACGAAGTGGCGATTTTGGCGGCCAGAGCCCGGGGGTACAGGGGGCGGCGGCGACTGGCCGCCCCCTGTGCGCTCCCTGCGCCATGAGAGACATAACGCAGAAGAAATATCGGGAGCGCAATGTGCTCGGAATTAACACTAAGTACATGTTTTTCCCGGACCAAAACCGCTGCAAACCGATAACAGTATCTACTGCGCTGGGGGAATATCCGTCGCCTCGTTATGCGCATCAACCGTATCCGGCGTCGCGCTCACCGCCGCAGCGGGTGCTGGCGCCATCAGCTTTTCCCATGTCGCTTTCAGATCTTTCATGTTGTACTCCGGCTCGCCTTTCGGCTGCTGCAATACCAGCGCCATATCCTGCGACAGCTGCTGGCGCAGATATTGGTTCAACATGTCGACCGTCAGTGAGTTCAGGAACTCCTGGCGCAGTTTCTGATACTGCTCCGGCGCGATATCCACCACCTGATTTTGCAGCGAACGCATACGTTGGCTAATCAGGATATCGGTATCCGTGCGGGCATAGGTGGCGAACAGTTTTTGCAGTTCGAGATTCTTTTGCGCAATCAGTGCATCGAACTCTTCCTGTGGCAGACCATTGTCGCGTACCTTCGCCAGTTCGCGCGATACCGCGCTCAGGTTGGCGTTCAGGCGTTCGCCCGGCGAGTCGATATTGATCGCACACTGAGCGCGCTGGTACAGCACGCGGCAATCAAAACCGAGACCGATGTCTTTTACGTTGCTTTTGCTCAGGTTCTGCTGCACGTGCCAGAACAGCGCTTCCCGAGCCAGGTCATCGCGCCAGTAGCGCTGCAGCGCGGCGGAATCGCGGATTGGCTGCCATGGAGAATCCCACATGATCGACAGCTTATCCTGACGCACGGCATCGGTCATGATGCTGACCGGTACAGCCGGCAGAGGCGATAGCGTTGGTACCGCCGCCGGGGTCTCGCGTTTACCTTTTAGTTCGCCGAAGATTTTGTTGATCTGCTCAGCGACGCTGCGGCTATCGACGTTACCGACAACAATCAGCGTCATCGCATCCGGGGTGTACCATTTCTGATAAAATTCTTTCAGCTGTTTAATATCAATCGGTTGCTTCAACGGCGCCGCCGGATCGTGACCGAGCATCGTTGAGCCCTTCAGGCGATAGCGCCACCAGCCTTCCTGGGTATCCAGCGGCCAGGTCGCCACCATATCGCTGCCCTGCAGCGCATGATTGACCGCTTGTTGGGTAATACTCAATTTACCGTTAGCGTCCGCCAGCCAGTTCAACGCTTCTTTTAGCAGGTCGTTGCGGTTGTTCGGCAAACTCAGATTAAACAAGGTGAAATCGTAAGAAACGATCGCCGGCGGCAGAGGACGCTTCGGGTCAATACTCTGCTGCCACAGCGAACGCGCCTGCATCGTCGGGAGGCTGCCGCTTTGGGTCAGCGCCAGGCGCGGAATGAAATGACTGAAGCCGCTCTGCTGAGTGCTTTCGCTCAGCGAGCCAATATTCACAGCCAGGCGGACTTCGACGCGATCGCTAGGGCGCTGCGGCGTGGAAAGTACCTGCCACGAAAAACCGTTCGCCAACGTCCCCTGTTGCCAGGCCGGGTCCGGCTGGAGCGCTTCTGCCTGCACAGAACCGGCCGTCGCTATCATCAGCAAACCACCGGTTAAGAGTCGAATTTTTGTGCCCTGCATGTGAACCCCTGATGAACATTCCTGGTTACATAGGCAACCCATCGCCGGGTTACCGAAAAAGGTGGTGAATCAAATACGTCGGTTAGACCACGCGTAGGCGAAAATGTCACATGAAGACGTAAAATAATCATGAGGTATCATTCCCCCAGAAGGGGAATGATACCTAATTTTGCGCAGGAGCCCATAGTCCATGGGCATAACATGAGGAATTACGAGGATAATTCTTGCGATTTGTCCGCGGGAACGCGGTTATTCAACACATCATCGAGCTGTTTGGCATCGAGTTCTTTCACCCATTTCGCGACAACCACGGTCGCCACGCCGTTACCCACCAGGTTGGTCAACGCGCGCGCTTCGGACATAAAGCGGTCGATACCGAGAATCAGCGCCAGGCCCGCCACCGGCAGATGCCCTACCGCAGAGATGGTCGCCGCCAGCACGATAAATCCGCTCCCGGTGACGCCCGCAGCCCCTTTCGAAGAGAGCAGCAGCACCACCAGCAGGGTGATCTGATGGAAGATATCCATATGGCTATTGGTGGCCTGGGCGATGAACACCGCAGCCATCGTCAGGTAGATGGAGGTGCCATCGAGGTTAAAGGAGTAGCCGGTCGGTATCACCAGCCCCACCACTGATTTACGGCAACCCAACTTCTCCATCTTATCCAGCATTCGCGGCAGCGCGGATTCGGACGAAGAGGTCCCCAGTACAATCAGCAGCTCTTCGCGGATATAGCGAATGAATTTGAAGATACTAAATCCAGTGGCCCGCGCGATAGAGCCCAGTACCAGCACCACGAACAGGATACAGGTGATGTAGAAGCAGATAATCAGTTGGCCCAGCTGTACCAGGGTACCGACGCCGTATTTACCGATGGTGAAGGCCATGGCCCCGAAAGCGCCGATCGGCGCCAGACGCATAATCATGTTAATGATGCCGAAAATGACCTGCGAGAAGCTCTCAATGACGTTGAAAATCAGCTGGCCTTTGCTGCCTAAACGATGCAGCGCAAAGCCAAACAGGACGGCAAACATCAGCACCTGCAGAATATTACCGCTGGCGAAAGCGCCAATCACGCTGCCCGGAATAATATCGAGTAGGAAGGCGACAACACCCTGATCTTTAGCCTGCTCGGCGTAGACTGCCACCGCGTGCGCGTCCAGCGTCGCGGGATCGACGTTCATGCCCGCGCCGGGTTGCACTACGTTGACGATGATAAGACCGATAATCAACGCAATGGTACTCACCACTTCAAAGTAGAGTAGCGCCACCGCACCGGTACGACCGACGGCCTTCATGCTTTCCATCCCGGCAATCCCTGTTACAACGGTACAGAAGATAACCGGAGCAATGACCATTTTAATCAGTTTTACGAAGGCGTCGCCGAACGGTTTCATCTGCGCGCCAAGTTCCGGGTAGAAATGGCCCAGCAAAATACCGATAGCTATGGCCGATAAAACCTGGACATAGAGGCTTTTGAAGAGAGAGAGTTTCATAGGGTGTCCTTTGGGAATAACCACAGACAATGAAAGGTTATCTGTGTCTGTGGCTTAAAAATAACACCCTGGAAACATTTCAGAAATAAGTAAGCGCGAAGTTGCAACGGAATTGTTAAAATATTTGAGCTGACTCGCACAAACAAATAAAAATGTTACAAACTTGCATCGTCCTTATCGGCCTGCAGGAAGCGCTGCATAAAGCTTTCCAGCGGCAAGGCGCAACCAAACAGGTAACCCTGAGCGACATCCACGCCAGCCGCTTGCAACCATTTCAGCTGTTCTTCTTTTTCAACGCCCTCAGCAACGATCCGCAGCTTGAGCCCGCGTGCGAGCTGAATTATCGCCGGGACCATACTGGTATCATCCGGCAACATATCAATAAACGCCTTGTCGATTTTCAGGATATCAACCGGCAGCGATTTCATATGTTGCAACTGGCGCAACCCGGCATAACCCATGCCGAAATCATCCAGCGCAATACGCGTGCCGGCGTCGCGCAGCGGGCGCAGCAGGTCAATCACCGCCTGCGGATCGTCGAGACGGCAGCTTTCCGTCACCTCCAGCACCAGGGTGCCCGGGGCGATACGATAGCGTTCAATGAGTGCCAGCAGCTCAACGCCGCGGTCAGGATGCAGCAACTGCAGTAACGAGACATTCACCGACAACGGCAGCATGATCCCCTGCTGCTGCCAGGCTGCCAGCTGGCGGCAGGCTTCTTCCATCACCCAATAGCCTACCGGCACCATCAGCCCACAGTTTTCAATACGCTCAATCAGATCGCACGGCAGCGACCAACCGCCATCGGCCTGTCGCTGGCGCAGCAGAACTTCCGCACCGCAAATATCACCGCTGGCAATATCCACCTGCGGTTGAAACCAGATGGCGAACTGCTGATTCTCGAGCGCGGTGAGGATATCGTGCTCTTCCATTAACCGACGCTGGGCTTTTTCCATCTGCTCGGGGTCAAAGAACTCGATCTGATTTTTGCCCTTGCGCCGCGCCGTCACCGCGGCGGAAACCGCCCGACGATAAAACTGTTCGGCGCTCAGTTCGCTATTAAACATCGCGATACCGACACTGGCGCAGGGCCGCAGCTGGACACCGTGCAGCGGCAATCGCTCGCTAATAGAAGTAAGCACTTGCTTACTTAACGACACCGCTTCCCACGGCTTGCTGAGTCCGGGGGCGAAAATAGCGAAATCGTAACCGCTCACCTGCGTCAGCACCATATTGGGTGGGATAACCGCTTTCAGCTTCTCAACCAGCGTCAGGAGCAGCATCTCGCGCTGGCTCTCTTTCAGGACGCCAGCGGCATCTTGCAAGGTCTCACAGGCTACCACCAGCAGCGCCGAGGGTTGTGGACGGGTTGTGGTCTGCTCCAGCATCGCCATCAAAAAGGCTTTGTTGGGGAGCTCAGACACCGGGAAACGGGTCGATTGCAGCGATAGCTCATCATGCTGACGCAGCAAAGACTGCTGGTTGCGATTGTAGCAACGCACCAGCATGCCGATTTCATCATCCTGGTGCAGTCGCGGCAGGCTCAGCTGATGTCCGAGCCGCTCCTGCGGCGGAATATCGTTAAGCTCGCGGGCGATGGCGCGCAGCGGGCGAACAATCAGCCGGTTAATGCACCAGGTAAGCGCCACCGTCAAAATAAGCACCAAAAGTAAGTAAGTAGTCACCAACGTCGCAAGCGCGCTCATGACGAATTTATACATGCGATAGGAATCCGCCTGCAGCACCAGATAGGCCAGCGGCTGCGGATTTGCCGGGCGTTCAAGCGAGTAAATCGGCAGGGATATCTGCACCGGTAATTCAAACAGGCGGGTGATCATCACCGGCACCGGGCGTTCGGGAATAAAGCGCATCCGCAGCGCCTGAAATTGATTTGGTAGCACCACATCCGCCCGGCTGACGATCCCAGCAGGCTGAATGCGGCCCAGAATGGCTTCCGCTTCGGGAATATCGGCTTTCAAAATTGCCGCCGACAGGGGCTCGCGAACGGAACGGGCGATACTTTCTAATTGCGTGGCCGTGGTATAGCGACTCTGTTGCACAAAGTGAAACAGCAAAATAGAGCAAAAGACCAGGACAAACGCCATGGACACGCTCGCGACCATCGCCATCTGTTTAATTGTAAGTGAGCGGCTGACGCGCAACTGTGTTCTCCACTGAAACTGAACGACTATCCGGCAAGATCCATCGATACCGGTCGTTTTCAGGCTGATTATATACGCAAATGGTTCGCTCTCGCCCGCAAGGCGGGTTCTTCCCGAAAGCGGCGGGCGAGGTACGGCGAGTATACGCGAACAGCGCGGTGGATTGGCGATTAGCCGTAGAAATCAGGCTAATCTGCTACCAATCCGCATAAGGCACCAACGGCTGCGGCGGCATATCCATGTCGCCCTGCCAGCCGGAAGCAGAATAGCGCACGTACAACAGCGCATGGCTCGGGGGGTAATCTTTAGCCTGCTGAATATCCACAGCCGCGCCGACAAACCAGTTGCCGGTGACTCGCCGTTCCACCAGAGCCCTTGCGGTATAACCGAAGCCCTGGCTGCTGCCGCCCTCTTCTTTTTGCTGGCTGGCATCGTAGCGATACTGTGAAGGAATCAAATTCAGCAACGGATAGCGCGCATGAGTTTGCGTACGCGAATGGGACCACGACACCGACCCGCCGAGTTCCCACGACCAGTTTTCGGTACGCTGACGCCAGATGACCGGCACCGAGAAGGAGAGATACTCCTGCGGGCTGTAGTAACCGCCCTGGCCCAGCGTGTAACCGCTGAGGTCTTTGTCGTAGTGCCAGATCATATTGGTCAGGCCGACGGTCACCCGGCGATTATTTTCATTGATCGCTTTATAGTAGTAACCGGTCATCCAGCGTACGCGCCAGTTGTCCTCGACGTTTTTGCCGGTGAGTTGGTCAGCCCCCAGCGATGACCAGATGCCGTTAGCCTCGCCTTTATCGTAGCTGAGGCTGATGCCGCCGCCGGCGGCGCGGACGCCGCCCCAGGTAGTGCCGGTATGGCCGTCGTTAGGATTATCTTTTTGCCCGCCGAAGGAGAGCAACGAGCTGGAAATGGGTCGCCGGTGGACGTTGACGGTATAGCCGACCGGGCCGGCATCGCCGCTATAACTCAGTCCCCCCACGACATCCACCACGTTAAAGCCCATCGGCGTGGTGCCGATATCGCCGCTCCAGGTGGCGTTCTTCCAGCCAACCGCTACGCTGGCGCCGCCATCGCTCTGATTTTTACTGCCGCCATAGCAGCTAATTTCACCACAGGTTCCCCAACTCGGCGAATAACCGCCATCGCTATTAGTGGAAAACGACCCGGCGTTCATATTCACCACATCGGTACGGAAAAACATCCGCCCGTCATACAACGGCGCGTCCACCTGCAACATGGTAGTGTGCGCTTTGAGGTCTGAATAACCGCCGGTGCCGCTCGATCCCCAATAGTCATGCTCAAGGGTAACGTTAAGATCCTGCTGGCGATAAAGATTGGCGGCGTCGCTGCGGATCCCGCGTTTCAGCCAGTCATCCTGGCTATCGTTACGGGTCAGGCGGGTAAAAGTGTCATTATCCTGCGAGCGAACGCGGGTCACGCCAGCGGCCACCATCGCGTCTTTATAGCTTTCCAGGGCCTGCTGTGGTTGCTCGCTTTGCGTCTGGAAACGCGCGGCATCACGCAGCACCAGCGCGCTTTCCATCGACGGCGGCTGGCTTTTCGCCTGCGGCACGATGCGGTCAAATATTTGTTGCGCGCCCGCGGTATCGTCAAATCCGGCGCGGGCCAGCGCTACCCGGCGCTGCATGTTGATCGATTCCGTATCCGCATCCTTCAACTGCGCGACCTGCGCGCGGGCGGCGTTTTTATCGCCCTCGGCGAGATAGACTTCCGCCAGGCCAAGACGCGCATCGCCATTATCAGCCTGCTGGCTCAGCACCCGATGGTACTGGGCTATCGCCTCTGCGCTATCGCCGCGCTGCTGCGCCCAATCCGCCAACGCCAGATCGTAGCGGATCGATTCCGGCTGCTGTTTAATCAAGGCAATGGCCTGCGCTTCCTGCCCGCTATCGCGAAGTTGGTTGGCCTCGCGCATCACTTTGTCGCTTTGCAGACGCCCTTCCAGTTCACGAATATTATCGGTCCACTGTCCGCGCGGCAGCGCGTTAATTTGCGCCAGCGCCCTATCATCCTGATTATTACCGGACAAATAGAGGCCGTAGGCGTAAACCCGTTCAGCATCGCCCGGCTTGCGGTTGGCCATGTTACGCATCAGCGCGTCCGCTTCCGGCCGCTGGCCGGCGCTGACCAGATCTTTCGCCAACCGATAGGTTATCCACACGCTTTCAGGATCCAGAGCCAGACGCCGCCGCTGCACCTCCGCGGCCTGCGCCCAGCTGCCCTGGCTTTCCAGCGCTTCGGCCTGTTTTTCCAGCCGATCGTTGGTAAGACTGCGTTCGATATCATCAATACTGCGCCGCTGGCTGGCGGGGAGGCTGGCAATATAGGCGCTGGCTTTTTCCGGCGATTCACGACGATAAACATTCGCCAGACCGCGTACGGCGAGATTATTGTCGCGATCCATGCGTAACGCCTGGCGATAGTAGCGTTCGGCGGCGGCGTCATCTTTGCGCGCCGCGGCGACATCGCCTAACCCCAGAACCGCGTAGCTGTCGGTGTTATCCACCCGCTGCGCCTGGGCGTACGCATTTTGCGCCTGCGCCAGTTGGCCTGCTTTCAGCGCGTTATCGCCCTGTTTAATCAACAACCAATAGCGGTTGGTCTTCAGCAAACTGTCCCACTTATCGCGATTCGGGCTTTTCGGATCCATCGCGATCGCTTTATTAAGCTGCGCCACCGCCCGCGCCCGATCGCCGCGCTGTGAGTAGGCGGCGCCCAGCGCGCCGACGGCATCGCTATCGCGGGCATCGGCGCGTACCGCCTGCTGCAGATCGGCCACCGCCTGCGCCGCATTCCCGGATTTCACCGCCGCCAGCCCTTCGCTTTTGGCGAGGAAGGCTGGGTCTTGCAGTTGAGTTTGCTGCTGCGCCAGCAACACCCGGGCGTTAGCGGCAGCGGAACCGGCGGGGAACTGGAGCAGGAATCGCTGTAGTGCCTGAACGCTGCCTCTGCTGACCGGCATACTTTTAATTTCGCCGAGCCACATATCAGCCGCAATTCCGCGGCCTGAGGCCGAACGCGCCATCTGTTCCAGATAGGCGAAGCCCTCCTGCGGCTTGTTATCTGAAAACATCTGCTTCGCCAGCGAGGTCAATAGCGTGACGTTATCCGGAGTACTGGCATTGAGTTTTTTCAGCTGGCTGACGCCTTCGCTATGGCGAGCGGGCAATCGCGCCACCAGCGTCCAGTATTCGATAGCGGCTTCGGTATCCGTTGGGACGCCGCCGAAGAGCTTTTCATAGGCGGCGACGGCTTCATCGACCTTCCCGGCAACGCCGAGCAATCGCGCCTGCTGCAACGCCTGGCGACCGCTACCGGTACTGATCTTCATCTCGTTGCGCGTCGCTTGTAGCGCCGACGATTCCGGGGCCAGCTTTGCCAGCAGATCGAGTTGCTTTTGCGCGCCGGCGGTGTCGCCCTGGCGCAGCAGATAGCGCGTCCGCGCGGCAAGATAATCAGGGTTATTCGGGTCGATCAGTTCCAGCCTATAAAGTGACTGACGCACCAGGTCCTCACGACTGCTGGCCTCGCCGAGACGCACTTGTTCCAGCAGATGCTGCTGCGCAGGGGTATTCTCCGCCTGCGCTAGCGGCAACAGGCCAAGGCCGACAGACAGCGTGATGAAGCTTAGTGAGAACTTGCGCATGCCTGGTTCCAGTCAGGTTGTAATTCGCCACCCGCGGCGAAACGAAAACGATGTTGATCCCACCCCTGGCCGAACAGCGTCAGCACCGCGCTGTAGTAGGCGTCCGCGTCGGGATAATGATCGGCGACCCGTTGGCGTTGTAGCGCGCGGGCGTCGTCATCTTGTAAAAACGGCAGCATGGCTGCGGAGAAGCCAACCGGCCCCTCGCCAGTCGTTTTCCCGCTGGCGATATTGGTTTTTTCCGGCGGTAATCCCTGTTTGATCGTCTGAACCGCCATCGGTTTGAAACGCGCCAACAGCGGCGCTTTTTGTTTATCGGCGTTATTGAGCATTCCGACCCACAGATAGACGCGGATAGCGTCATAGCTGCCAATAATCGGTTTATCGGTTTTCAACTGCCAGCCGCTACCTTTCTCATAGCGCACCCAGTCCGGCGAGAAGCCTTTTGGCGCCGTTTCCAGCAGCAGTCGCAGATTGCTGTCGCGGATCTTCGGCCACGGCGCGCCAAAGCGGGTAAAGTAGGTGGCGAGCTGCGGCGGCAGATAACTTGGATTAAAGCGCCAGCCCTTGTCGTCCGCGAAACCAACTTTCCCCGGCAGTACCGACGGCCCGAGCCCCGGAACATCAGCGACTTCTTCATCGGCAATCCGCGCCAGCAGCGCTTTTCCTACCTCAGTATAGTTATCAACCTTCCACAGGCGTCCGGCTTCCAGCAGCGCCCAGGCAATCCACAAATCAGAATCCGCAGCTGAATTGCTGTCCAGCACCGTCCATTCATCCTCGCTCTTTTTCCCCCATAGCCATCCCGGCAGATGGGCGCGCAGATCGCCCTGCGCCAGGTTGTTCTGCGTCCACTGGAACAGCTTATCGAAGCCCTGGCGATCGTTGGCCGCGAGAGCGAAGAACAGCGCGTAGCTTTGCCCTTCGGAGGTGGTGATTTTGCGCGCATCGCTGGGGTCGATGACCCGCCCTTCGGCGCTGACATACGCTTTTTTAAACTGCTCCCAGGCGGGCCACTGGCAGG
>OGZV01003659.1_pt1 | contig 10066 bp, 8 predicted proteins | sample 1576861 | NCBI WGS metagenome assembly OGZV01 (sample SAMEA3541501, study PRJEB24748) | human gut metagenome | biome: human gut; feature: human-associated habitat; material: faeces | place: China | collected 2012
ACAACATTGAAAACCTGCTGGCTGCTGCCGCTGCCGTGTGGGGCGAGGTGCCCGTGGAAGCCATCCAGAAGGTGGGCAGCACCTTTACCGGTGTGGAGCACCGCATTGAGCCGGTGCGCACGCTGGACGGCGTGCTGTACTACAACGACTCCATCGGCACCAGCCCGACGCGCACCATTGCCGGTCTGCGCAGCTTTAACCAGAAGGTCATTCTGATCGCTGGCGGCTACGACAAGCACATTCCTTATGAGCCGCTGGCACCGGAAGTGGTGGCCCACGTGAAGAACCTTGTGCTGATGGGTGCCACCGGCCCCCGCATCGAAAAGGCTGTGCGCGAGGACCCGAACTTCAACGAAGCAGAGCTGCCCATCCAGCATGCCGACAACATGCAGCACGCTGTGGAGCTGGCCCGTGCCTGCGCAAAGCCCGGTGACATCATCATCCTGTCCCCGGCCAGCGCATCGTTTGACCTGTACCCCAACTTTGAGGTGCGCGGCCGCGAGTTCAAGAAGATCGTCAACGAGCTGAAGTGATCGCGCAGGTCAGCACAAAAGCCCACCGCGCCCGCTTTTTAAATGCCTGCCGGGGGAAATGGGTGCTGGGGGCGACCCTGCCGCTGGATCTTGCCCTTTTTAGCAAAAGCCAGCCGTGGCGATTCTACGCAGGACCTACACTGGCGCTGGAACTCAGCGGCAGTACCGCATGGGCAGCAGGGCACGCAAACCCGGAAGAGCTGGCCAGCTTTCTGGCTTTCTGCGGGTGTGAGAGCATCATTTTAGACGAAAACGAATGCCCACCGCCTGCCGGGTGGTGCAAAGCTGAAACGCTGACTGTATTCGGCCTTGCACCCGGCAAGGCTCTGCCGCTGCCCGCTGCAGACGAGACGCTCTGGGCCGGACTGACCCTTGACAGAGAACCCTCTGCCATGGATGTGGCACGGGCGCTCTACCCGGCGGATACGGCAAAGCAGGAGGACTTTTACTCCGAGCTTTGCACAAAGCGCACCCGCGGCAAAGCTCTTGTGTGGGCGCTGCGGCAGGGAAGTGAAACGATCTGCACGGTAGGGGCCTATGCCCTTGCGAACAGGCAGGCCTACATGGCCTGCGGGCAGACAGCCCAGCCTTTGCGGGGCAAGGGCATCGGCGGGCGGCTCATTGTGCAGATGGCGAACGAGCTTGCCGCCAAGGGGGAGCACCCGGTGTTTCTCTGCAGCCCGGAGCGGGTGCACTTTTATACCCGGCTTGGCTTTGAAAAGCTGGGGGAATATGCAAGATATGAACAAACTCCTTCAGTCAAAACCTGACGGTTTTGCCAGCTCCCTCAATGAGGGAGCCTTTGGCAGGACGGAAAAGCTTTCTGCATAAGTGAAACGTTCTGGTTTCGTCAGGAGCTCCCTCCCTGAGGGAGCTGGCGCACGAAGTGCGGCTGAAGGAGTCATTCCGACAGAAAGCCTGCGCTCTATAAAATCTATAAAATTAAGGAACCGTTATAATGTCAATGCTGAACCACTTTTTCAATTACAAACCTGAAGTTCTGGCGCTGGACGAAAAAGCTATGGAGCTGTGCCAGCCCTACTTCCGCCATATGGAGGAGATCCGCGATTTTAACCAGCTCAAAATGCTGAAAGCCTTTGCGGATACCCAGATGTCCTCCACCGATATGCTGGGCACCACCGGCTACGGCCTGTGGGATACCGGCCGCGCAAAGCTGGAGCAAATCTTTGCCGAGGTGATGGGCGCAGAGGATGCCCTCGTGCGCAGCCAGTTCCAGAGCGGCACCCACACGCTGGCTGTGGCGCTGTTCGGCCTGCTGCGGGCAGGGGACACCCTGCTGGCTGCCACCGGCCGTCCCTACGATACGCTGGAAGGTGTGATCGGTCTGGACGGCAAGGGCAGGGGCACCGGCACCCTGATGGATTACGGCATCCGGTACGATGAAGCTCCGCTGAAAGCCGACTTCACCCCGGATTATGACCTGATCGCCCAAAAGGCCCCCGGTGCAAAGGTGTGCCACATCCAGCGCAGCCGCGGCTATCTGCAGCGCAATGCCTTTGATCTGGAAACGATCCGAAAAATTGCGGATACCGCCCGCGCCGCAAACCCGGACATCATTATTTTTGTGGATAACTGCTACGGCGAGTTCACCCAGACGCAGGAACCCTGTCAGATGGGCGCAGACCTTGTGGTGGGCAGCCTGATCAAGAACCCCGGCGGCGGCATCGCTCCCACCGGCGGCTACATTGCGGGCCGCAAAGACCTTGTGGAGCTGTGCGCTTACCGCCTGAATGCGCCCGGTCTCGGCAAGGATCTGGGCTGCACGCTGGAAACGCCCCGTGATATGTATCTGGGCTTCTACTATGCGCCCGGCGTGGTGTGCGAGGCTATCAAGACCGCCATTTACGCCCAGTGTATGCTGGAGCTGCTGGGCAAGAATCCAGTGCCGCGCTACTGCGACGACCACAACGACATCGTCACCTGCTTTGATGCAGGCACTGCGGATGCGCTCATCGGCTTCTGTCAGGGTATTCAGGCTGCAAGCCCCGTGGACAGCTATGCCGCCCCGGAACCTTCTCCGGAGCCGGGCTATACTGATGAGGTGGTCATGGCAAGCGGCAGCTTTACACAGGGCAGCACCATCGAGCTTTCCTGCGACGGCCCGCTGCGTGAGCCGTACACCTGCTACCTGCAGGGCGGTCTGAACTTTGCTGCCAGCCGTGCAGGCGTGCTGCTGGCCATCCAGAAGGCTTATTTTAAGGGCTGAAAAGGGGAGAGCGCATGCCTGTTTTAAGTGACCGTGTGGGTACCTTCACGGATTCTGTCATCCGCCGCATGACCCGCATCAACAATCAGTACGACTCCATCAACCTCTCGCAGGGCTTCCCGGATTTTGACCCGCCGAAGCAGCTGCTGGACGCTCTGGCTGAAACGGCTTACAAAGGTCCGCACCAGTACGCTGTGACCTTTGGCGCGCAAAACTTCCGCGAGGCGCTGGCAAAAAAGACCAGCCCTGCCCTGCACCACGAAGTAGACCCTAACACCGAGATCTGCGTGACCTGCGGCGGCACTGAGGCCATGATGGCCGCCATGATGACCATCTGCAACCCCGGCGACAAGGTGATGATCTTCTCACCGTTCTACGAGAACTACGGTGCCGATGCCATTCTTTCGGGCGCGGAACCCATCTATATCCCGCTGGTGCCGCCCACCTATGAGTTTGACATCAGCCTGATCGAAAAGGGCTTTGCCGAGGGTGCCAAGGCGCTGATCCTGTGCAACCCCTCCAATCCCTGCGGCAAGGTGTTCCGCCGCGACGAGCTGGAAGCCATTGCAAAGCTAGCCATCCAGTACGATGCCTTTGTGGTGACAGATGAGGTGTACGAGCATATCATCTATGCGCCCGCAGAGCATATCTGCATGGCAAGCCTGCCCGGCATGTTTGAGCACACCATCACCTGCAACTCGCTCTCCAAGACTTACTCCATCACGGGCTGGCGTCTGGGCTATCTGATCGGACCCGCAGAGGTCATTGAGGGCGCGCGCAAGGTGCACGACTTTCTCACTGTGGGTGCGGCTGCACCCCTGCAGGAGGCCGCTGTGGCCGGTTTGGAGATGCCCGCCAGCTATTACGAAGAGCTGCAGGCCCTTTACACCGAAAAGCGCGATCATTTTCTGGCCGGACTGGACCGTGTGGGGCTGAAGCACAATGTTCCGCAGGGCACCTATTTTGTGATGATCGATATTTCCGATTTTCTGGCGCTGCCCCAGTTCAAGGGCTGGACCGACCTGCAGTTCTGTGAGTGGATGATCCGGGAAGTGGGCGTGGCCGCTGTGCCTGGCTCCAGCTTCTTCCGGGAGCCGGTGAACCACCTGATCCGGATGCACTTTGCCCGCGGCACCGATGTGCTGAACGAAGCCGTCCGCCGGCTGGAAAAGCTGCAGGCTTTACTGAAATAAAAGCAAAACAAAAAACAACAGCGCCGCAGGAAGTTTCCTGCGGCGCTGTCTCTTTCCCGATACTCTATACACGATTCATCACACGGCGTGGCGCTGCACGGTGGGCATTGGCTCCACAAGAGCGGGATGCATCCCCTCGCGGTAGTCCAGGTCGCCCTGATCCATACCGCGCAGCAAGACCTCGGCGGTGGCAATGTTGGTGGCAATGGGTACGCTGTGCATATCGCACAGGCGGAGCAGATTCTGCTCGGTGATGCTGGCGGCATCCGCTTTCAGCGGGTCACGGAAGAACAACACCAGATCCACTTCGTCGCACGCAATGCGGGAAGTAATCTGCTGCACACCGCCCAAGCGCCCGGAGAGATAACAGTGCACGGGCAGGCCGGTAGTCTGCGCCAGCATCCGTCCGGTGGTGCCGGTAGCAATGACTGTGTTTTTGGACAAAATGGCGCTGTAAGCAGTGCAGAACTGCAGTGCAAGCTCTTTGCGGGAATCGTGTGCAAGAATGGCGATCGTCATATTGCTCTCTCCTTTGTTCCAAGTATAGTGTTGTGTGTGACGAACAACTTTCTCATTGGAAAGTGAAATGAAGTGAAATCGTTATCAAGTTTTCCAATATAGTTTTACCGCATCGAAATAGGGGTTGTCAAGGGGGGCCTTGTACTTTTTACAAAACAAAATGGAGAAAGTAAGACTATTACTTTGTAAGAATTGGAGAAAACTGGGATACAATCATCTATATCAGTGAGCGAACAGGAAAGGCAGATTGAAAACATAATTCAGCTTTTGTCTTTACTGAAAGAACATTTCATGGGAATAAAACAAAAATACAGGCTGGCGCAAATCGCACCAGCCTGTTTCGGAAAAAGCTTTTCAGTTTCGTTTCTAAATTATGAATATTATGGAGAAAACGCTCACTCCCGATTTCCGCACTGGAAAGGTAGGTTCAGCGGGCTTTAGCGGATCTGACCATTGCCGTGGATGATATACTTGTAGCTGCACAGCTCGGCCAGTCCCATGGGGCCACGGGCGTGGAGTTTCTGGGTGGAAATGCCCATTTCGCACCCAAGGCCGAATTCACCGCCATCCGTAAAGCGGGTGGAACAGTTCACATACACGGCGGCGCTGTCCACTGCGGCAGTGAACAGGTCGGCATGGGCCTGTGTCTGGGTCAGGATGGCCTCGCTGTGGCCGGTGGAGTGCTCAGCAATATGCCCGATGGCCTCCTCTACGCTGTCCACGACCTTGACCGCGAGGATGTAGTCCAGAAATTCGGTGTCAAAGTCCTTTTCTCCGGCAGGGGTGCCGGAGATTATGGCGGCGGCGCGCTTACCCAGCCGCAGATCCACCGGGTGCAGACCCTTTGCAATACGGTCCGGGCCAAGCCGCTGGGCCAGACGGGGCAGGAACTGCCCGGCAATGGAAGAGTGCACAAGGCACACTTCCTCGGCGTTGCACACGCTGGGGCGGCTGGCCTTGGCGTTCTCGATGATGTCCAGAGCTTTGTCCAGATCGGCGGTGTCGTCTACGTACACATGGCAGATGCCGGTGCCGGTCTGGATGCAGGGAACCTTGGCGTTCTGAACGCAGGCACGGATCAACCCGGCACCGCCGCGCGGGATCAGCAGATCCACATAGCCTACAGCGGTCATCAGAGCATTGGCAGAAGCGTGGGTGGTGTCCTCGATCAGGCAGACCGCTGTCTCGGGCAGACCGGCTTTTTTCAGGCCCTGCCGCAGAACGGTGACGATAGCGTTGGCACTGCGCCAGGCCTCCTTGCCGCAGCGCAGGATACAGGCGTTGCCGCTCTTGATGGCAAGGGCAGTGGCATCGCTGGTCACATTGGGGCGGCTCTCGTAGATAATGGCGATCACGCCCATGGGCACAGCCGTCTTTTCAATGACAAGCCCGTTGGGGCGCTCCACCCGGTTCAGCACCCGGCCCACCGGGTCGGGCAGAGCGGCAACCTCCCGGATGCCCTGCGCCATGGCTTCAATGCGCGGTGCGGTCAGGGCCAGACGGTCCAGCATCACATCGCTGATGTGCCCCTTGGCCGCAGCCATGTCCTCAGCGTTGGCGGCAAGGATGGCCGCCTGATCGTCTGCGCTGCACAGCGCATCTGCCATGCCCAGCAGGGCCGCGTTGCGGGCGGTGTTATCGGCCAGCGCAAGGGCACTTTTGGCGCTGCGGGCGGCTTCCAGAATTTCCTGTGTGGTCATGTGTTCAGTCCTCCTTGCGGGCCGCAAAGCGGGTGCCTGCGGATCTGCCTGCGGCAATGTCGTACAAAAGCTCCGGGTGTGCGCCGTTGGCAATGACCATATCGGCACCGCTGCCCGTTACCATGCGGGCAGCGCGCAGCTTGGTGGCCATGCCGCCGGTGCCAAGGGCCGAACCGGCACCATCGGCCAGAGCCATCACCTCGGGGGTGATCTCCTCCACCAGCGGGATGAGCTTTGCATCCGTGTGGGTGTGGGGATTGGCGGTGTACAGGCCGTCGATGTCACTCAGCAGCACCAGCATGTCAGCCTTGGCGCAGCAGGCCACAATGGCCGCCAGCGTGTCGTTGTCGCCAATGGAGGTGATCTCATCGGTGGCAACGGTGTCGTTTTCGTTGATGATGGGCAGGGCACCCAGCTCCAGCAGGCGGGACAGGGTGTTCTGAAAGTTCACGCGGCGTTCGGTGTGCTCCACGTCCACGCCGGTGAGCAGGATCTGCGCCACGGTGTGATTGTAGGCGTTGAACAGCCGGTCGTAGGTGTACATCAGCTCACACTGGCCCACAGCGGCGCAGGCCTGCTTGGTGGTGGTGTCCTTTGGGCGGGTTGGCAGTGAGAGCTTGCCCACGCCCATGCCAATGGCACCGGAGGACACCAGAATGACCTCATGGCCCTCGTTTTTCAGGTCGCTGAGCACCTTGACCAGCTGTTCCGTGTGGCGGATGTTCAGCCGTCCGGTGGCGTATGCCAGAGTAGAAGTGCCTACTTTTACAACGATGCGCATGATATCCTTAACCCTTTCCCATTTCCTTTGTCTTATTGTACGAGGCGATCACGGCATCCATCACCGCACCGCGCAGGCCGTGCTCTTCCAGCATGCGCACGCCCTGAATGGTGCTGCCGCCGGGGCTGCACACAGCATCCTTGAGTTCGCCGGGATGCTTTCCGCTTTCCAGCACCAGCTTTGCGCTGCCCAGAACCATCTGTGCGGCATATTCCTGCGCTTTGGCGCGGGGCAGGCCGCAGGCCACGCCGCCATCAGCCAGAGCCTCAATAAACTGGTACACCCATGCCGGGCCGCAGCCGGAAACGCAGCTGGCGGCATCGATCAGACTTTCCGGCACGGCATCCAGACGGCCCGCAGGAGCCATGATCCTGAGGAAGGCTTCTTCTTCCTCAGCGGTGACATTGCTGGAACAGTACTGGATCATACCCTCGCCCACCGAAGCCGGGGTGTTAGGCATGATGCGGATCACAGGAAAGTCCTCACCGGCCATCTCCTGAATACGGGCGATCGAAAGGCCCGCTGCCATGCTGCACAGCACAAAACGGCTGGGGCGCTCGTCAAAGGTGAATTTGAGCGGCTGGAGCAGAGCTTCCATCATCTGGGGCTTTACCGCCAGAAAGATCAGGTCGCAGTCACCGGCCACCTCGGCATTTGTGGCGGTTTTGCAGCCCAGTTCTTTGGCCAGTGCCTGTGCCTTGGCCGCAGTGCGGTTTGCCAGAAAAACCTTCTTAGGGTCAACAGCTTTGCAAACGGCACGGGCGATGGCTCCACCCATGTTGCCGCAGCCCAGAAAACCAATGGTATCCATCATAGTTTGTACCCTCCCTCAAAACGGCACTTCAATCACAGCCGTCTGCTCCCATTCTAAGCGTAGAGGAATATAAAATCAAGGGCCTTTTCCGCTTTTTTGCCGGAAGAAGCCGCTTTTGCAGGCATTGCGCACCGCCGGAAGGGGTTTGGGAGGGCTGAGAAACGGTTTTTGAAACGAGAAACTGCCGGAGTGAAAACGCAGGAAGTCGTTCTTTGTTTACAAAATGGACAGAATCAATGCTTGCAATCGGGATGGCTTTTGCGGTATTATAATGTACGAAGCTGCCAATCGCCGTACGCAGCAGGAAAAATTTCTACGGTCGGGAAAGGAAGGTCTTTGTGTCACAAACAACGAAGCGGGCACTGGAAGCATCGCTGAAAAAGCTGCTGCTGGAAAAGCCCCTCAATAAGATCACGATCAACGATATCACCGAGGACTGCGGCGTGAACCGCATGACTTTCTACTACCACTTCAAGGATATTTACGATCTGGTGGATTGGATCCTGACGGAAGATGCGGTCAAGGCGATGGAAGGCCGCCAGAGCTTTGATACATGGACCGAAGCATTTCTGGAAATCCTGCACCAGATCCGGGATAACAAAACACTGGTACTGAACGTATACCGCTCTGTGGGTCGTGAACAGGTGGAGCAGTATCTTTACAAGCTTCTGGACCCCATGCTGAAGGAATTTGCGGATCGCGAATGCCGCGACATCACCGTGCAGGACGATGACAAGCAGTTTGTGGTGGATTTTTACAAATATGCGCTGGTGGGCGTGGTGCTGGAATGGATCCGCCGGGATATGAAGACCGAGCCCGCTGTGATGGTAGAACGTATGGGACGGATGCTGCAGGGCGATCTGCGCCGCGCGTTATGCCGCCTTGCCAGCAATAAGATCCATCTGGAACAGGACGGTTGAACCGGAAGAACGACAAAATTTTATCATAATCCGCGCCGTGATGGGTTTTCTATCACGGCGCTTTTTCTGTTTATGGCAATTTGTGGGATAGAATGGTAGAGTAATGGCATAGAAATAGAAAAAGAGATTTCCGAAAAATACAGTTTGGAGGAAAAGGATAATGAATACTTCTGTTGAGAGCCTGACTCATAAAATGCAGCGTGCTGCCGTTGGTAAAATGGTGGACGTGGTGCTTTCTCATGCCGATAAAGACCGTCAGAAAACCGTGGGACAGCTGGTGGATGTTGCAAAGCAGTTCTATGGCAGTTCGTTCAGCGCTGAAGCCTACGAACACGCCAGACAGACCCTGACCGACCCCGACAGCAAGTGGTCCAAGCTCATCAACTGTGTGCTGGATCAGACCGACCCCAACGTGGCCCGCACCATGGCGCTGAATCTGGGCTACGAGGCTTTCTTCCGCGGCACCAAGACCATCCGCGAGAACCGCGTGAAGTATCAGTGCAACATCCCCTGGCTGATCCTGTTCGACCCCACTTCCGCCTGCAATATGCACTGCGTGGGCTGCTGGGCAGGTGAATACGGTCACAAGAATAACCTCAGCTTTGAGGATATGGACAAGATCGTTACCGAGGGCAAGGAGCTGGGCGTGTACCTGTACATGCTGACCGGCGGCGAGCCGCTGGTGCGTAAGGCTGATATCCTGAAGCTGGCCGAGAAGCACAATGATGTGCAGTTTGCCATCTACACCAACTCCACCCTCATCGATGAGCCGTTCTGCAAAGAGGTGGTGCATCTGGGCAACATTGCCTTCATGCTGTCCATCGAGGGCACCCCGGAGACCAACGATGCCCGCCGCGGTGAGGGGCACTATGCCGCTGTTATGCATGCTATGGATCTGCTCAAGGAGCACGGCATCGTGTTCGGCACGTCCATCTGCTACACCCGCGATAATATCGAAGCTGTTACCAACGATGAGTTCATGCGTTTCCTGTGTGAGAAGGGTGCACACTTCGGCTTCTACTTCCACTACATGCCCGTGGGCAACGAGGCAGCACCGGAACTGATGCCTACCCCGGAGCAGCGCAAATATATGATCGACCGCATCCGCTATCTGCGCTCGGAAGAGTGCGATATCCCGTTCTACCCGATGGATTTCCAGAACGATGGCGAGTTCGTGGGCGGCTGCATTGCCGGCGGACGTAACTACTTCCACATCAACTCTGCCGGTGACGCAGAGCCGTGCGTGTTCATCCACTACTCCAATGCCAATATCCACGACCAGAGCATTCTGGAAATTCTGCACAGCCCGCTGTTCATGGCTTATCACAACGGCCAGCCCTTCAACAAGAACCATCTGCGTCCCTGCCCGATGCTGGAAA
>OGZV01003667.1_pt1 | contig 10052 bp, 6 predicted proteins | sample 1576861 | NCBI WGS metagenome assembly OGZV01 (sample SAMEA3541501, study PRJEB24748) | human gut metagenome | biome: human gut; feature: human-associated habitat; material: faeces | place: China | collected 2012
ATATGTTTCCGGAGATTATGCAGGGACAGGGAGTGGAAGTCGTATACCTGGAGGATCTGACGGCAGAGGTGCTGAAAAATCCTGAGAAAAAGGAGCAGTTTGTTCGGGAGTTTATTGCAGAGGGTGGTGCTTCTGCAACAAAAGTGAGGGAGCAGTTATACGAATATCTGATGAATATTGCAGACGAAAAGGAACTTGTGTTAAAGACGATGTCAGGAATCCGGGCTTCTGAGTTAAATGTAAAAATGAGTTGTCCGCTGGTAAGTCTGGTGAAAAAAGAGAGTCAGTTTTTGCTGGATCCGATTCCGAATCTGTATTTTACGAGAGATCCATTTGCATGTATCGGAAACGGTGTCAGTCTGAATCACATGTATTCCCGGACCAGAAGAAGAGAGACACTTTACGGAAAATATATTTTAAAATATCATCCGGATTTTGCCGGAAAAGTACCGTTTTACTATGATCGGGATATGGATTTTTCTATTGAAGGCGGAGATATCCTGAACCTGAGCAATAAAGTGATCGCCATTGGAATTTCACAGCGTACCACTCCGGAAGCTATTGAACTTCTGGCACAGAATATTTTCGTGGATAAAGCGTCAGAGATTGAAACGATTATCGCATTGGATATTCCGGCTGTACGTGCATTTATGCATTTGGACACAGTATGCACGCAGGTGGATTATGATAAATTTACGATTCATCCGGGTATCATGCAGACGCTGCGTATTTTTGAAATCAAACCGGGAGATCGGAAAGGACAGCTGAAAGTAACGGAGTCCGATGCGATGCTTTCGGATATTCTTGCAAAATATCTGGAATTGGATAAAGTGACGTTGATCAAATGCGGTGGAAAAGACCGGATTGCTTCTGAGCGTGAACAGTGGAACGATGGTTCCAATACTCTTTGCATTGAGCCGGGAAAAGTTGTCGTATATGATCGAAATTATGTGACCAATGAGATTTTACGTCAGCATGGCATTGAGGTGCTGGAAATGGCAAGTTCGGAGCTTTCCAGAGGTCGGGGAGGCCCACGTTGTATGAGCATGCCGCTGGAGCGGGAAGACCTGTCAGGGGGGAGCTTTTCTATATCTACGTCTTGATTATAAGCATGATTTCTAAATAATATAATTAGAAAACCATTCACATTTCTTTTTTTTTGAGCTATGATAATAAATAGCACAAAGAAAGCATGAGAAGTGTCAATGGTTTTCTTTTGATTTATGAGGAGTAAAAAATGATCAGAGAAATTAACGTAAAAGAATTAACCGATAACATCAGCGAGATGTGTATACAGGCGAACCATTATCTGTCACCGGATATGGATGCATGCATGAAACAGGCCGTTGAGACAGAAAAATCAGAGCTTGGAAAAAAAATCCTGAATCAGCTTCAGGAAAATCTGGAAATTGCGGACAAAGAGATGATTCCAATCTGTCAGGATACGGGAATGGCCGTTATTTTTATGGAAATCGGACAGGACGTACATTTTGTGGGCGGCGATTTTGAGGAAGCTGTCAACGAAGGTGTCCGCCGTGGTTATGTGGACGGATATCTGAGAAAATCCGTGGTAAAAGATCCGCTGATCCGTGAAAATACAAAAGATAATACACCGGCAATTCTGCATACAAAAATTGTTCCGGGTGATAAAGTAAAAATTACTATTGCACCGAAAGGGTTCGGCAGTGAAAATATGAGCCGTATTTTTATGCTGAAACCGGCAGACGGTATCGAAGGTGTAAAAAATGCGATTCTGGCGGCAGTCAAAGATGCAGGTCCAAATGCCTGTCCGCCAATGGTTGTGGGCGTAGGTATCGGTGGAACTTTTGAAAAATGTGCCCTGCTTGCAAAACAGGCGCTGACCAGACCGGTAAATGAACATTCCGACATTCCATATGTCAAAGAAATGGAAGAAGAAATGCTGACAAAGATCAATCATCTTGGTATTGGACCGGGGGGACTTGGCGGCACAACCACAGCGCTGGCAGTCAACATCAATACTTATCCGACCCATATCGCAGGACTTCCTGTGGCAATCAATATCTGTTGCCATGTCAACAGACATGCAGTAAGAGAACTGTAGATTTAAGTTAAATGCGGGAAATTTACAGGAATATAGATAATATTTATGACTTCCGGGAAAATTCTAGGAACATGAATGACCAGAAAATTGATTGAATACCAGGAGGAAATCATTATGGATAAACATATACATACACCAATTACAGAAGAAATTACCGCTGATTTAAAAGCAGGCGATTACGTTTATATCACAGGTACACTTTATGTAGCCAGAGATGCTGCACACAAACGTATGATGGAAGTACTGGATGAAGGAAAAGAACTTCCTATCGAAATCAAAAACTGTACCATTTATTACATGGGACCATCCCCGGCAAGAGAAGGACGCCCGATCGGTTCCGCAGGTCCAACTACCGCAAGCCGTATGGATAAATATGCTCCGCGTCTGCTGGATCTTGGCGAAAAAGCCATGATCGGAAAAGGCAAACGTACCAAAGAAGTCATTGATGCAGTCATCCGCAACAAAGCAGTTTACTTCGCTGCCATCGGCGGCGCAGGCGCATTGCTTTCCAAATGTATCAAAAAATCAGAAATTGTCTGCTACGAAGACCTTGGAGCAGAGGCAATCCGTAAGATTGAAGTTGAGGATTTCCCGGTTATCGTAGTCGTAGACTCTGAAGGAAACAATTTGTATGAAACTGCAATCAAAAAATTTGCGGTAGAAGATTAATCGTTATAATTTTTATCTCAGTCGAGAAGACTCCCACTTCTGCAAGTGGTGAGTAAAAACAAGTCTTTCTCAGTGGGAGTACAATCTCCGACTGAGATAAACGCTCCGCGTGGATGTGCAGTGATTCTGAAAAGAATATGTCAGCTTTCGCTGACCAGAATCATGCACCAAGTCTCACGTGCGTTCGACTTGAATTAGAAGATGATGAAATAAAGGAATCACACATAGCTTTGATAAATACTGATAGTGATAGGAAATATCAAAGTATGTGTGATTTGTTTTATAAAAATGAAAAACATGAAAAAAGTTGGAAAATAGCCATATAATACATAAAAAATTAAGAAATTCATACATTTTTTTCACAGTTTTATTTTCTAATATATTTATATCTCAAATCAGAATAAAAATTTACATAATCTGATTCGGCACCAAAAGCAAAACACAGGAGGACTGACGGTGAAAAAGAAATTCAAACACAAAAAACTGGTGATCGTACTGGCCATCATTGTAGTAGCAATCATTGTGCTGGTTGGTGTAGCCAAACGAAAATTAAACAGCGTAGCAGAGGCAACCAACATTGTACAACTGGAAAAAGTAGATAAACGGGATCTGTCCGATTTTATATCTCTGACAGGAACCGTAAGCGGCGAAACCAAGATCAACTATTCATCTACCGCAGCGACAGAAATCAAATCGGTCAATGTACAGGTCGGTGATGTAGTAAAAGTGGGTGATGTGATAGCAACTTTGGACAAAGATTCCATTCAGAAACAGATTGATGTACTGGAGAAATCATTATCTAACGCAGCAGCCTTAAAGCAGAATGAAAACAGTCAGAATCAGCGTACTTTAGAGCGTGCGAAAGAGGACCAGAAAACACAGCTTGCGCAGGCAAACGACAGCATCAACAGTGCAGAGGCTGCATATACCGCAGCACAGAATACGGTAAATTCATTAAATAATCAGATCAAAACCGTATCCGATCAGATAAATGCAGCATCCGATGAGGACGCAAAAGCAGATCTTCAATCAAAACTTTCCGACCTTCAGGATCAGCTTTCCAGTGCAAAAAGTGATCTGACTTCCGCAGACAGTGCCCGAAAAGAAGCAAAAAATAACTATACAAGTGTGAAATCATCTACGGATGATGCTATTTATTCTGCTCAGAACAGTATTGATTCTGCAAAATACAACCAGACGGATGACAGTGATACACAGACACAGTTGGATCAGCTGAAAAAACAGCTGGAAGACTGCACCATCACAAGCAAGAGTGAAGGTATCGTTACTGCAGTCAATATTTCTGTTGGTGATGTAAATACAGCAAACAGTACTTTGGTTACGGTTGAAAATAATACCGATATGATCGTAAATGCCAGCGTCACAGAGAAGGATATTCTGAAATTGCAGGAGGGTATGAAAGCCATCGTTACTTCCGATGCACTGGATGATCAGGAAATCAATGGTGAGATCATTAAAGTAGTAAAAGTATACAATGCATCTCAGCCAACTACCGAGCAGACCGGACAGGAGACTTCCGGTGCTTCCAATACAGGTGGCTTTTCCGTACAGATCAAACTGGATCACTGTGATCTGATCAGTGGCATGAGTGCCAAGGCAAAAGTTGTCCTGACAGACCGTCAAAATGTGTTGGCTGTTCCATATGATCTGGTGCAGCAGGATGAAAATAACAAAGATTATGTACTTTGTGCCGAAGATAACGGTGACGGAACTTATACAGCTGTAAAGAAAAATGTCACAGTAGGCGATGAGATTAACTATTATACCGAAGTGACCGGTGGAGATCTGAAAGCAGGCGACTATGTCATCATGGATTACTCTATTTCCGAAGGAGATACCTTTACTGGAGAAATTGGCAGTGATGAGAGTGGAAATGAAAATACAGGTGACGGTTCTACAAGTGTAAGTTCTGAAGTAACTGCGGATTAATCATGGAGGTTTTTATACATGTCAAATGAAATTATGATCCGCATGGAACAGATCGTAAAAACATATTATATCGGTCAGCCAAACGAACTGGAAATTCTTCATGGTATCAATCTGGACGTAAAACGTGGCGAGTTTGTTTCCATCGTAGGAGAATCCGGTTCCGGAAAAAGTACGCTGATGAATATTATGGGGATTCTGGATCGTCAGACTTCCGGTAATTATTTTCTGGAAGGCGAGGATGTCAACAGCATGGATGACACCGTGCGAAGTGTCATGCGGAATAAAAAAATAGGGTTTGTATTTCAGAATTTTAATCTGATTCCCAGAGCTAATGCCTTAAAAAATGTAACCCTGCCTTTGATGTACAGTGAGCATCGTCCGAAAAATGCAAAGGAAATCGGTATGCAGATGCTGGAACTGGTGGGAATGGCAGATCGTGCTACACACCGTCCGAATGAGCTGTCCGGTGGACAGAAACAGCGAATTGCTATTGCCCGGGCGATGATCAATGATCCTTCCATTATCCTTGCAGATGAGCCGACCGGTGCACTGGATTCCCAGACCGGTCATATGATTATGGATATTTTTCACAAGCTCCATGAAGAACAGGGAAAAACAGTAGTTCTGATCACTCATTCAAAGGAACTGGCTGCAGAGACCGAGCGAATTGTCACATTAAATGATGGTATGATCGTATCTGACAGCAAAAAAACGGAAAAAGGCTGTGATTTGTCAGGTCATCATAAGATGAATGATGGATGCAATAAGCCAGAAATCGGAGAGGAGGGAAGGATATGCTGATAGAGAATATCAAAGAAGCCTTTCAGAACCTTCTTTCCAATAAAATGCGTTCCCTGCTGACTATGCTTGGAATCATCATCGGTATTTCTGCGGTTATCACGATCACTACGATCGGGACATCTATCAAATCAACGTTGAATGCTACATTAAACTCTCTTGGTGGAAATAGTATCAGCGCCAGTGTGGATGCTATTTATCCGGAAGATGATGCGGACTGGTCAAACTGGGAATATCCGAAGATGACAGCGGATGATTATATTACGCAGGATATGCTGGATGAATTACAGGAAACATATCCGGACGAAATCGCAGGTTTTGGTATTTCAGCTTATCTTGGCAGCGGTCAGATTTACAAAAACAGTGATAAATATGCGAATGTGGACGCAACAGGAACGACAAAAGAAGAACTGGAGTACATGAAAATAAATATTCTTCGTGGACGTAATCTGACAAAGCAGGATATGAAAAAGGAAAAACGTGTATGTGTTGTATCTGATACGATGGCATCCTATTACTTCGGCAGTGAAGATCCTGTCGGACAGCAGATTATTTACAGTGGAAGTGATGGTTATTCTTATGAATTTACAGTGGTAGGTGTGTATGAATATAATGCTGCTATTTTCGGTAAACAGGATACGACGATTCCGGAAAAAGACCGCAGCACTACCATGTATATCCCTGCTACAACTGCAAATAAATTAAATCATAGTGAAGCGACCAATGGATATACGTATGTAAGTGTCCTTTTAAAAACAGGTGCAGATCAAAAGCAGGCAGAAACAGATATTCAGAGCTTTTTTGCAGACAAATATGCGAAAAATGAAAAATGGAAGGTCACAACATACAATATGTCTTCGGATATGGGCATTATTAATACAGTCATTAATGTAGTAACTGTGGCAATTTCCTTTATTGCAGCAATTTCCCTGATCGTTGGTGGCGTTGGTGTCATGAATATCATGCTGGTGTCTATCACTGAAAGAACAAAGGAAATCGGTATCCGAAAAGCGCTGGGTGCCAAAAATAAGGCCATCAAGCAGCAGTTTCTGATCGAGTCGGTGGTGCTTTGCCTCGTTGGTGGAATCATTGGAATTCTAATCGGAATCCTGTTTGGATTTATTCTCGGAAAAGTGGCGATGCTTGTCATCAACAGCTACTACAGCGATTATGCAGGTTATATTATCATGAATGTACATCCGTCTGTATTAGCAATTATCCTCTCCGTATGCTTTTCAATGCTGATCGGTGTGTTCTTCGGATCTTATCCGGCGAAGAAAGCAGCAAAAATGGAAGTTATTGATGCGCTGAGATATGAGTAAATTTTTTAACTCAGACTGAGAAAAACTATTGATGATTGTACTTTAAAATGGGATATGATAAGATACGAAAAAGAATGAATAGAAAGTAGTGATACTCATGTCCACACAGAAAGGAACTCTGATCAATAAATACACACCAAACTATGTCATCTTTGACCTTGAGACGACTGGAATCTCACCGAACTATGATGAAGTGATTGAGATTTCAGCGCTGAAGGTTAAAGGTGGCGAAGTAGTGGATGAATTTAATACGCTGGTGAACCCGGGCCGCAAGATTCCATTTGGAGCGACGAAAGTGAATGGAATTACAAATGCGATGGTTGCGGAGGCACCGGCGTTTTCGCATGTTCTGGCAGAGTTTCTGGATTTTGCGGAAGGTCTTGTTTTGGTAGGACATAACATTGCACGGTTTGACATGAAGTTCATCTGGCGTGACGCCGAGCAGTATTTTGGCGAAATTCCGCAGAACAATTATGTGGATACGTTGCAGGTGGCGCGAAAACATTTACCGAAGATGGATCATCATCGTCTGGTGGATCTGGCGGAGTATTATGGTATTTCATCGGAAGGTGCGCATCGAGCACTGAATGACTGTTACATGAACCAAAAAGTGTATGAGTGCATGGTGGCGGAGATGCGTGAGGCGCATCAGAAGCGTGTGGAGGAAGCCAGAAAAAAGGCATCGGAAGCAGCAAATAGAAGTATTGGTCAGAAATCGGAAGAGTCGATAAATAATCAGGCAAACAGTCATCAGGTACAGACTGAAAACGTACAGTCGCAAGCTGTAGAAGTGCAGCAGCGTCCACAGCATTTTACGGTAAAAATCCGCGGAGTAGTAGAACGCATTACCTATCAAAATCCGGAAAATGGCTACACAGTGCTCAAATGTGCCGTGAAAAGCTACAAAGAACTGGTGACGGTTATCGGAAGCCTGCTGGATGTCAATGTTGGTTCAGTTCTTCTGATTTACGGCAACTGGAAAGTGGACAGTCGTTACGGAAGACAGTTTGCGGCAGAGAGCTGGGAAGAAACTCTTCCGGCCACAGTATTTGGTATTGAAAAATATCTTGGTTCCGGTCTGATCAAAGGCGTTGGTCCGAAATATGCGAAAAAGATCGTGGCGCAGTTTGGAACGGAGACGCTGGAAGTCATTGAGACAGACATTTCACGTCTGCAGGAAGTAGATGGTATCGGTAAGAAAAGGATAAAAATGATCCGGGACAGCTGGGAGCGGCAGAAAGAGATCAAAAACGTTATGTTATTTTTGCAGGATCACGGTGTCAGTACCTCTTTTGCAGCAAAAATTTACCGTCAGTACGGAAATGAAAGTCTGGATAAAATGAAAGAAAATCCGTTCCAGATGGCAGATGATATCTGGGGCATTGGATTTAAGACAGCAGATGGAATTGCACAGAAGCTTGGGTTTGCGAAGGAGGCTTACGTCCGGTTGCGCAGTGGTATTATGTATACACTCAGTAATCTGGCAGATGAGGGACATGTGTTTGCATATCAGGAGCAGTTGATCGCGAAGGCAGCAGAATTACTGGAAGCGGAAGAATCCAGTATCGTAATGACTCTGGACCAGATGATCGCTGATAAAGACCTGATTTGTGAAACAGTGGATTATAACACAGATCAGGCAGAAATGAAAGCTATATATCTGCCGGCATTTTATTATGCGGAAGCAGGTGTGGCAGGTAAATTAAAACGTCTGGCGCAGGCACCGGCAGCAGACCGGCTCTGGCATGCACTGATGGATGCACGGCAGAAGACAGGAAACGAAAGCCTGTCCATTGATGTTGGTAAAATTCAGGAAAAAGTAGACATGAAATATGATGAGATTCAGGCAGACGCCATCCGCAAGGCAGCAGTTTCCAAAGTGATGGTGCTGACCGGCGGCCCTGGAACCGGTAAAACCACGACAACTCAGGGAATTATCACTGCATACCGTGCGTTTGGATTGAAAATCTTGCTGGCAGCTCCCACCGGGCGCGCGGCCAAGCGTATGACAGAAGCAACCGGATTAGAGGCAAAGACAATCCACCGTCTGTTGGAGTGCAAACCGCCGGAAGGATATCAGAAAAATGAGGACAATCCCCTGGATGGAGATGTGCTGATTATTGATGAATGTTCTATGATCGATATGATACTGATGAATGCGCTGCTCAAAGCAATTCCGGAGGGGATGCGTTTGATACTGGTGGGAGATATCGACCAGCTCCCATCTGTGGGGGCGGGAAATGTATTGCGTGACATTATTGATTCCGGTGTATTTCCTGTGGTTCGTCTGACCCGGATTTTTAGACAGGCACAGAGCAGTAGGATCATCATGAATGCGCATGCCATCAATGAAGGCAAATTCCCGGATATTTCCAATGGCAAAAATACGGATTTCTTCTATATAGAAAAAGAAGATCCGGAGGAAGCGGTGCAGGAAATTGTCCGGCTGGTAAAAAACAACCTTCCGCGTTATTACAAAACACCCTGGAATCATATTCAGGTGCTGACACCAATGCAGAAAGGTATTGTCGGAGCGGCAAATTTGAATCTGGCTTTGCAGGAAGCGTTGAATCCTCAGGGAGACGGTCTGCGCCGGGGCGGATATCTGTTCCGTGCCGGGGATAAGGTCATGCAGATTCGCAATAACTATGAAAAAGAGATTTTCAACGGGGATATTGGAACCGTGGAGTCAGTGGATCTGCAGGAACGGATGCTGAAAGTAAATTTTGACCAGCATATCATAGAATATGAAGCATCGGAGCTGGATGAACTGGTGCATGCTTATGCCACAACCATTCATAAAGCGCAGGGATCGGAATACCCGATCGTGGTAATGCCTGTTTTGATGAAACACTATGTGATGTTGCAGCGAAATCTGATTTACACCGGCATCACCCGTGCAAAAAAGGTTCTGGTAATAGTAGGAACCAGAAAGGCATTGTCCTATGCGGTCAGGAATGTGACTGTTACGAAGCGGAACACTTTTTTGAAGGAGCGTTTATGTGAAACATAAGGTTTTCAATATGATTAAAAGTTGGTCGCAAAATTCGTAGTAAAAGTATGTAATAGAAGAAGTTGCAGGATTCTCAAAAAAGTTAAAAAAAGCTATTGACAAAAAGGCAAAGGTCTTGTATAGTAGATAAAGCGTTACGGCGCATCAATTTTATAAAAAAATATGGAGAAATACTCAAGAGGCTGAAGAGGCGCCCCTGCTAAGGGTGTAGGTCGTT
>OGZV01003669.1_pt1 | contig 10050 bp, 6 predicted proteins | sample 1576861 | NCBI WGS metagenome assembly OGZV01 (sample SAMEA3541501, study PRJEB24748) | human gut metagenome | biome: human gut; feature: human-associated habitat; material: faeces | place: China | collected 2012
ATCTGTCTTTACGGTCGCCATTTTTTCCCCATCTTTGTAGATTTCAAATTCTGCACCTGCCAGAACTTCGCCAGTATCTGCATCTGTTTTTTCTATGTGAATATCAAAAGACTGAGCAACCTGATCCCGTGCGCGATACGACGCCTGCAAATATTCCGTCCTTTTGAATACGATCCGCACGCTTCCACTGACCGGATTTATTACATTATTCCAAAGTGCTACCTTCTGCCTGCTTCCTTCCGCATAAATATAAACGCCACCACCTGTCGGAAGCCCCTTTTTTCTGTAATTTAAGGTGATTGATTTTCCAGCAAAAGACGCATTGGTGGTAACTGTTAATCCTCCTTTTGCCGGGGCAACCTGAACACCTGCCGGAAGATTTACAAACTCGATCTGATCTGAAATGTTATTCTTATCCACAATCCATATTTTTTCTCCGGCATCAGCTGAAATCGTCTGCCCTGTATATGACGGAATCGTATTATAAGTACTAACTTTTTTCCAGACTTCTGCAATCGCCTGATCAACTTTCGCTTTTGAATCCAAATGAGCACAAGTATACTTTTTTGTATTCGTCAGCATATACCGGCTTGCCTGATTATAATCTTCATGATCCTTAATTTCTGACCAGATCAGATTCTGTGTCAACACGTAATTACATACCCAGTCTGAGCCAAAATAACTTTTTGCATAACACACTGCCTTGGTCAGATTGTTAATCTTGTCAAAACTCCAGCCATATCGATTCTGAAGCCATTTGACTCCATTTCCATTTTCCTGCAAATAAAAGCGTGTTCCGTTTGCAGTCAGATTATTCAATTCGGTAGCTGGCTCCATACAATATGCCCATTGTTCATTCAATAATAACATTGATTCTGTGCCATCCGCTCCATTTCTGTTGTAACTGGAAAATGCACCACTTAAATTTTGTTCGATATTTCTTTTTAATATCATGGAAGAATCTGCCGCAAACCCGGTAATTTCCCCAAATAGCAATATCGCAAACAGTATCAGCGCAGTAAATACGGACAGGGATAATAGTTTCCTTCTCTTTCTTTCTGTCATTTCGTTGTTTCCTCCCACTATGCTCTGCTGTTTACAAAATAATAACCATAGGCAAATCCGGTATATTTAAAATCTACCATTCCAGCACTGACATACCAAAATCCATTTTCGTTCTGTGCAACACCATTATAATCAAATCGTACCTTCCCATTTTCCAGATACCACCAGCCATTTTCATTTTTTGCCAGACCAGTGTATGTTGTATCTACAATACCATTTCTGACTTTCCACCAGGCATTATCGATTTTTGCAACGGTATCCATACTCGAATTGAATTTACCATTTGTCAGATAAATAATCCCCTGATTTGCCGTAACACCGATAGTATCTTTTACCAATCCATTCTTACTGCTATCCGTCTTTCCTTTTGTCATCCAGTATATTCCATCTTTGCCTGCTGCCAATCCGGTATAAGTTTCATCTGCTTTTCCATTAACCAGATACCAGCCATTGCTTCCACTCATTTCTACCGTCTGATTCAATGGGAATTCACATTTTCCATTCGTAAATTTATATTTTCCAGATGTCGTATCAAAGATTCCACTGTTCCAATCTACCCAGCCGTTTACGACATGCCACCAGCCATTCCAATTCGGTACCAAAATAGATTCTGTATCTTTAACCACTCCCTGATCTACAAATCCCCATTGATTTCCTGTTTGGTCAGGGAACACTCCGTTTATGGTAACATCTGGCTTATCCCCATCATAAACATACTGCTGTTCCTCATTGATTTCCTGCGTAACAACCTTCCACTTAACCTCTGCTTCTGCTGCCTTTGCCAAAACTGTACTTCCATGAAAAAGTAACAACAGACTTCCCAACATCATAAACAGACGCATCCATTTTCTAACCACACGCTCTGTTTTCTGCATCTTTCCGCTTTCCCCCTTTCACATTCCTATATACCGTAAAAATCACGAATCCCGCCAATACTGCTACTCCTGCATAACGTATTTTTGTCTCCTGCCAAATTGTCTGATCCGAATTTGTCCTTATGCAATTTTGTGCTGATTCATTGTCCTGTACAAAGACCTTCTTTCCTGCCTCTGAAACACCCACGGTACCTGTCTCTTTCCGTTTTGCAGAAACAACATAACGATATTTCCCACTACTTCGGTAAGGATGACAGGTGATCAGCGTCACCTGCTCGGTTCCCGATTGTATCTTTATCCGCTCTATTTCATCCGGTTCAATCACCTGAATATCCGATACTACATATTCCAAACGTTCCCATGGATTCGTCACAATGATACAATCCCCATGTTTCAGTGCATCAATATATTTAAAATACACCTGCTGCTTCCAGCCACGATGCGCTGCGATCACACAATTGGTATTGTTTCCGCCAATCGGAACAGATGTACCGCCCAAAACTGCTGCGCCCTGATTCAACTTTTCTTCGGATGCCCCCAGATACAGCGGAAGTGTACAATCAATGCTTGGGATTTCCACATATCCAAACATTTTATCTGATACAATTCCATCAATTTCAGGTGCTTTTTCCACATATGCCGGTTCATATAAACAGTTCTGCCCACTTTCAAACAATTCCTGATTATACTGTTGTATCTTTCCAAATAAATCCGATTTTTCCTCTGGTTCTGACTGCATGTGAAACTCTGCAATTTCTTTCTGTATTCGTTTGTCCTGATATTGTTGATGCAGATTTGGAGAAAAAAAGATCAAACATCCTGCCAATAAAAGTGCTGCTCCACACCAATGCTTCCATTTTTGTGCCACTCTGCCCGTTTTTTGTCTTTTCAACATTTCTTTCTTCCTTTTTTCCAAAGCATTGACAATACTTTGACAACAACTGCCAATCCCGCCATCATTGCACTGCCAGCCAGAATTGCATTCAGATATGCCCGCATCCATACCGAACCATTCCAGTCTGCCGTTTCTACCGGCACATCCACTTTCTTCACATCTGCATCCGATACCCGTTCTCCGGTCACGATCAGTCGATGTGTGTTTACTCCATAGGGTGTACAGGTAACCAAAGATATCAAATCCCGGTTTTCATCCGGGTAAAGGTGATCTGCCTCTTCCGGCAAAAGTGTCTGTATTTCACACACACAATATGTAAGACTCATATTTAACACCCGGATGTAAAACAGATCGCCTTCACTTAATTCCGTCAGATCCGAAAACATTCTGGAAGTATTCATTCCTGTATGAGCCAGAAGAAATGAGCGGTTACCCACGCCCCCAATCGGCAGCGCGGAACCTTCCATATGCCCAACCCCCTTTTTCAAAACTTCTTCCGATGTTCCATGATAAACCGGAAGTGACACATTGATCTTCGGTATTTCCACAAAACACATCATCCCGTTTTCTGTTGGGTTCAACACTTCTTCATAACGAATATCTTCTGGCAAGGATGTATCACAATATGGTTCCGTAAGCATTACCCGGCTGTTGACCAGCTCCTGATTATATCTTCTTGCAGCTTCCAGCTGTTTTGTAATCTCTGACGTTCCACTTTCTGCCGCATATTGTTCGTATACATTTGCACTGGAAGCCACATGATGTTGATACAGCCAATTACTGAACCATGGATACCCCATCAGTATCACTCCAAGTCCGATCAGTACAACCATTCCTGCCTGTCTGATTTTTCTCATATTGCACTTTATTTCATTGATAAGTCTTTTTTACGTGACATAAGGCTGCATCCTCCGGCAACTGCTGCAACACCAATGATCGTCACCAGATACAGTCCTCTTCCACCAGTCTGTGGTAACAGAAACTTTTTCGTATTCGTTACTGTCAAAATGACGGCTCCATTCGAATCTGTCATAGATGCATCCACCTGATCTACCTTTGCAGATGCTTTCTGGATTGCACCTACATACAGATCTGTTTTTCCGATCGTACGACCGTTTGCTGTCTCGGACGCTGGTTTCCCAGCAGCCGTTCCTGTCAGCTCATCTAGCTGATCTGTTACAAGATTTCCATTTTCATCATAAATACCGCCATTGTAGTTTTTTACAATCTGTTCCACAGCTTCCTGATTCATTCCTGTCACGCCACAAACAGATGCGATCACGTCTCTGTCCGTCGCGGTAATATCAATCTCTATCGGCTCACGCAGCAGATTATATCCCCGATCCGTCGCTGTCTCTGTCAAAAGATACTGATCTGCTTCCAGCCCTTCGATCTGCAATCTTCCGCTGTCATTCTGTGGCACAAAGGCGGTTGCCTCCTCTTCCTTAGCGGTCTTTCCAGTTACATAATATTTTCCGTCCTTCTCTGATTTTTCAGCAATCACGTAATAGTCATCTGCCTTATTTTGAAGTGTAAACTCTACCTTTTTAAAGTTTCCCTTATCATCAGAAAATGTCTTTGTCAGATCTACTCCATAGGTATACACATAATTTCGGTCTTCCAACATGTTGTAATAACCATCCGAAGTACGACTCCAGATCAAACTGGCATTGTTCTGATTTCCTTCATCGCCGATAATCACAGATGCATCTGATCTGACAGTTGCCGTATAAGAAACTACCATATAATAATCTGATAATCCCTCCTCACGGTTCTTAGCACCATTTAAAACATTCAGGCCCTGTTCCGTCAGCCGGATATTCATTCTTGTAGAGCCATCCGGTGTCTGCATTCCTGTGTCCGGATCCTGTACCGTCACATAGGCATATTCCTGAGAATAATCACCGGAATCCAGCTCCCACACAGAAATGGCATTCTCTGTATTATTACTGTTCGCATCTTCTGCATTATCATAAAATGCGATTTTTGCATCACGATTATAACGTAAACCTGCTGCTAATGTGTCCGTGAAAGTATATTCACTCAGATAGGTAGCAGCTGAAGTAATATGCGGTAATTTGGAAACCAGAATATAATCCAGCACATCTCCCTCTGATGCCGTCACCGTATCCGCATAAGAGAAATCGTTCCCCGCTGTAAGAAAATCAGCAGTAGAAACCTTTTCCCCGTCCCGTGGCAGCACACTGTCAGCATACCTTCTCACACTTTTATCCAGCGTCGGGTTTCCTGTCTGATTCTTCGGATAACATACCATGTCATACAGCCAGGTATTTCCTGCTTCCAAGTTGGTAAACGGAAGCTGAACAAACCATGGATCTACCGTATCCACAACCTGTTCCGGAACTTCTGCCTCCACAAACAGATACAGTCCAAGTGGCAGATTTTCTGCATGTGTTTCCCCATGGCTGTCTGTCTTTGGCAAATTGATCACCCCAGCCACACTGCTTTGATCCGTTGTATCACTCAATGTTCCATAATCATACAGATAATGTTCCAGCTCATTTTTCGCAGAAACATTATCTTCTTCCAATATCTGTTCCATAGCATCAGAAATCTGCTGGCTTGTATAATGATACACGTCCTGATTTTGACACGGATACGCTTCATCCGATGTTGTCATATCAATCGCATCTTCTGCTTTCAACCCCAGGATTTCTGCCAGCCTGCCCGGAATCTCATAGACTAATTCCACCAGTGACGTTGCATCACTATGCACCATGTGCGTTTCCACATTTCCGACCCGCAGACAGGAAAACTGTACGCCTTCCATGCCGTAATCTGACAGAGCCTGTTCTGCCTTTGTATTTTGTTCACCATCTGCTTCATCCTGTCCCTGCTTGTAATCACCAGCTGCTTCTGCCGATGTTATATCGTATTTTCGAATCGTGATACTTCCCTTTTTTGAAAGATCTACCGTTGACGCTTCCACAGATTTTCCACGTTTCTCTGACTCCTGTTCATAAGCACGCTCTCCCTGAGCTGCCAGACCAGTCTGCACTAATGGTGCTGTTCCCAGAATAAGTGACAAAGTAACTGCCCCCATTGCAATCATCATTTGTTTTCTTCTCATATTTTTCCCGTTCTCCTATTATTTACTTCGTTTTACATTTAGTTGTTTAAAAACTGTTACCGCCACTTATCATTTTTCCATGTCTCTCACCTCTCTTCCGTGAAATCCAACACGTATTGTTACTCATCAAAACTGGAATCCTGTGTCGAAAATCGACCACGAAAATTAGATATGTCCATAGCAGACAAAAGAAACTGCATTCGAATGCATCGCCTGTGATTTTGATGTGGCTTCAGTATACGCATCCCGCTGTCACCTGTCAACCACACTATTTTTTTCATTTTCTGTATTTATACAAACTGCACAAAACAGGAAAACCTGCATAAAATCTTCCCTTTTTTCACTTTTCGCCCTTTTTTACCCCATTTTACCATAACGAAAAAATGCAAATTTTGTATAGTTTTTTCATCTTTTCTTTTTCCATTCTCCCATGGTACAATAGGCAGAACGCAATATTTATTTTTGTACAATATATTTTTTATGATAAATCACAGTCAAAATGAGCACTAACTGTTCCAAAAAGGAGAACTACATATGTTAGAACTTTACCCGAATTATTATTCAAAATTTACCTGCACCGCAGACCAATGTCCAATCACCTGCTGTCAGGAATGGAAAATTGCTGTGGATGATGACACTTACCGAAACTGGTTTACCATCCAGCCGCCCACAGATGTTACTCCGCAAAAAGCCACACTTTCTGCCTATACCACTTATCAGGAGGAAGCTCGTGTCATTCGCCTGAATAAGCAGAAAAAATGTCCGTTCCTGAAAGAAAACGGACTTTGCCGACTGGTTCTCGCACATGGAGATGCCGTCCTGTCGGATACATGTACTACATTTCCACGGGAATTTCATACCTTTTCCAATCACATAGAAAAGACTTTAATGCCAAGCTGCCCGGCGGTCATTGATCTGTGGAAAGAAGAAACCAAACTTTCTTTTCCTTCTGTCAATGCCAGTCTGTGTTCTGATACGGACAATCTGCTTTTTTCTGTTCGAAGCCATCTGATCTCTCTGATGCAAAACAGCCCAGACTCTCCGGAACATATTTTGCTGGAATGTTTTTATATTCTTCTGGAATTGCAGCAGCAGACGTTATCTTTGGATTTACTGGCAGATTATTTTTCAGAATCTGTCATTGGGCAGCTTTCTGATGCCATTGAACAGATGGATTTTCCACTGGAAGATACCTTGCTGGAATGTAATGAACTTCTTCAGGATCTCGCCGTCAATTACCAAAAGGAAGGGCTTTACAGCAGTTTTCTGACTCCGCTTCTGGCACTTGCAGACCAGATTTCAGAAGGCACTGTCAATTATGATCTGGCAGAAGAATGGGATGCTTTTGAACAGCAGTTTTTCCAATATCAGGCTCTGATCCGAAATTTTCTTGCAAATGAATTTTTCTCTGATCTGCTGTCTCCCGACGGCGATCTGGAAAGCATGATCGTACAAATGCAATGGATTGGCATGGAATATGGCGTTGTCCGCCACAGTATTTTTTTGAAATGGTTGCTTGAAGGAAAAGGAAATCTCTGCTATGAAGTGGTTCGTGATTCGCTGGTCATACTGACACGAATGACCGGATATGAAAAAGATGATATTTACGAATATCTGGAAAACAGTTTTGATTCCCTTTATTGGGACTGGGGATATTTTGCAATGATCGTATCTGATTTTTTAAATGTGCAGTGATTCTGAGAAAAAAGGACAAATTTTAAGCCCGATCGATGATTTTCTTCTCCGACCGGGCTTTTAATGAATTTCCTGTAATTTCATTGTCTACACCTTCAACTTTCTCAGATTATTAATAATTACTTATGTTCCTTTTGGACCGTACCTCCTATCTTAGATTTTGAGTTCTTCCTTCTCATTTCATTGGACTGTACCTCTATTTCTTAAGTTCTTTTTGTTGATATTATAGTAACGCACTTCCCCTGTTTTGTCAATACTTTTCTGTTATTTTTTATTTATGTTGCTATTTTTCTGTCTTTTCTTTTATTTTCTTCATATTTACTGTTTTTTATTCCCGACTCTATGATATGTAATGTATGACTTTTAAGTTATAATTCTTTATTTTACTCTTTGCATAAGTCTCTTTCTTTAATAACAGAATTATTTCTCTGGCGCAGCATTTCTAACCGTAGTATAATACATAAGTATATAAACTACTTCTATTTAACAATCATGGAAAATTGCCTAAAACCGGCAATAGTGAGGGTAAAACAATGAACAGAAAATGGTGGCATGACAAGGTAGCATATCAGATTTATCCAAAAAGTTTTCTGGATACCAACGGAGACGGTATTGGCGATCTGAGAGGAGTTATTTCAAAACTGGATTATTTAAAACAGCTGGGAATCGACATGATCTGGCTCTCTCCTGTCTATAAATCTCCGTTTGTAGATCAGGGTTATGACATTGCCGATTATTATGCGATTGCAGAAGAATTCGGTACAATGGAAGACTTTGACGAATTACTGGCAGAAGCAAAAAAACGTAATATGTATATTATTATGGATCTGGTTATTAACCACTGCTCCGATCAGCATGAATGGTTCCAGAAAGCACTGGCAGATCCTGATGGTGAATATGCAGATTACTTCTACTTTCGCAAGGGGAAGAACGGAAATCCACCAAGCAATTACCGTTCCTACTTTGGCGGAAGCTGCTGGGAACCAGTACCTGGTACCGACAAATATTATTTCCACATGTTTGCCAAAGAACAACCGGATTTAAACTGGGAAAACCCGGTTCTTCGTCAAAAACTTTACGATATGATCAACTGGTGGCTGGATAAAGGACTTGCCGGTTTTCGAATTGATGCGATCATCAATATCAAAAAGGATCTTAATTTTCCTGATTATGAACCGGATGGTCCAGACGGAATGGTCAACTGTTCCAAAATGGTAGACAGTGTCGATGGCGTTGGCAAATTACTGGAAGATTTAAAAAAACACACCTTCGAAAAATATGATGCCTTTACTGTTGGTGAAGTTTTTAATATGAAAGCCGATGAACTTGCTGAGTTCATTGGCGAAAACGGTCATTTTTCAAGCATGTTTGATTTCAGTGCACACTGCCTGACAGAAGGCAAACGCGGCTGGTATGAAGCCGGACCGGTTCAATTTAAAGACTGGAGAGCGGCTATCACCAATGCACAGCTTACCGCGCAAACCTGTGGTTTTGAGGCAAACATTATTGAAAACCATGATGAACCAAGAGGTGTATCACGCTTTTTACCAAGCTATGCACAGAACCCGGCTGGTACAAAAATGCTTGCCACTGTCAGCATTCTGTTACGTGGAATTCCTTTTATTTATCAAGGCCAAGAGATTGGAATGGAAAACCAAGTCTTTGAATCAGTAGAGGACTTTGATGATATCGCGACCATCAATGGCTATCATGTGGCTAAAGAAGCTGGTTTGAGCGAGGAAGAAGCCTTAGCAGTGATTGCCAACTACAGCCGAGACAATGCGCGGACACCGATGCAGTGGACAAGAGAGCCAGGTCTGGGCTTTAGCGATGGACCAGCCTGGCTGATCAGTCCCAAACCAGATTATTCCATTAATGTGGAAGACCAGGAAAAGGATCCAGATTCTATTTTGAATTATTACCGCCAGCTGACGGCCTTGTATCGCCATCCCCTCTATGGAAATACCATCCGGTTTGGAGATATGATCCCAGCGTATCGGGACCGTGAGAATATCATTGCCTTTGAACGCCGTGGGGACAAGCTTCTCTTGGTTGTCAGCAATTTCCAAAATCGCCAGGCTAGCTTGGAGTTGCCAGCTCCGATTAAAACGGTAGTTTTAAATAATACAGCAGGATTATTCCAAGAAGGAGACCAAGTGCTCGAATTGACCCCTTACCAAACTGTTGTGCTAGAATTAGCAGAATAGAAAGAAACTTTGTATTATTGTTAGATTTAAGATGTAGAATAGTATTTTCATTAAAAAATCTGGAGAAATTTATAAAAGTTATCTATACTTTAGAATCAGTCAAGTATAAACTGAAACTTTCCGCCGTGAGAAAAGTGCTTGAAACATTATCATTTCAAGCACTCGGTAGTTTTGAGACCTTAGGCTCAAAACTAAGTCATGGAACTTCGAAGAAGTTCGCTG
>OGZV01003677.1_pt1 | contig 10032 bp, 9 predicted proteins | sample 1576861 | NCBI WGS metagenome assembly OGZV01 (sample SAMEA3541501, study PRJEB24748) | human gut metagenome | biome: human gut; feature: human-associated habitat; material: faeces | place: China | collected 2012
CCTCTTTCGGAAGAAGCCATTTTGATTTGATTTCCAGCAGTGTCGCCGCCATTACCAAAAATTCGCTCATGATATTCAGATCCTGTCGCTGCATCTCCCGAATATATTCCAGATACTGATTTGTAATCTCGACAATCGGAATATCATAAATACTCACTTTATTTTTATCCAACAGATGAAGCAGAAGATCCAGGGGACCTTCGAATACTTCCAGTTTTACCTTTAATTCCATAGGCCAAATTTTCTCCAATCTTACACTATTGTACTGAATCCCCATAAAATTTCAAGGTTTTGTTCACATTTTCTATCATTCTTTTCTGTCTCTTCTTCCTGTTATTGCAATTCTATTACAGATATTATCAGTCCGTACAAAATGTGCATAGATTTCACTTTACCCTCATACACTTAAAATAAATTATTCCAGCAGGTTGCTTATGAGATTCTTTCTTGGATTATTATTATCCCTGTCTCTTTGTTTTTCAACTCTTGTATACACTGTGAACGCACACTCTGAAAACAACATTTTTATGAATACAACCTCTGATGCAGATGCCGAAACCGCTTCTGACATCACTACGGAACATACAGCTGCACCGGTTCTCACACTGACTGCCTCGAGTGCACTGTTGATGGATGCCGCTACCGGAACGGTTTTATTTGAACAAAATGCTGCAAAAGAGCGCCCGATTGCCAGTGTTACAAAAATCATGACACTTCTGCTGATCTTTCAGGCACTGCATAATCAGACCATTCAACTCGAAGACCTCATTCCGGTTTCTGCACACGCTGCCAGTATGGGCGGCTCTCAGGTTTACCTCGAAGAAGGAGAAACACAGACAGTAGAAACACTGATCAAATGTATCGTTGTTGCCAGTGCCAACGATGCCTGTGTCGCCATGGCTGAGCAGCTTGCCGGAAGCGAAGAAGCCTTTGTTACAAAGATGAATGAAAAGGCACAATCATTGGGTATGACAAATACGCATTTTACGGACTGCTGCGGACTGACGGACGACGACAGCCACCATACAACGGCGCGGGATGTGGCGATTATGAGCCGCGAGCTGGTACAGAAATATCCAGACATCTATCAGTATACCGGAATCTGGATGGAGGATATTACCCATACGACGGCGCGGGGCAGCACGCCGTTTACACTTTCGTCCACCAACAAGCTGCTAAAGCAGTACCAGTGGGCGACGGGGCTGAAAACCGGTTCAACGGCGAAGGCGAAATATTGTCTGTCTGCAACTGCCAGAAAAGATGGGATAGACCTGATTACGGTCGTGATGACTGCACCGGATTCCAGGGCACGTTTTCTGGATGCGGCAACGCTGCTTTCTTACGGTTACAGCGTCAGCGCCCTGTACCGGGACGATAATAAAGACCAGCTTCTTCCAGTTCCCGTAAAAGGCGGACAGGAAGAAACGGTTCCGGTCGTCTATGCGTCGGAGTTTGTCTGGCTGGATACCGGCGGCAACGATATTTCTATGGTTCAGAAAAAGATTTCTGTTCCAAAAGAGGCAGAGGCACCGGTCGTTGCGGGCACAAAGGCAGGAGAAGCGATTTATCGCCTGAACGGAGAGCAGATCGGTACGGTTCCCATTTTGTATGCAAGCAACGTGGAAAAAGCGTTTTACAGAGATTATGTGAAAAAAGCGGTGACAGCGTTTTTGCTGTGAGTTTTGTGGAAAGAGGCAGTAAAAGGATGCTGCAGGAGCAGATGCGGATAAAAGCCGGAAATGGCTTTACAGATTCAAAAAGAGAGGATGCCTATGTGGAAGATTCTGGTCATTTTGTTATGTCTGACAGCACTTATACTGCTGGTTGTGATGATATGTGACAGCAATCGATTTGTGAAAGTTTCCTATCGAATTTCAGATCGGAGGCTGAAAAAAAACTGCAGAGTGGTTCTGCTTGCAGATCTGCACAACAAATCCTACGGCAAACACAATGAAAAGCTGCTCGCTGCGATAAAGTCCAGTAATCCGGATCTGATTCTGTGCGCAGGAGATCTGATTACCTCCCGGTCAGGGAAGTCAATGGAACATGCAAAGGAGCTTGTCAGGGCGATTTCTGCAGAGTATCCGTTTTATTATGCAAACGGCAATCACGAATACCGGATTTATCGGGAACCGCAAACCTATGGGAAAATGGGGGCATCCTATCGTGCGTTTTTAAAAGGAAACCATGTGCGGATTCTTGAAAACGGCAGCGTTTTGCTGCCGGAGTATGGAATCCGCATTACCGGTCTTGACTTGCCGCGAGAATATTATCAGAAGCTGGATCGCACAAAACTGGAATCGAAAACAATTTCCCGGATGGTCGGACATGCTGACCGAAATGATTTTCAGGTGTTGCTTGCCCACAATCCGGTTTTTTTTGACGCCTATGCCGGCTGGGGCGCGGATCTGACGCTTTCCGGACATATTCACGGCGGAATTGTACGGATTCCGGGTATCGGCGGGGTGATTTCCACGTCCTATCGGCTGTTCCCGAAATATGACGGCGGTTATTATGAACAGAATCAGAAAAAGATGATTGTCAGCAGAGGGCTGGGCAGCCATACAATTCCGGTACGGCTGTTCAATCCGGCGGAGCTTGTGGTCATTGATCTGGTCACAGAAGAGTAAAAAGATTCCGATTGTCTGTCTGTCGGCAGATGGAATTTTTAAAGGCACTTACTGGAGAAAAATATGGCGCTTGAGGTCAAACTGGAAGTATTTGAGGGTCCGCTGGATCTGCTTTTACATTTGATTGAAAAAAATAAAGTCGATATTTACGATATTCCGATCGTGGAAATCACGGAACAGTATCTGGATTATATCCGTCAGATGCAGACGGAAGACATGAACGTCATGAGCGAATTTTTGCTGATGGCGGCAACACTTCTGGACATCAAGTGTCGGATGTTGCTTCCCCGTGAGGTCAATGAAGAGGGCGAGGAAGAAGATCCGAGAGCAGAGCTGGTGGAAAAGCTGCTGGAATACAAGATGTATAAGTATATGTCCTTCGAGCTGCGGGACATGGAGCTGGATGCGGCGAAGAGCTTTTACAGGGAAAAGAATGTTCCAAGAGAGGTGGAGGCGTATCGTCCGCCGCTGGATTACAACGAACTGCTCAAAGATATGACGCTGGCGAAGTTACAGGAGATTTTTGAGGGAATCCTGAAACGCCAGGAGGACAAAAAAGACCCGGTGCGCAGCAATTTTGGCAGAATCGAAAAGGATGAGGTCAGCGTAGACCAAAAAGCGGTCTATGTGGAAGATTTTATCCGGACGCATAAACGGTTTTCCTTCCGGGCACTTTTGGAAAAACAGCACAGCAAGGTCGAAGTGATCGTGACTTTTCTGGTGGTGCTGGAGCTGATGAAAACCGGAAAAATTACGGTAGAGCAGGCTTCGATCAATGATGATATGACGGTGATATCGAGGGAGGAACAAATGGCATGAAGCTGACAGAAAAGGAAGCAGCGCTGGAAGCAATTCTCTTTACGATGGGGGAAGCAGTGGAAACGAAACGACTGGCAGAAGCAATTGGTGAGACACCCGAAAAAACGCGGGAACTGTTGGGAAAACTGCGTACAGGCTGGGAAAAGGAGCGCCGAGGTGTGAACCTGATTTCGCTCGAAGATTCCTGGCAGATGTGTACCCGGTCGGAATTTTACGATTATCTGATCCGCATCGCCAAAGCTCCGAAGAAATATACGCTGACCGACACGCTGCTGGAAACCCTTTCGATCATCGCCTACAAGCAGCCGGTGACCCGTCTTGACGTTGAGAAGATCAGAGGTGTCAATTGCGACCATGCAATCAACCGTCTGGTAGAATACAATCTGGTAGAAGAGCTGGGACGGCTGGATGCGCCAGGACGCCCGCTTTTATTCGGCACGACAGAACAGTTTTTGCGGTCGTTTGGCGTAGGCTCTCTGGAAGAGCTGCCGGAGCTGTCTGCCGTACAGGTAGAAGAATTCAAAGAGCAGGCAGAGCAGGAGGCGGTGCTGCAGCTGCAGACGTGATTCGCATATCACAGCTGTCCTGCGGCATATAATAGGAAGAAATCCCGGAAAGGGGAATAAATATGCCGATCGGGAATCGAAACTGGAAATCTGCAGGAGCACTGACGGCGCTCGTGCTGATGTTGTTTACGACTGCAGCTGTACCAGAGATGACTGTGAACGCCGGAAATAGCTATGCAGCGTCCGAATCTGCCGCAGCGACCGCAGACGAACGAAAAAATGAGACAAGTTTAACCAATGAGCTGTACGCCCGTGCCGCCGTCCTGATGGACGCGGAGAACGGGCGTATTTTGTTTTCCAAAAACGGGGACGAAGTCCTGCCGATGGCGAGCACGACGAAGATCATGACATGTGTTTTGGCACTGGAAACTGGAAATCCGGAGGACGTTCTGCCGGTTTCTTCTTACGCGGCGAGACAACCGAAGGTACATATGGGCGTGCAGAAGGGCGAATATTACCGGATGGAGGATCTCCTTTACGGGCTGATGCTGGAATCCTACAACGATGCAGCAGTGGTGATTGCAGAGTATTACGGGAGTAAGGCAGCCGGGCTTTCTATGGACTGCAGCCTGCACACAGAGGAAGAAAGCAGGAAGGCAGTGCTTACCTTTGCCCGGAAAATGAATGAAAAAGCAAAGGAAATTGGCTGTGAGAACACATTTTTTATCACGCCGAACGGACTGGACGCAGAGCTTGAAACAGGCGGCACACAAAAACAGCATTCCTGTACGGCGGCAGACCTCGCCGCTATCATGCGCTACTGTGTGTTTATGTCTCCTCAAAAGGAAACGTTTCTTACAATTACGAGGACGGCTTCCCGGCAGTTTTGCAGCCTGAAAAAAGCGCAGGACGGCACGTTTGAAACCGGAGCCAGGACAGTCAGCGCTGCAAACCACAACGCATTTTTACAGATGATGGACGGAATGCTGTCCGGGAAAACCGGATTTACCGGAAAAGCGGGATATTGCTATGTGGGCGCACTTACAAAAGGGGAAAAAAGCTTTACTATTGCGTTGCTGGCGTGTGGCTGGCCGAACAATCGAACATGGAAATGGCACGATGCGAGGCTGCTTTTGGAATATGGATTGGAAGCATTTGACCAAAGAAGTCTGCAGCAGCCTGATTTGCCAAAGACGCTTTTGGTGGAAAACGGACAGCTTGCGAAAGTTTCGTTAAATTGCCCCAAAAAGGAAATTAAGATACTGCTTTCCAGAGACGATCAGACGGATGTGCGCGTGAGCCTGCCCAAGCAGTTGACTGCTCCGGTCAAAGAAGGAGAACAGGTCGGGACGGTGAGCTATCTGGTAAATGGCGCGCTTTATGAGCAATTACCTGTTACAGCGGCATTTGGGGTACCGAAAATCACCTATTGTTACTGCTTGAAAAGACTTCTTGCCCTGGTGTTGTTGTAAAAACCGCTGTAAAAGAGAAGCAATTTAAAAATAAATAAGTAGAATATTTCTAAAATATATCTGGCAGACTGCACTTTTTCGTGTTATACTTCTAAAGTACGGATCTTAACTGGTCTATTATATTACCCAATATAACATGGAGGGCTGAAAAAATGAGCAATACTTCACAAGCGAGTCAAAGAATTACAGCTTTACTCGACGAAAACAGTTTCGTTGAAATCGGCGCGAAGGTAACTGCCAGAGCTACAGATTTCAATCTGAAACAGACAAAAACCCCTTCCGACGGTGTGATCACCGGCTACGGGGTGATCGATGGCAACCTTGTGTATGTGTACAGCCAGGATGCTTCTGTTTTGGGGGGAAGCGTTGGCGAGATGCACGCCAGAAAAATTGCAGGCCTTTATGACCTGGCAAGTAAGACAGGTGCGCCGGTGATCGGACTGATTGATTCCACAGGCTTACGTTTACAGGAAGCAACGGATGCGTTAAACGGTTTCGGTGAAATCTACCGCAAACAGGCTCTGGCATCCGGCGTGATTCCGCAGATCACAGCAGTATTTGGCAGCTGCGGCGGCGGTCTGGCACTGATTCCGGGACTGACAGACTTTACCTTTATGGAAAGCAAAAAAGCAAAGCTGTTCGTAAATTCCCCGAACGCTATGGAAGGCAGCTGGACAGAGAAGGACGATACCTCTTCTGCAAAATTCCAGAGTGAGGAAGCCGGACTGGTTGATTTCGTGGGCACAGAGGAGGAAATCCTTTCCCAGATTCGCGAGCTGGTATGCATGATCCCCGGCAATAACGAAGAAAACGACGCTTACGGCGAATGCGAGGACGATTTAAACCGTGACATCGCAGATGCTGCAGGCTATAACGGAGATACCACGATTGTCCTGTCCATGCTGGCGGATGATCAGAACTTTGTAGAAGTAAAGAGCGCTTACGGCAAGGATATGGTAACTGGCTTCCTGCGCTTAAACGGCGAGACAGTTGGCGCAGTTGCAAACCGTAGCCGCATCTATGATGAAGAAGGCAAGGAAACAGCAAACTTCGGTGAAGTCCTTTCTGCGGCGGGCTGTGAAAAGGCTGCTGATTTCGTAAACTTCTGTGACGCATTCAGCATCCCGGTTCTGTCCCTGACAGATGTTGCAGGCTATGCTGCAAGCAAATGTGAAGAGAAGAAGATCGCAAAGGCTGCTGCAAAGCTGACCTATGCATTTGCAGGCGCGACCGTTCCGAAAGTAAACGTTGTAATTGGCAAGGCTTTCGGAAGCGCTTATACCGTTATGAACTCCAAGGCAATCGGCGCAGACATTACATATGCATGGCCGGATGCGAAGATCGGCACAATGGATGCGAAGCTGGCAGCTAAGATTATCTGTGACGGTCAGGATGCTGCAGCGATCGACGCATGCGCAGCAGAGTATGAAGCACTGCAGACCAGCGCAGAGAGCGCAGCACAGAGAGGCTATGTAGATCAGATCATCGAAGCAGCAGACACCAGAAAATATGTGATCGGTGCATTCGAGATGCTGTTCACCAAACGGGAGGACGGTCCTGTCAGAAAGCACGGCACAGTCTAAGAAAGGAAGCTGTTTCATATGAAAAAATTTTTGCTGCTGTTAGGTATGGTGACCTGCCTGATCGGTACAGCCGCGTGCGGCAAAGCAGACCAGGTGCAGGAAAGCCAGCTGCAGATCGATGAAGCAAGCCTGATCAATTATTCTGATCAGGTGGTAAATGCACTGAACGAGATTGTAACCGGTGGCATGCAGGATCAGTATGCAAGCGACGCGGTTATCAGCGCCGGCATTTCCAGCTGGGAATCGGCGATGTCCGATCTGGGTGCATATAATGGAGTGACAGATCATAAAGTAGAGATTGGTTCCGACGAGGCGATTGTGGAAGCGAGCGTTTCCGGTGCGGATCATAATGCGGTTGTTACCCTGATTATCAATGACCAGGGCAGCCTGTCTTCCATCACAGTAAATGTAGAGCGTTCCATGGGTGAGCTGATGTTAAATGCAGCCCTTAACACCCTGATGGGTATGGGAACGGTATTTATTATCCTGATTCTGATCAGCTTGTTAATCGGCTGCTTCAAGTTTATCCCGCAGATTCAGGAAAAGTTTTCCAAGAAGAACAAACAGCCTGCAGCTGCTCCGGCAGCGGCACCGGTTGTTGCAGCGCCTGTTGAAGAAGAGGAAGAAACCTCAGATGAAGAGCTGATCGCAGTAATCGCAGCGGCGATTGCGGCAAGCGAAGGCAGCACATCGACAGACGGATTTGTTGTAAGAAGTATCAGACGGCGCAGCGGAAGCTGGAAAAATGCCTGAGCAAAAAGCATATTACTCACAGGAGGATTGAATCATGAAGAATTATACCATTACCGTAAACGGAAACGTATATGATGTTACAGTAGAAGAAAGCGGTGCAGCACCGGTTGCAGCACCCAAGACCGCACCTAAGGCAGCTCCGAAAGCAGCGCCCAAGGCTGCTCCCAAAGCAGCAGCTCCGGCAGGTGCAGCAGGCAGCATCCGCGTAGAAGCAGGTGCAGCCGGCAAGGTATTCAAGATTGACGCTGCGGTTGGCCAGGCTGTAAAATCCGGCGATCCGGTTGTTACCATCGAAGCAATGAAGATGGAAATCCCCGTTGTAGCTCCTAAGGACGGTACTGTGGCAAGCATCAATGTAGCAGTCGGCGACGCGATCGAAGCAGGTGCATTACTGGCAACCTTAAACTGATCCGGATTGTCCGGCCCTGATTACTGACACAGGAGGTCAACGAAATGTCTTATATTACGACTACGATGGACAACCTGATTCATCAGACTGCATTTTTCAATATGACATGGGGAAATGTAGTGATGATTCTGGTGGCATGCGTGTTCCTTTACCTGGCAATCGCCAAGGAATTCGAGCCGCTGCTGCTTGTCCCGATTGCATTTGGCATGCTGCTTGTAAATATCTACCCGGATATCATGCTGAGCTTTGAGGATTCCTCAAACGGCGTAGGCGGCCTGCTGTATTATTTCTACAAACTGGATGAATGGGCAATTCTGCCGTCCCTGATCTTCATGGGTGTCGGTGCGATGACAGACTTCGGTCCGCTGATTGCAAACCCGAAGAGCTTCCTGCTGGGAGCTGCAGCACAGTTTGGTATCTTCGCTGCATACTTCGGTGCGATTGCGATGGGCTTCAATGACAAAGCTGCAGCTGCAATCTCCATCATCGGCGGTGCAGACGGCCCTACCTCTATTTTCCTTTGCGGTAAGCTGGGACAGACCCAGCTGCTTGGACCGATCGCAGTAGCGGCATATTCCTATATGTCCCTGGTGCCGATCATCCAGCCCCCGATTATGAAGCTTCTGACCACAGAAAAAGAGCGGAAGATTAAGATGGAACAGCTCCGTCCGGTTACAAAGCTGGAGCGTATCCTGTTCCCGATCATTGTTACAATCGTTGTCTGCCTGATCCTGCCTACCACAGCTCCGCTGGTTGGTATGCTGATGTTAGGTAACCTGTTCAGAGAAAGCGGTGTGGTTCGTCAGCTGGCGGATACCGCATCCAACGCCCTGATGTACATCGTTGTAATTCTGCTCGGTACTTCCGTTGGCGCAACGACAAGTGCAGAAGCATTCTTAAACTGGGATACCATCAAGATCGTTGTACTGGGTCTGATTGCATTCGCATTCGGTACCGCTGCAGGCGTTCTGTTCGGTAAACTGATGTGCAAGGTTTCACATGGAAAAGTAAATCCGCTGATTGGCTCCGCAGGCGTATCTGCTGTGCCGATGGCAGCCCGCGTATCGCAGAAGGTTGGCGCTCAGGCAGATCCTACCAACTTCCTGCTGATGCATGCGATGGGTCCGAACGTAGCCGGCGTTATCGGTACTGCAGTAGCAGCCGGTACGTTTATGGCGATCTTCGGTGTGTTCTAAAGAATATCTGATCTGAATTTCGGAACCGACCGCGCATGCTGCAGGACAGGATGGCGGTCAGGCTCCGCCTGTTGCCGGATACAGATGCTGTCCGGTAAAATAGAACAGTATGGAGGAAATGACAATGCCTGTACAAAAACCGATTAAAATTACGGAAACTGTACTTCGTGATGCACATCAGTCGCTGATTGCGACCAGAATGCCTACCGAATTAATGCTTCCTATCGTAGATAAAATGGATAAAGTCGGATATCATTCCGTAGAGTGCTGGGGCGGCGCAACCTTTGATGCGTGCCTGCGTTTCTTAAAGGAAGATCCGTGGGATCGTCTGCGCAAGCTGCGTGACGGTTTCAAAAATACCAAACTGCAGATGCTGTTCCGTGGACAGAATATCCTCGGATATCGTCACTATGCAGATGATGTGGTAGAGTATTTCGTACAGAAATCTATCGCAAACGGTATTGATATCATCCGTATTTTCGACTGCTTAAACGACCTGCGCAACCTGGAATGCGCAGTAAAAGCCTGCAACAAGGAAAAAGGACACGCTCAGGTAGCTCTTTCCTATACGCTTGGCGATGCATATACTCTGGATTACTGGACCAATATCGCAAAAGAAATTGAAGATATGGGTGCAGATTCCATCTGTATCAAGGATATGGCA
>OGZV01003684.1_pt1 | contig 10019 bp, 8 predicted proteins | sample 1576861 | NCBI WGS metagenome assembly OGZV01 (sample SAMEA3541501, study PRJEB24748) | human gut metagenome | biome: human gut; feature: human-associated habitat; material: faeces | place: China | collected 2012
TCCGGCAGCGTTACGGCCTGCCAGCCGTCTTCCGGCTCCCCCTGCACGGCCACGCGGGCGCCCAAGGGCAGGCCAGCAGCCACGCAGCCCCCCTGCACACGGGGTTCCGCCAGCACATCAGCCCAGCGGGCTATGACCACCATCTGCGGCTGAACCAGCCATTCTTCCGCCTTGGGGCCAGTCAGCAAAGCATCCTGTGCTACCCAGCCGGTATAGCCGTAAAAGGTGCGTACCGGTACCATGTGCTGTTCGGCTTCGCCGGTAATTTCCACCGGCATGCCCAGCAAAAGCTCATCCACCAGGCGGGATTGCTGCGGGTTCTGCGCCCAGAGGGCCGGGTTTGTGGTAAGCGGCGCTATGGCCACGTTGATTACTGCCTGCATTGTTATTTCCTCACTGTGTTATCTCAGTCCCAGTTTTCGCCCGCGCGGTGGCAGGCAACCATACGGCCATCCCATTCCCGCAGCTCCGGAACCTCGGTGCGGCAGCGCTCCGTTGCGTAAGGGCAGCGGGTATGGAAGCAGCAGCCGGACGGCAGGTTGACCGGGCTGGGCACTTCGCCCATCAGCACACGGCGGTGCTGGTTGCGGCGGTGTGGATCCGCCTGCGGGATGGCATCCATCAAAAAGGCGGTATAGGGGTGCATGGGGCGGCTGTAGAGCTCTTCCTTGGTGGCAACCTCGCACACATGGCCCAGGAACATTACGCAGACGCGGTCCGCAATAAAGTTGATGACAGAAAGATCATGCCCGATGAAGAGATAAGTCAGGCCGTACTGCTTTTGCAGGTCCTTGAGCAGGTTCAACACCTGGCTCTGCACCGAAACATCCAATGCGGAGACCGGTTCATCGCAGACGATCATGTCCGGCTGCAGCGCAATGGCGCGGGCAATGCCGATGCGCTGGCGCTGGCCGCCGCTGAACTGGTGCGGGTAACGGTTCAAAAACTCTGCCGGTACACCAACAGCCTGCATCAATTCCAGCACGCGGTGGGTGGTTTCGGCTTTGGTTTTGCATACATGATAGGTTTCCAGCGGTTCGGCAATGATATCCCGCACCTTCATGCGCGGGTCAAGGCTGGCATACGGGTCCTGGAAGACCATCTGCATCCGGCGGCGCAGGGGGGCAAATTCCTTATCCTTCATGGCGGTGATGTTCTGCCCTTCAAAGGTCACGCTGCCCCTGGTTGCGGGCAGCATGCGGATCAGGGTGCGTCCCAGGGTGCTTTTGCCGCAGCCGCTCTCCCCCACCAGGGCCAGCGTTTCGCCGCGGTACAGGGTCAGATCCACATTGGTCAGGGCATGGACGGCCTGGTCTTTTTTGCTGGTTTCAAAGTTTTTATAAATACCTTTTGCCTGCAAAAGAACTTCGTGTTTTACCTCGCTCATTGATGTTCCTCCTCACAGCGGAAGCAGCGTACCTGATGATCCGGTGCAACGGGATGCAGCTGCGCTTTTTCCGTGCGGCATTGGTCGGTGGCATATTCGCAGCGGTTGCTGAACGGGCAGCCCTGCGACAGGTGCAGCAGGTTGGGCACCACACCGGGGATGGTGTGCAGCCGCTCGGCGTTCTGGCCAATGCGCGGGATGGAATCCAGCAAGCCCTTGGTATAGGGGTGCATGGTATGGTCAAACAGCTCAAAGGTTTCAGCCTGTTCCATGATCTTGCCTGCGTACATGACATACACATAGTCACAGATTTCCGCCACAACGCCCATGTTATGGGTGATGATCAGCACGCTCATGCCGGTTTCGTCCCGCAGCTCCTTCATCAGGCGCAGGATCTGGGCTTCAATTGTCACATCCAGTGCGGTGGTGGGCTCATCGGCAATCAGCAGCTTGGGCTTGCATACCATGGCCATGGCAATCATCACGCGCTGGCGCAGGCCGCCGGAAAGCTCGTGCGGGTAGCAGTCATAGCGCTTTTCCGCTTCGGGGATGCCAACACGCCGGAACATTTCCACCACGCGCTGCTTGGCTTCCGCCTTGCTCATGGTCGGGTTATGCACCAGCAGCGTTTCGCGCACCTGGCGGCCCACCTTGAGCACCGGGTTCAGGCTGGTCATCGGCTCCTGAAAGATCATCGAAATATCATTGCCGCAGATCTTGCGCAGCTCTTTATCCGAAAGTCTGGTCAGGTCCTGATCTTCAAACCGGATGCTGCCGCCCGCCACGCGGCCGGGGTATTTCAGCAGGCCCATAATGGATTTGGCGGTCATGCTTTTGCCGCAGCCGCTCTCCCCCACCAGGCCGATGATCTTGCCCTTGGGAATATCCAGGTCCAGGCCATCCACCGCCGGGGCCACGCCTTTTTCGGTAAAGAAATAGGAGTTCAGGCCGCGGATTTCCAGAACATTATTATTATTTTCCATCTTTTACTTCTCCCCCCCCGTTACTGGTTCTTCATGTAGGGGTCCAGCACATCGCGCAGACCGTCACCCAAAAAGTTGAACGCCAGCACCACGATCATAATGGCAATGCAGGGTGCCAGGGCCAGCCAGGGCTGGGTGAACAAAAACTGCTTGGACTGGTTGACCATCAAGCCCCAGGATGCTGCCGGTGGCTGTGCGCCGATGCCCAAAAAGCTCAGCGAGCTTTCAGACAGAATGGCAGAGGGAACATTCAGGGTAAACAGAACGATCAATGAGGGAATGCAGTTGGGCAGGATATGCTTGAGCATGATTTTGCCGTTGCTGACACCGATCGAACGGGCAGCCTCAACATATTCGCTCTCCTTCAGGCTCAGGGTCTGGCTGCGCACCACGCGGGCCACACTGGCCCAGCTGGTGAGGGAAAGCGCGATAAACAGGTTGACGGTGGACTGGCCCAGGGTGTACATAACCACCATGGCCAGCAGCAGGGACGGGATGGACAGCATAATATCCGCCAGGCGCATGATAACATAATCCACCCAGCCGCCAAAGTAACCGGCCAGCAGGCCAAAGAAGATGCCCACCACCAGCGAGATGATGCTGGGCAGAATACCGATGGTAAGCGAGAGGCGCGAACCATACAGAATACGGGAGAGCACATCGCGGCCCAGTTCATCCGTGCCAAACCAGTGGGCAGCGCTGGGGCCCTGCAAACGGCTGATCAGGTCCTGCTCAGCCTCACCATAGGGGGCCAGAACGGGAGCAAAAATAGCTATCAGGATGACAACCAGAATCAGCACAGCCGAAAAGGCGGCCAGCTTGTTCTGGCGGCACATGCGCAGCAGCTGTTCTTTCAGGCCGTCCTCTTCGCCAATCTGGCTTTCCAGTTCCTGCGGCTGGGCATTTTTCAACATTTCGTCTGCCATGGCTTATGCCTCCTTTCTGATGCGCGGGTCCAGCACAGAATACAGCAGGTCCGCAATCAGGTTGCCTGCAATGACCAGCACGGTGGTAAACAGCACGGTCCCCTGCAGCACCGGCATATCACGGTTCTGGATCGCTGTGGTGGCAAGGCGGCCGATGCCGGGAATGGCAAAAATGCTCTCGGTGATAACCGCGCCGGACAGCATGCCGGAAAACTGCAATGCCATCATGGTAATGACCGGCAGCATGGAGTTTTTGAGCGCATGGCCCAGAATAACCGCCTGCTTGCGCAGGCCTTTGGCACGGGCGGTATCAATATAATCCGCCTGCATCACTTCCAGCAGGCTGGAGCGCGTCATACGGGCAATGCTGCCTGCGCTGTTCCAGCCCAGGGCAATGGCGGGCAGAATCATGGAAAGGAAGGTACCATCCAGCGTAAGCGGGAATGCCTTGATTTTGAAGGCAAACAGGTATTGCAGCAGCAGCGCCACCATGAAAATAGGCATGGAAACGCCAGCCAGCGAAACGCCCATGAACAGGTGGTCCACAAGGCTGTTCTGCCTGATGGCTGCTATAATACCGGTGCCAAGGCCCAGCACCCAGGCGAACAGCGCCGCCAGCAGGGCCAGTTCCAGCGTGTAGGGGAACGCCTCTATGATCATATCGGTAACAGCGCGGTTATATTTATAACTGATGCCCAGGTCCCCATGGATCGCCCCGGCCAGATAGTCAAAGAACTGCACGATCACCGGCTTATCCAGCCCCATCACTTCAGTCAGGCGGTCAATGGTGGCCTGGTCCACATGTTCACCCAGCAGCATAGCCGCCGCATTGCCGGGAACAATGCGCAGCATGATGAAGATGAGCAGTACCACGCCGATCAGCACCGGAATGGTGCCCAAAATGCGCTTTATCACGCTTTTCACACGGAGTCACTCCCCTTTTGTCCCTCACAGCCGCTGTTTCCAAACTGCCAATCGGTTAAAACCATGCTCTGTGCAGGTGAATATCATTTTCCCCGCAGGCGTTGCTTCGGCACAGCGCTTTTATAAAAAGCGCTAACGTGGGTGCACAATGTGCGCCCCTACGGTTCCTGCCAGGCAGAATGCAGTTTTACCTTATGGACAGTCTGTTTGAGCGACTGTATATTTTTACACTTTTATGCTGTAAAATATACAAGCATTAAAATTATAACATAAAAAATGCAGGCTGCAACCTGTGGTCGCAGCCTGCATTGCATTATTTGTAACTTTTTTTGTCCAAAAATTACTTCAAGGTAACGTTGATATACTGGGTATCGTTATAACCGGCCCAGTGCGGGGTGAAGGAGGCGATCCGGTCGCCCTTAACAAACAGGTGGGAACGGCTGAACATGGGTACCCATGCAGCGTCCTCTTCCACGATCTGCTTTTCCAGCGCGGCGTACTCGGTCAGGCGTTCGGTGTCGTCCACAATGCCGCGGGCGGTAGCAACACGGCTCATAACGTCGGTGTTAAAGTAGTTCAGGCTGCGCACATTGCTCTTTTCGGGGGTACCGAAGAACGTGTAAATGAAGTTATCCGGGTCGTTATAGTCGGCCGTCCAGGAGCTGACAAAGCTGACCATATCGCCGCTCTTGCGCAGATCCAGCCAGCTGGCGGGGTCATAGCTCTTGATCTCGGCGTTAATCCCGATCTGCTGCAGGTACTGCTGCACGATCTGGATGACCAGCAGAGTGGAATCGCTGCTGGAGTTATCGGCAGCAATCTCCATGGTAAAGCCATCCGCGTAACCGGCTTCGGCCAGCAGGCTCTTGGCCTGTTCGGGGTCGTACTTCAGCCAACCCTCGTTGTCCTCGGTGTAGCCGATCAGGCCTTTGGGGTAAATGCCGTCCACCAGGCTGCCATCGCCGTTATACACGGTATCCAGGATGGTCTGGCGGTCAATGGCCATCTGGATGGCCTTGCGGACCTTGACATCGTTCAGCGGCTCCACATTCTCGTTCAGAGCCATGTAGGTGGTGCCCAGACGGTTGGAGGTTACGATATCATCGGCATACTGGGTCTTGTAGGTAGAGTTGACAACGGCAGCGTCAATGTAATCGCAGTCCAGGATATCCAGCTCACCGTTCTGGAACATCATGCTCATGGTGGAAGAATCCGGCACGATGGAAATTTCCACATGCTGCACGCTGGGCTTTTCGCCCCAGTAGTTGGGGTTGGCATCCAGCACAATGCTGCTGTCGCGGGTCCAGCTGGTGACCACATACGGGCCAGAGCCGATGGTCTTGGAGCAGTCCATACCAAACTGGTCGCCTGCTTCCTCCACGTTCTTCTCGCTCATGATGGAGCAGGAAGCGGTTGCCAGCTCATACAGGAAACCGGCAAACGGATCCGACAGGGTAACGGTAAAGTGGGTGTCATCAATCACCTGAATGCCTTCCAGGTCGGTGGCGGTGCCATCCATCACAGCTTCCGCACCGGCAATGGCAGAGGCATAATCCGTCTGCACGCTGTCCGGCAAGGCCAGCATACGGGTAAAGGTATACTTGACATCGTTGGCGGTCAGCGGGGTGCCGTCAGAGAACGTAACACCGCTGCGCAGGGTGAAATCATAGGTCAGGCCGTCGTCCGAAACGGTGTAGTCTTCCACCAGGCTCTTCTCCAGCTCAGTGGAGCCGTCCGCATTGGTTTTGATCTCAAACAGGCGGTCAAAGATATTCAGCGGCACCATGTAGTCGTTGTTGGTCTTGTGCACATCCATCGTCTGGATATCGGTGTTCATGGCAACGTGCAGCGAACCATCTGCTGCAGCCCCGGTGGAAGCGGCAGCTTCGATGGAAGATGCCCCGGTATCGGAGGATGTATCAGCGGAGGAAGCCGCTGGGGTGGTGGATGCGGAGCTGCCGCAGGCAGCCAGCATGCTGGCCAGCAGTGCAGTGCTCAGCGCAGCGCAGGCAAATTTTTTCATAATTCTTTCCCTCTCTTAATTGGCGCAGCCATTCTGCCGCGTCCCTGATTGTTTTGGGGCTGAGTCCCCGGCCCCAGGCGGTTAAAACGCACAATGTTACCGCCTGAACCCGCAAAAGTGCAAAAAAGGGCAGCTGTATTGGTAGCTGCCCCTTTGCATCTCATGTTGGTTATAATACCACAAATCCTATCAGATTGCAAGCGCAAATTCTGCTGGCCGTGGTGCCCCAACCCGGAACAGCTTAAACATTGTTCGGGTTGTTTTTCAGGATAACGTCATGGCTGCCGCCTTCCACAATGGAGGTGGAAGAAACGACCGTCAGGCGGGCTTTCTGCTGCAGTTCCGGGATGGACAGCGCACCACAGTTGCACATGGTGGAACGCACCTTGTACAGCGTGGTCTGCACGCCATCGGCCAGCGGGCCGGCATACGGAACGTAAGAATCAACGCCCTCCTCAAAGCTCAGCTTCTGGGCACCGCCAAGGTCATAGCGCTGCCAGTTGCGGGCACGGTTGGAACCTTCGCCCCAATATTCCTTCACATAGTTGCCGCCAACGCGCAGCTTGTTCGTGGGGGATTCATCAAAGCGGGCAAAGTAACGGCCCAGCATAACAAAGTCAGCGCCCATTGCCAATGCCAGGGTGATGTGGTAGTCATGCACAATGCCGCCATCGGAGCAGATAGGGATATAGATGCCGGTCTGCTCATAGTATTCATCGCGGGCTTTGGCAACCTCGATAACGGCGGTTGCCTGGCCGCGGCCAATGCCCTTGGTTTCGCGGGTGATGCAGATGGAGCCGCCGCCAATGCCGATCTTGACAAAGTCTGCACCGGCTTTTGCCAGGAACAGGAAGCCCTCGCGGTCCACCACGTTGCCTGCACCGACCTTTACCTTGTCGCCGTAATGCTCACGGATCCAGGCGATGGTACGGGACTGCCATTCGCTGTAACCTTCGGAAGAGTCGATGCAGAGCACATCCACGCCGGCATCCACCAGGGCGGGCACGCGCTCGGCATAGTCGCGGGTATTGATGCCGGCGCCGACAACATAGCTCTTGTTGGCATCCAGCAGCTCATTGGCATGTTCCTTGTGGGAATCATAATCTTTGCGGAAAACCATATACTGCAGGTTGCCCTGCTCGTCTACCAGCGGCAGAGAGTTGATCTTGTTATCCCAGATGATATCGTTGCAGTCATGCAGGCTGGTGTTGGCCGGTGCGGTAACCAGCTTGTCCAGCGGGGTCATGAACTCAGTCACTTTCAGATCGGTGCTCATGCGGGACAGGCGGTAGTCACGGGATGCCACAATGCCCAGCAGCTTGCCGTGGGGGGTGCCGTCAGCCGTGATGGCAACGGTGGAATGGCCGGTACGGGTTTTCAGGTCCAACACATCAGCCAGGGTAGCCTCCGGCGGCAGGTTGGAATCAGAGGTAACAAAGCCCTTTTTGTAAGCCTTGACACGGCGAACCATATCAGCCTCGGACTGAACGGACTGGGAGCCGTAAATGAAAGAAACGCCGCCCTGCTTGGCAAGGGCAATGGCGAGCTTTTCGCCGGAAACGGACTGCATGATAGCCGAAACCATGGGGATGTTCATGGTCAGGGGGCAGGCTTCTTCGCCCTTGCGGTACTTGACCAGCGGGGTTTTGAGGCTGACTGCCGTGGGGATGCACTCCGAAGAGGAATAGCCGGGGACGAGCAGATACTCGCCGAAGGTACGGGACGGTTCACTAAAATAATACGCCATTTCGCAATTCTCCTTTACCCTTTTCGTTGCCTGATTTGCTTATTGGTTATTGTACCACATTCGCGTACAATATGCAAAATTTGTTGCATTAAATCTTTTTTTGGCCTTTGGGGCAAAAGTTGTATAAACTGCACCATGGCCAGGCGCAAGAGTATGACCAATCAAAACATTTTGCACATCGGCACCCGTCCGCCGTTTGGAACGGGCTCCAAACGCGTTCCGGCATGCCGCACATGTGATGCTCTTTTCCCCGCTCATTCCTCAAAGTTCAGGGTAATATCCCCCAGCGCGGCATCCAGAATCACAGTGTTGGCTGCTTTGCTGTTGGCGCTGTAAGGGCTTGCCTGTTTGGCGCCGCTTACCGTAATGCTGCCCAGGCCGCATGCAGCCTGCACGCTGTAACCGTCTGCCTTTTCCCCCAGGGTCAGGGCAATATTGCCCAGCTGGTCGGTTACCTGCACCTGGCTGGCCCCCACCAGGCGGCTGATCGTCACATCGCCCTGGGCGTTTTCAATCGTCACGCGCTCTGCCTGCACGGTGCCAAGCTCTGCACTGCCCAGGGCAAGCGTTGCATCCAGCTGACCGGTTTGCAGCTCATCCGCATACAGGCTGCCGAGGGCAAGGTCTGCCTGTATGCTTTTGGCTTTCAGTGTACCAAGGTCGGCGCTGCCCAGGTTCAGATTCAGCTCTATCTGTTCCAGTTCTATCTCCGGCAGGGCGATGCTCAGCGTGGGCGTGGGGTCACTGCCGGAAATATAGCCTTTGGGTATTTTGTACCGCACGCTAAAGCCGCTCTCGTCCACGGTACGCTCCAGCCAGTCGGAATAGAAATTTTCAAACCGGAGTGTTATCTCATCCGCTGCATTGCTGCGCACAAAAGCAACCTCGCCGCAGTCCAGGTCCAGTACCATCGTTTGGACCTGCTTTGCATCCAGCGTCATCGTGCTGCTTTCCAACCGATTGGTGCTTTCGCTTTTTGCACTTTCCTTTGTGATGGCTGTTTCGGTATTTTCATCCGTGCTTTCGTCCATATTTTCGCTTGCTTCCCCGGTGGCTTCCTGCGGGGGAACTTCTTCTGCCGTTGCGCTCTCTGCAATGCTGTACTGATATTTTGTCACAATTTTGAAAGAGCCGATGAACACCAGCAGCACAACAATCAAAATTGCAAGGATAGCCAGCACAATCCACACCGGGCTTTTTCTGCGTCTGCTGCCCTGTTCTGGCATGCTGTTATCCGGCATCGGCGTGCCGAACTGTGCCCCGGTACCCTCCCATATCTTTTCCGCCACATTCTGGGGGCTGCCCAGTTCCTGGATGGTCTGGGCCTCTTTTTCGGGGCCTGCAGCATCAAAGTATTCTTCGTAATAATCCAGGGCATCCCGGCGTTCGGCTTCCGGCATTGCGGCCAGCAGAGCTGCCAGCTGCTGCATATATTCCTGCCTTGTCATTTTGCATCCTCCCCAAAAATATGGTCAATGTTGGCGGCGTAAACTTTCCACTCTGCCTTGTAGCCTGCCAGCTGCTGCCGCCCCAGCGGGGTAATTTTGTAATAGCGGCGGTTGCGGCCATTGAACGGTTCATCGTAAATGGTCAGGCAGCCATCTTTTTGCAGCCGCCGCAGCACCGGGTACAGTGTCGATTCGCTCAATTCCAGCGCCTGCTTGATCTCCTGGGTGATCTTGTAGCCATAAGTACCTTCTTCCTCGCGCGATACGACCGCCAGCACCACGGCATCCAGCAGCGCCGCGCCTGTGGTAAAGCTCATGTGGGTGCCCCCTTCCCTGTTGTATTAGCCCGGCAGTGCCGCTGCGTGTGGCGGCGGCTCTGCCGGTATTATTTTGTTCTATATATTATATATTATATAATATTATGTCAGTTAATATATTTTATCTGGTTCTTTCCCACTACTTCAAAAATGGCAGCAAAAATGTCGCAGGCACACAGCCTGCGGCATAAAAGTGATGCTTATTCTGTTTTAGGGCAACACCGCACAATTCCCGCCTTGCGGCTTAAGCACCGCTCCGGCAGC
>OGZV01003685.1_pt1 | contig 10016 bp, 9 predicted proteins | sample 1576861 | NCBI WGS metagenome assembly OGZV01 (sample SAMEA3541501, study PRJEB24748) | human gut metagenome | biome: human gut; feature: human-associated habitat; material: faeces | place: China | collected 2012
ACAATCCTAAAGGTGTGCGAACTGTGCAAGTCCCTACTTGGTCTGATAAGGACGGCCAAGACGATATTCGCTGGTATGAAGCGACTCGCCAAGCGAACGGAGACTACAAGGTATCGGTCAAAGCGAGCGATCACAAGAACTCTACAGGTAAGTACCATGTTCATCTTTACTACATCCAAAACGATGGTTCTCGGATCGGTATTGGTACCACGACTACAGACGTAGAAGTTAGAAATGCCATGACCAAGACGCAAGCTGCTATCAAGAATGTCAATGCAACGAATGGGACTTATACAGTAGCTGTAGATCAGGCACCTCAGGGACGTCAGATTAAGAATATTCGTGTCGCAGCCTGGTCTAAAGCTCATCAAGAAAATCTTTACTGGTATTCCGCAACGCCGACAGGTATGCACACAGAGATCACTGTCTCTGCCAATAATCACGGTAATGAAGCGGGCAATTATACCACTCACGTCTATGTAGACTACAAAGATGGGGGAGTTGAAGGTTTTAACCTCGGTCAGACAGCCTTGTCTCCACGGAATCAAAAGGTGAATCCACAAACAACCTATTATTCTCAACGGGATCCTCGTTGGGCTGGGAAATATTACGGTGTGAGCAATGTCGATCAGTCAGGTTGTGTGCCAACCTCCCTTGCTATGACCTTTACAGATATCCTAGGTAGAACTATTTTGCCAACAACAGTAGCTGATTATCTCTACAACAATACTGATTCATTCAACAAAGGTGAAGCAGGAACAGATTCTGATGGGATTGTAGCTGCCACTCGTAACTGGGGCTTGAAGAGCCAATTGATTAATGGAGCTGGAGGCATTGCAGAAGCCCTCATGGCTGGCAAGCATGTACTTGCTGCAGTAGGTAATAGCCAATTTACTAGTGATCCTTATACTCATGAATTGGTCTTGCATGGTTATGACAATGGAAGAACCTATGTTCGCGATCCATATAATAGCGGCAACAACGGCTGGTACTCCATCAATTATCTTCACTCTATTAAGAGTAAGGACCCGATGGATAACAAGCTTGGAGCACCTTTCTTCTCAATTTTTGCATAAGCTAATCAGAAGGCCAATCTGGCCTTCTGTTTTCTTTAAAAATAGGATTCTTCTCATGATATTGTTTCTTGATCCGGCGGTTTGTGCTATAATACTACTATGTGGGTACAACCGTATAAAAAATTGTAAGGAAGATACATGAAAAAGAAAGATCTTATTTTTTATGCTGGGACAGCCGTTTTGTTGGCTTTTTCGACACAACAAGTCAAAGCCGATGAGCAACATGCGTCTGATCAAACACCAGAAAATACATCAGCTATCGTTGCAACAACAACTTCATCAGAAGCACAGAATACCGCGAGCGAAGAAGTGGGAGTTGAGAAAGGTATTCAGACAGAAAATACCGTTGCAACAGAGGCAGCACCTGTCACACCGACTCTTAGCAATAACCAGTCTTCTGACAAGGGCACTAACGACAAGGTTGTATCAGAGCAACCAGCACCAGCTGTGGTAGCTAGTCGTGCACCATATGGCGCACGCGCACGAGTGGTAGCAGCAAGAAATGAGAGTGTTCCTCAACAGGAATCTCCGGTTTCCGCAGATTTGACTATTGCAAAATCAGAGTCAGACGGCACCTTTACCATTACGGCTAAGAATCTTCAAGGCTTGGATGGTTATGAAGAAGTGAAGATTCCATTCTGGTCTCATGCCAATGGGATGAAAGACATCATCTGGTACACTCCAACTCGCCAGGTAGACGGTTCATATACTGTAACAGCCAAAGCTAGTGACCACGAAAACGCTGATGGTCAGTATGAAGCGCAAGTCTTCTATGTGGATGCCAAAGGCCAAAACAAGTTTGTCAAGAAAGACTTTATTGATTTCAAAAATCAATCACGTCCAACTGCTAGTCTCTTAATCCAAAACAACAACAAGGATGCGGGTACCTTTGATGTCATCATCAAGGATGTCTATAGCCCTAAAGGTGTGCGGACTGTGCAAGTTCCTACTTGGTCTGATAAGGACGGCCAAGACGACATCCGCTGGTATGAAGCGACTCGTCAAGCAAACGGAGACTACAAGGTATCTGTAAAAGCGAGTGACCACAAGAACTCTACTGGTCAGTACCATGTTCATCTTTACTATATTCAAAATGATGGTTCTCGTGTGGGTGTCGGTTCAACGACTACAGAAGTTGAATTCCGAAATGCTCAGACGAAGACACAAACAGGGATCAAGAATGTCAATTCTGGTGCTGGAACCTATACAGTAACGGTGGATCAAGCGCCTCAAGGCCGTCGGATTAAGAATATCCGTGTCGCAGCCTGGTCTCAAGCACACCAAGAAAATCTTTTCTGGTATTCAACAGCACCTTCTGGAATGCATACAGAAGTGCAGGTCTCAGCAGCAAATCACCAGTACCAATCAGGTAACTATACCACTCACGTCTATGTGGATTATGTCGATGGTGGCGTTGAAGGCTTTAACCTTGGTCAAACAGCCCTTCATCCCCGTGCGACAGTAGATCAAACAGCTTTTAGTCCTCGTGTAACGAATGGACAACGGGACCGTGTCTTACGGGCAGCAGCTAGTCTAGTCGGTGTTCGTGGCGGAACTGCAGCTCACCATCAATTGGTCAATGATTATAACAGTGTCAAACCACTTCCGGTTGGTTATGCAGTGAAGACGACCGATGACTGGTGTGATATCTTTGTCACAACAGTCTTCCAGCGGGAAGGTTTGAGCGGTTTGATTGGTCGTGAATGTGGAGTCGAACGTCACATCCAGATCTTCAAACGCTTGGGCATCTGGAATGAAGATGGTACCACTACACCAAAAGCAGGGGACATCATCACCTTTAACTGGGATCAAAATAGCCAACAAAACAATGGCTTTGCGGATCACATCGGAATTGTCGAAAGCGTCTCAAACGGAATCATTCATACCATTGAAGGAAACTCCAACAACCAAGTCCGTCGCAATACCTACCGAATCGGACATGGCAATATCCGTGGATTTGCAACCCCTCGCTATCAATAATAAAAAGGGAGTGGGAAAGAACTCTGACTAGTTAAAAAGAGTTCGTCTTCCCACCCCCGCACAGTTGATTAGGTCATCTTTGGAGCTTAAAAAGCGAACAAAGATGCCAATCAACCACTGCGTCATACAGTTATTTCTATCAAATATAAAAAGGCTGAACAGTTTTTGTCCAGCCTCTTTTTGTGGCTTCTTTTTTGAATGCAGATAAGTTTTTAAAATAAAATGAGAGATTCTGTCAATTGTTTTAAATGATTTTTATCTTTTGAATTATTCGATAATGACTGGAGACTTTACGCAGTGAGAAAAGTGCTTGAAATATTAGAATTTCAAGCACTCGGGAGTTTTGAGACCTTGGGCTCAAAACTAAGTCATGGAACTTCTTTGAAGTTCGCTGACGTCCGTACTCACTTAAGGAAAGTCTCTAAGAATACTACTTCGGTTCTTTTCTTATTTTTTCAACCCTTCTTCGAAACTCTTGGAAGGGGCCTCGACTTGGATAGTTTCAAGGGTTAATGGATTGGTGAAGGTCAAGCGGTGGGCATGGAGCATGAGTCGCTCTCCGCGTGCAGGGTTATAGAGAGGGTCTCCGACAATCGGGTGCCTATGATGGGAGAGGTGCACCCGGATCTGATGGGTACGTCCCGTCTTGAGCTGGCATTTGACCAGGCTGTTTCGCCCGATTTTTTTCAGTTGCGTCACCTGAGTTTCTGCGTACTGTCCTTTACGTGGATCGACCAGGCGCTTGCGCCGATCGTGGCGATCGCGTCCGATTTTATCCTTGTAGACGATGGTCTTTTGTGCTAAGCTGCCTTGGATCAAGGCCCAGTACTCGCGTTGGATTTTTTTATCTTCTAAAATACGGTTGAGAATGGGCAGGATAAAAGGGTTTTTGGCAAATAAAATTGCTCCGCTGGTTTCCTTGTCTAAGCGGTGCACGACGTAGCAGGTAGATCCAACATAGCTGGAAACATGGTTAAGAAGAGCAATTTCTGTCGGCTCATTAGCATGGGTTTTCATGCCTTCAGGCTTATTGACGATGATGACATGCTCATCCTGATAGAGTTCTTCGACCAGACTCGGGTCTCCGGATGGGAGCTCTTTTTCAGGGTAATCGTCCGCGTCAAAGATCAGTTGGATCTGGTCTCCTTTTTGAACGGGGCTCTGCCAGTTGATGGTCTCGCCATTGACCAAGATGTGCTTCTTGGTTCGTAGAAAATGCCGGATCTTACGGGGAATGAGGAAGTAGTCCTCAAGCAGCTCTTTCACAGTCATCTGGGGAAAGGATTGTGGAATGGTAAATTGATAGTTCATGACCCTATTGTAGCAAAATCTAAGCTTAAAGAAAACTAAATGGGAGAAGGGGATGAGCTATCTTTTCTTGCTAGGACAAGGATAAGGTGTTACAATAACAGGTATGAATAGAATAAAAGAATTATTTGAAAACCTGATCACTTTTTTTAGAAAGGATCATCCACCCAAAGCGGTGGCAGAAGAAGTGCCAGACACGGAACTACCGGAAGAGACAGTAGAGCCGATCTATAGTCGCTCAGGCAAGCACAGAAGCAAGCCTCTCTCTCAGCATCCCTTCCGTCGTTTTTGGCGCAGATTCCATTTGACCAAGATTCTCCTGATCATTGGGCTAGGCTTTAGCCTCTTGACAGGGGGCTATCTTTTCTACCTTGCTAAGACGACCAACGTCAAGGATTTGCAGAATGCACTGAAGGCGACTACCATTATCTATGATAAGAATGGGGACCAGGCGGGAAGTTTGACCGGGCAAAAAGGAACCTATGTCGAACTCGATGCCATTAGTGAGAATCTGCAAAATGCCGTGGTCGCAACAGAGGACCGGAGCTTTTACAAGAATAGCGGGATCAACTATGGTCGCTTCTTCTTAGCGATTTTGACCCTGGGTCGCTCAGGTGGTGGGTCAACCATCACCCAGCAGTTAGCCAAGAATGCTTACCTGTCTCAGGACCAGACGGTGGAGCGTAAGGCTAAAGAATTCTTCCTGGCGCTTGAAATCAATAAGAAATACAGTAAAAAAGAAATCCTCACCATGTACCTCAACAATGCCTATTTTGGAAATGGGGTTTGGGGAATTGAGGATGCATCCAAGAAGTATTTTGGGGTTTCAGCCAGTCAATTAAGCCTGGATCAGTCTGCTGTTCTCGCCGGTATGCTCAAGGGACCTGAGATCTATAACCCGCTCTATTCAGTAGAGAATGCTACCAATCGCCGCAATACGGTCCTCCAAAATATGGTGGCGGCTGGTTATATTGACCAGAAAACAGCTGATCAGTCGGCTGCTGTGGATATCCATGGCCAGCTGGTCGATGCCTATGAAGGCAAGTCAGAGGACTATCGCTATCCATCCTATTTTGATGCGGTGATCAATGAGGCGGTCAATGAATACGGCCTGACCGAAGAAGACATTGTCAAAAATGGCTACCGGATCTACACTGAGCTGGATCAAAATTACCAAGCAAGCATGCAGGTGATCTATGACAATACAGCTCTCTTCCCAGTAGCGGAAGACGGCACGCGCGCGGAATCTGGTAGTGTAGCGCTTGATCCTAAGACCGGAGGGGTTCGGGCTCTCGTAGGGCGTGTCGGAAGCGATCAAAATCCAGGTTTCCGTACCTACAACTACGCTACCCAGGCTGCCCGTAGTCCAGGCTCAACCATCAAACCTTTGGTTGTCTATAGCCCAGCTGTTGCTGAAGGTTGGTCGACCAATAAGGAATTGGACAATAGTACCACCCAATATGGAAGCTATGAGGTCAATAACTATGCGGGAATCCAGTCTAGCCCAACGGTACCGATGTACCAGGCCTTGGCAGAATCCCTTAACCTTCCAGCCGTAGCGACCGCTAATGATTTGGGTCTCGATACGGTCTTTGAATACGGGAAAAAATTCGGACTCAACATGGATAAGGTGGACAAGTCGCTTGCCGTTGCCTTGGGAGCTGGTGTGACAACTAATCCGATGCAGATGGCTCAGGCCTATGGCACCTTTGCTAACGGCGGGGTCATGAATGATGCTCACCTCATTACCAAGATCGAAAATGCAAGTGGCCAAGTGGTCAAGAGCCACAGCCAGAAATCAACCCGAGTGCTTAGTGGGTCAACGACAGATAAGATGACCAATATGATGCTTGGTACCTTCAGTAATGGTACGGGGGTTAACGCTGCGCCTTATGGTTATACCATGGCAGGGAAAACCGGTACGACAGAGACCAGCTTTAACAAGGACCTCTCTGGAGACCAATGGGTGATCGGCTACACGCCAGATGTGGTCATCAGTCAATGGCTTGGTTTCCCAACGACCGATGAAAATCACTACCTGACGGACAGTAGTGCTGGAACGGCGTCCGAGATCTTCCGCAATGTTGCCAACAGTGTCCTGCCTTATACAGACGGTACCCAGTTTGACTCGGTGAAGAACTCTTATGCTGAAAATGGCATTGCGCCAGTCGGAGAAGAAACGACAGAAACAGATAGCAAAGAAGACAAAGGTTTCTTTGAGGATGTCAAAGAAAAGGCGTCGAATATGGTCGATGATGCGAAAAAAGCAATCGACGAAGCCGATATCCCAGGAAAAGCGAAAAACGCTTGGGATACCTTCAAAGGCTGGCTTGGTTTCTAATCAAAAAAACGATTCAGAAATTCTTCTGAATCGTTTTTTATTTAAAGTTCACTATCTGACAAGCTAAAGGTATCGCCGTGTTGGAGATCCCCGTACTGGTAGCCTCGTTTGAACCAGCGCATGCGTTGCTCTGAAGTTCCGTGGGTAAAGCTATCTGGTACCGAGTAGCCGTAGGCTTGCTCTTGGAGAGTGTCATCCCCGACTGCATGGGCTGCATTCATGGCTTCTTCGATATCGCCGATATCTAGAAGGTTTCGGTCTTGAATGGAGCGGGCCCAGACACCGGCTAGATAATCAGCTTGTAGCTCAATGCGGACACTGATGGCATTTCGTTCCTTTTCAGAAAGACCTTGTTGCATCCGATGGTATTTACCAAGGATTCCCAGCTCATTTTGCACGTGGTGGCCGACTTCGTGGGCGATCACGTAGGCCATGGCGAAGTCCCCGCTAGCCTTGTATTTGGTTGTTAATTCCTTGTAGAAGCTCATATCCAAATAAATCTTTTTGTCGGTTGGACAGTAGAAGGGACCAGCCGATGCTTGCCCAACTCCACAGCCTGTCTTTGTCCGTCCGGTATAGAAGACTAGTTTGGGCTCATGGTAAGTACGTCCTTCAGCTTGAAAGACCTTGTGCCAATGATCTTCTGTTGTTCCAAGGACCTTGCTGACGAACTCAGCATCTGCATCGTCGACATGGGTCTTGTTGGTGCGCGTGATCTGGCTAGACTGGTAAGAATGAGAAGTCTCGTTTCCAAAGAGTCCACCAAGACTAGCGCCACCACCTCCTAGAAGAACCAGAAGAAGGATGAGGACGATCTTACTCTTGAAGCTCCCCGGCGATAGTAAGATCTGTAAAATGCCTCCGCCAAGATTACTATTGCCTGAAGACTGGGAGTAGCTTTGCCCTCGACGGTCTTCGATATTTCTACTTTCTTTTAGGTTATCACTTTTCATATTCGTCTCCTTTTGTTTTATTTTACCAAAAATGAGGAAAAAACCAGAGTGATAACGCTTTAGATTTGCTTTTTTCTTGACAGGAGATTTTCTGTTCTTGTCAAAACGTGGAAAACTTGCTATAATGGGGTGAACGGAGGCGTTATGGCATTAAAAAAAGCAAGTCTAGCGTGTACGGTTTGTGGGTCACGCAATTACTCCATTAAGTTGAGTGGGACGCCAAAACCAACACGTCTAGAAGTCAATAAATTCTGCAAACATTGCAGCAAGTATACCATCCATAAAGAAACACGATAGGAGAGAGTTGTGAAATTCATTAAAGATATTTTCGTCTTACTAAAAGATACAACTTGGCCAAATCGCAAGGAAAGATGGAAAAACTTTATCTCAGTGATTGAGTACACCGCTTTCTTTGTTGCATTGATTTATTTGTTCGACAAAGTCATTGCACGTGGCCTATTGCACATGATCAATTTCTTTTAAGAAAAGAAGCCAGGTGGGATCCCCAGGGTCCCACTATTTATTGCCTTTTCTTAAAAATAAATCAGCAAACCTCTTTGCATTCCTGCAAAATGTGGTATAATGAAGCTAGGAAAAGGAAAGCCAAGAGGCTTTTTTTAGTATGTTCACAAAAGCTCGAGCAGGCTAAACAGAAAGAAAGGATGCCCAAATGGACAGTTTTGATAAAGGCTGGTTTGTACTACAAACCTACTCAGGATATGAAAACAAGGTAAAAGAGAATCTTTTGCAACGTGCGCAAACTTACAATATGTTAGAAAACATCTTGCGCGTAGAGATTCCAACTCAAACCGTACAAGTTGAGAAAAACGGTAAAACAAAAGAAATCGAAGAAAACCGCTTCCCAGGTTATGTCTTGGTAGAAATGGTCATGACAGATGAAGCTTGGTTTGTCGTTCGGAATACACCGAACGTTACTGGTTTCGTTGGATCACACGGGAACCGTTCAAAACCAACTCCATTGTTGGAAGAAGAAATCCGCAGCATCTTGCTCTCTATGGGTCAAACCGTTCAAGAGTTTGACTTGGATGTCAAGGTGGGCGATACAGTTCGTATCATCGACGGTGCCTTCACAGACTATACTGGTAAGATCACTGAAATTGATAACAACAAGGTGAAAATGGTCATTTCTATGTTCGGTAACGATACAGTTGCAGAAGTGAATTTGAACCAAATTGCTGAATTGTAAGAAAGAGAGAGTGGGACAGAAATCGGTAATTCGTTAGAATTCGATTTCGTCGTCCCACCTCCGCACAGTTGAGTAGGGCTGTAAAAGCTGATGAAATCAGCGTAGTAGAGCCCACTCAACCACTGCGTCTTGCTTGACAATCCAAAAATAATTGAGAGGCTAGGACTTTTGTCCCAGCCTCTTTTGATTGCATATTATTGATTTTTATCCAGGCCAGTGATCTTTTTTAACTGCTTGGTTTCTGCAGCAGACGTAACATTGAAGATCTTATTGCCTTGTGTAGAGAAGCTAGATTCATCTCCGTTGCTATCTTTATAGACATAGCTGGTCCCATTTTCTGAACGCATAATAGCATAGGGTTTTCCGAGACGTTCGAGGGCCGTTTTTGGTGTATCGGATTTGGAAATGCTGCCAGTAGACTGGTGGTTGGCATCGCCTCCTCTTAGTCGGAAGGTGATATCTGTTAACACATTATTGCGGAAGAAAGCCATGATATCGCCATTGTCTGTTGCCCAAACATTGACCCCATCGCCAGGATTCGCACTGTCTGTACTACTTACGGGTTGACCAAAGGCTGCAACTACGTCATCGTAACTGCTTCTTTCTTTTGGCCCACCAACCTCTTGTCCATCTTCGGTTCTCAATACAAAACCGGTGGTAGGGTGGAGGTTCTTGAGCTTTTCGATCTCAGGAATGGATGCAGCTCCTGGCACATATTGGAGAGATGCGCCATCATCTGGATCCAAGCTGAAGCGATCTGAAAAATCATCTGAGCTACTGCTGTCTGAAGAAGTGCTCGACGATTTACGAGATGATGTTTTAGTAGAAGATTGTTTGATCGGTTTTCTGGAGCTAGAAGCTGTTTTTGCTGGTTGCGCAGAATTGGCAGATGAGCAAGCTGCTAGCGTCACTAGTGAAAGAAGGCCGATCGCAAAGAAACGAATGTTTTTCATAAATACCCTTTCTAATGTGCTTCGCCAATCAGGCAAGGTTTTATTATATCAATAATCAAGGAAAGGAGCAAATGGCAACAAAAAAACCCCCTATTGCTAGGGGAATTTTTAAAAGATAAAAGATGATAAAAAATTTTATTATCAAGGCGGTAGACGGATTTGAACCGACGATCAAGCTTTTGCAGAGCCGTGCCTTAC
>OGZV01003697.1_pt1 | contig 9992 bp, 13 predicted proteins | sample 1576861 | NCBI WGS metagenome assembly OGZV01 (sample SAMEA3541501, study PRJEB24748) | human gut metagenome | biome: human gut; feature: human-associated habitat; material: faeces | place: China | collected 2012
GACCAGAATGGCGCCCGCCAGCCCCTCAATGGGCTGCTGGACACCCGGCGAGTTGACGCAGAACAGCACCTTCGGCCCCGTTTCGGTGGAGGTGCAGAACTTTTTTACCGCCTCGGCGTCGCGCAGGCAGTCGCACTCGGCACGGTAGAAATGGGCATTCGAATCCACGGTGCGGAGGAACTCTTCCAGCTGTTCCTGCACCTCGTCGAGGTAGTCCTCCGACTCAAAGATGGCCAGATAGCGGCCCTGGGTGTCGGTCAGCACGCGGGGCATCAGGGCGATGGGGTTCTCGGCCTGCCGCACCGACCAGTTGATCTCATCGTATTGTGCGCTCAGCGCGTTGGTCTGCGCGGGCAGGTGCAGGTTCTTGATCCGGGCGCGGAGCTGGTTCATCTGCCCTTCCTGCGGCCAGAGCATCGCGGCGTAGTTCGACGGCACCGGCAGGGTGCCCAGCGCCATTCCCTCGCCGACCGTCATCCGGGAGACGACCGTCCCCTCGAAGAGTTCCGCAGCCGCCTGGCATTTCTGGTCGGTGCTGTTGGGCACTGTCAGGCCCAGCAGCTTTGCCTCCGGGCACAGACGGAGCAGCCGCTGGGCCGATTTTGCCCAGCAGGCCGCCGTCATCTCATGGTAGCAGTCGAAGATCAGGTAATCCGGCTTGCGTGAGGCCAGCCGGACCCACTCCTCGGCCGACGCCTCGGCCAGCACACCGCAGTCGCAGAAGATGAGGTTCTCCGGCAGCACACCGTCGTTGTAGCGGCGGACATCCTCCCTGCGCAGGGTCAGCCGCGCCGCACCGTACACCAGCCAGATGAACGACGCCTGCGGATGGTCCGCGATGAGCTGCCATGCAATGCAGCTCTTGCCCGTGCCGGTGGCATGTTCCACTGCTGCTTTTCCGTTTTGTTCCAACGCAGCGGCAACCTTTGCATACGCCTCCGCGTTGACCTTGTTCAAACTGATCGGCATCGTTTTTCTACCTCCAGGATTGATCTTCTTGCAAAGAATTTTTCTTATAAATCTATTATGGCAAAAAGCACTTTCTTGTCAAGCATTCCCGGAAAAAAAGAAGATTTCGGATAAAAAATACGATATTTTTCCCATTATTTTTGGGTCATCCCAACCAACTTCCAGCATAGCTTCGGCCATCCTCAAAACGAAACACCGCACAAACACCGAGCGCAGCCCTCCCGCAATGCCCTGTTTTTCCGCAGCACAGCGCCTCTGCCTGCAAAATGTTCCGCCGCCCCGGAAGCAGCTGCAAACACAAAGACCGCCTGCCGAACGTTTCCTTCAGCAGACGGTCTTCAGTTGCGCCAGCAGGAGTCGAACCTACGATGGGGGAGTCAAAGTCCCCTGCCTTACCGCTTGGCGATGGCGCATCGGTAGAGAATAGTATAGCATATTTTTCAAAATTCCACAAGCCCGCCGGGCGGTCCCACCCAAATTTTCTGAGCCGGGCAGGCAAATCCCGTCCTTGCCGGGGTCTCAGCGATATGATATACTTGCACTGTAAAAGTTTTCCTGTTCAGCACGTGACGCAGAAAGGAGCGCGGCTTATGGTACACCATCTTGTCATCGGCATCATCTTCCTCATCTGGGGCATTGCGGACGTCCTCCGCCTCGAGCTGCCTGGCATACTGGGCAAGCGGCTGGAATCCGCCAGCGCCGAGGCCCGCCGCCTCTGGCAGAGGCTTCTGGGTGTGCTGGAGCTCATCGTGGGCGGCGGGCAGCTGCTGTTCTACTTTTTCTCCGACAATCAGACCGTCACCAGCATCATCCTCGCGGTGATGATACTCGCCGCCGTCTGCATCCTCTGGCCGTACTACCACTGGCGGAAGCAGGAAAAAGAGAACACACAGGAATGAATCACGGGAGGAAACAGTATGGGGCCTTGGTATTATGAAGTCGTGAGCTTTGACGGCGATTACGTCAACCTGCGCCGCACCGACATCGAGAGCGACGAGCTGAACCCGGTGGCACTGGCGCTCCTGCCGCCGGAGATCGACGTAGGCAGCAAGCTCAAGTGCGAATATTTCCAGTACGAGATCATCGGCTGACAAAACGAAACGCCGCCCGTTTGGGCGGCGTTTCTGCATCTTCTGATAAAGTTATACGCGCTCGGCCACCAGCTGGAAGCCTGCCTTGGTGAGCTCCTGCCGGATCTGCTCGATCTGGGCGTTGTCGCGGGTCTCGAGAGTCAGCTTGAGGAAGCAGCTGGAGATGGGCATATTGGGGTCGGAGCCGTCGTGGAGGACGGACACCACATTGCTGCCGCAGCGGGAGACGATGTCGGCCACCTGCTGCAGCTGGCCGGGCTTGTCTTCCAGCGCGATGGTCAGGTTGGCCTTGCGGCCGCTCATGACGAGGCCGCGGGTGATGACGCGGTTGAGGATGTTCACATCGATATTGCCGCCGGAGACGAGGCAGACGACCTTTTTGCCCTCAATGGGCAGCTTGTGGAAGAGCGCCGCCGCCACAGGCACTGCGCCTGCACCCTCGGCCACCAGCTTCTGGTTCTCCATCAGGGAGAGGATGGCGGCTGCGGTCTCGTCCTCAGTGACGGTGACGATGTCGTCCACATACTCCTCGCAGAGCTTGTAAGTCAGCTCACCGGGGGTCTTGACCTGAATGCCGTCTGCGAAGGTAGAGACGGCGGAAAGGGTCTGGTATTTGTGCTCATGGAGGGAGCGGTACATGCTGGGTGCGCCCTCGGCCTGCACGCCGTAGACCTTGACGTCGGGCTTCAGGCTCTTGATGGCGAAGGCCACGCCGGAGATGAGTCCGCCGCCGCCCACAGGCACGATGACGGCGTCCACATCGGGCAGCTGGTCGAGAATTTCGAGGCCGATGGTACCCTGACCGGCGATGACCTGCTCGTCGTCGTAGGGGTGGATGAAGGTCATGCCCGTCTCTTCCTGCAGCTCCACGGCCTTGTCGTGGGCGTCGTCGTAGGTGCCGGGTACGAGGCAGACCTCCGCACCGAGGTTCTTGGTGTTCTCCACCTTCATGATGGGCGCGCCGTCCGGCATACAGACGATGCTCTTGATGCCGCGGCGGGTAGCGGCCAGCGCCACGCCCTGTGCGTGGTTGCCCGCCGAGCAGGCGATGACGCCCTTGTCGCTCTCCTCCTTGGAGAGCTGGCTGATCTTATAATAAGCGCCGCGCACCTTGAAGCTGCCGGTCACCTGCAGGTTCTCGGTCTTGAGGTAGAGCTGGCAGTCCTTGGAGAGCCGGGGTGCCTCGATGAGGTCGGTCTTGCGGGCTACGTCCTTGAGGACAAAGGCGGCGTGGTAGATCTTATCCAGTGTCAGCATATCGTTTTTCCCATCCTATCTCTGTTTATCCATCCCGGCACACGGGCTATTTTTATTGTTAAAGATAGGATTTAGTATAGTTTACATAAATTGTTTTGTCAAATGAATCTATTTCACGCTTTAAGGCAGAAAGCAGAATTTGCTGACATTGTATTCATTCTGATGGCTCGTTCTCTATGCTTGACAACCCAAAGAAATTTGACTATACTACAATTAGAAAGGCGCTGTGTCTGCAAACGACTAGCTCCTTACCAGATCAGTCAAGAGAAAATGACCGCTCGGCTTGGAACTCTGAGGCGGTCATTTTTTCTTGCGTTTTTTATCGTCATGGTTCTCATGTGCGATCGTCCATGTGATCTGGAATGTAACAAAAATTGCTCCGCCAAGAAGCGTCAGTAATATTGCAACATCGGAGAACGTCATGGTCCACACCCCCTTCCTGCCCTTGAGCACTCGGGGAGTGGCAACTTCAAGAAAAACTGCCTTACCCGGCGCTTAGGTGCCGGTAAGGAGTCAGCCGCCTGCGTTTTGGACACAGCGCCTTTTTCCTGCCATCACTGACATTGGTTACAGCATAACATAAATTTCGACAAAGCACAAGACATATAAAACGCCGCCATTCACCAAACAGCGAACAGCGGCGGGGTATTACCACTTTATCCTATTACTTTCCGGTAAACTCAAATCTCCGCGAGAATAGCGTCACCCATGGCGGTGCAACCCAGACAGGTGCAGCCCTCGCTCATGTTGTCGGCGGTGCGCAGGCCCTTGTCCAGCACCTTATTCACCGCGTTCTCGATGGCGTCAGCCTCCTCCGCCATACCGAAGGAGTACCGCAGCATCATGGCGGCGGAGAGGATGCAGGCGGTAGGGTTGACGATGTCCTTGCCCGCGATGTCGGGGGCAGAGCCGTGGATCGGCTCATACAGGCCGCGGGTCCCGTCACCCAGACTGGACGAGGGGATCATGCCGATGGAGCCGGTGATCATGGAGGCCTCGTCGGAGATGATGTCGCCGAACATGTTCTCGGTGACGATGACGTCGAACTGGCTGGGGTCCTTGACGACCTGCATGGCGCAGTTGTCCACGAACATCTCGCTGTACTCCACCTCGGGGTACTCGGCCTGCAGGCGGTGCATCACCGCCCGCCAGAGGCGGCTGGTGTCCAGCACGTTGGCCTTATCCACGCAGCAGAGCTTCCTGCGGCGCTTCATGGCCGTCTCAAAGCCGATGCGGCCAATGCGCTCGATCTCATGCTCCGCGTAGGGCATGGAATCCACCGCCTGCTTCTCGCCGTTTTCCAGCGTGTAAGTCTCGTGCTTGCCGAAGTAGACGCCGCCGATGAGCTCACGCACGATGATGAAGTCGATGCCCTTTGCCACGATCTCGGGCTTGAGGGGGCTGGCCGGGGCCAGCTGGGGCCAGATCTTGGCCGGGCGGTTATTGGAGTAGAGGCCCATGCCGGCGCGGAGGCGGAGCAGACCCTTTTCAGGGCGCTGCTCACCGGGCATAACGTTGTTTTAACTCTATTTTTTGTTGTTCAAAAAGTTCTGTCTGCTTCTGTAATGCTTCCTTCAATATTTTTTCATTTCGTTTAGCTTCTTCTTCCGCTGCATCAGGATCAATAGGAGTTACTGGAAAACGGTTTTTATAAATTTCCTTGGCCATGCTCAAATACTCACTTGTTGCATTCTTTTCATCATCAATCCAAGCGGAAAGAGATTCTTTATTCATCTCATTAAAACTTTTACGTTTTTCAATCATCTCTGTTTGAGTTTTAATCATATCGTCTAAAGTAGTTCCCTGCAAACGAGAAAGTTCCGCATCAACTCCTGATAACTCCTCATATAATGACTTCATCTCCTCTTTGAACTTGTTCTGCTCATCCGCAGTCATCTTTCTAGAGTTTATTTGTTCCGCATTAGGTCCATATCCCATCCCCCCGCTATAAACAGCAATATGTTTTGCATTTCCTTCTTTATCAACCCCATAAAGCCTTTTTCCTATACTTTCTTGGCGTTTCAGACTCTTTATCCTTTCTTCAATGTTCTTTTTTTCGTTCTTGCGCTCTTCAATTTGTGATTTATTGATATAGGCTAATCTGGCTTTTTCTGTTTTTATCCACTCACGGGCATAATCAGTACTCACAGATATAGCCCTTCCATAATTGTCAAAGCCAGTAACAGCTCCTGGTATTATTTGAGCGATACGGGATATCAATTGGTTTAATTCATCTTGTTCTTGTGCGCTTAAGCTTGTTTTAGTTTTCAATTCATCATATCGGTTCAGCAAAGGGAGCAGCCCATTTTGCAGGGAAACAACCTTATTCAACTGGTCATCAAATTTTTCGCCAGAAGAATCAAGGGATTTTGATATTGTCCCCATAAAACGTCCTAAAGTTCCCATGAAGGATTTGATAGCCGGTTCAAGTTTCTTTCCTATCTTATTATAGATAGAATCTATCTGGTCCCCTAAATTTGATTCCAAGCCAGCCAGCTCATTCATCTGGGTAGCCATAGAACCTTGTACTCCCTGTAATTTACCCAATGACAGAATATAGTTTTTAATTGCCATATCCGTATTCTGTACCTCAGTAGTTACACCCCTGAACGTATATGCAGTAGTTTTTCCATTCTTCGAAGCAGTGATACCAAACTCCTTCAAACGTTCATTCTCACCCGTCATGGCATCAAGCAATGCTTCAATAAACTGGTCTATATCTTTTCCTTGGGACATTGCGATATCTCCCATTGCTGTCAGTTCATCAGTCGTTGGTTTAATTCCACGGTTAACTAATCTAATATATGATTCAGTCCATTCTGACACACTGGCCGGTGTATCTTTAGCAAGCTGCTGCAACATCTTCATTGCCTTTGCCGCTTCTTCTGAAGAGCCGGTAGTATTACGGAGAGTTGCTTCAAAACGGGCATATTCCTTACGAGTTTCATAGGATTTCATTCCGACATCTTTCAAGTATCTGACAAGTTGCACGGCTATAAAACCTTTAGCAGCCGTTTTGGCCATATTCATTGTTTTATCGAATGCAGTCAGCTGTTGCTGGGCATATTCCCCAGTACCCCTAAGTTCCTCCATCCGGCTATTAACTTTGGAAAGCTCCGCTTCAAGTTCGGCGTATTCTTCCGGATGTGTTGATTTTACGGTATTATCCAATTGCTGACGAAGATCTTTGGCCTTTTTTCGGAGTTGTACCATAGTAAGCCCTGTAACATCCAGCTTCTTCTCCAATTCACCAATCAGCTTGTTATTTGTTGAAATAGTCTTATTGCTTTTTTTTATTTCTTCATCAAGACGCTGATACTCATCTGATTCTTTTTTTCCTTGAGCCTCCAAATTACGCATTAATTCACGACGTTCTTTGTTTGTTTTGTTCAACTCCCTATTAACCTTAGTGAGTTTGCGAATTTCCTGCTGTGCCTTTGATGATTCCACAGATAAAATCCACTTGATTTCGTCTTCATTAAGTTTCTTAGCCATAATTCAGTAGTCTATATATATGATTGAAAATCTAATTGATCAATATCCGATCCTTCTTGAAGTTGCCGGGTGATATACTTACGTATGTCTTGAGTAAAGCCATAGCGAAGATTAGGAAGTACTTCACCGTAGATAACTCCCCAAACCACGCGGTTATAAATGGATAAATTTCTACGAAGAATAATGTTTTCCCGAAAATAAATATCAAGGAAACGCATATAAGGAAGAACGCTCATATAATATACCTGACGTTCAGTTTCTATTATTCCTACTGGCTCTTTTTGAATTGATCGGAGCAGATTGCCGGATACGACATTCAAATTCTCCGATATGACTTCCTGTTGTATCTGCCGTATCTTTTGAAAACCGACAGATACAACATTGTGAATGAATGTTTTTTTGATAAGTTGGTCTGTTACCATAGCTTCAAATTTTATGAAGCTAAAGTAATTATAGGAAAGAAAAAGGCGAAGGACAGATTTTATACCGCCTTCGCCCATATTAGTTATAAAATAAGCTTATAAATTAGCAAGCCATTTTTTACCTGCTTTCGTATAGAGCCATAATAATATGCCTCCACTAATAACTGTTGTTATTAAAAACAATATAGCTAATACTTCCATATACTTTATTTAAAAATTTGATTTCCAATTTTAGCTAATAAGATTGTTGTAGCTATGCCTCCTGATATAACGGAAAGCACTAACGGCAAATTAAGTTCTTTGGTAGTAAACATACAAGTTACCCCACCCAATACTAAAGCCGTAAAAGTGAGTTTAGAAAGATCAAGAAAATATTTTGCAATATTTTCACGCCTCACTTTGTCTTTATCTTTAACTTCTTTCTTTGCCTCTTGTTGTTCGCTCCAATTTCCCATGTAACTAAACTTATTACGCAGCGTTTATATTCTGAACACATTGCAAATATACAAAAAGGATTGATAATATAAGAATTAGACTAAAAGAAATATCGTATTTATCTATAATTATTTCTGTTTAAACATCCATCGGAACTCACATCCCAATGTTCCGGGACGTGGCTGGAAACGGAACCCTCCCATAAGAAGCGAATTGTAGACATCCTCCAAGCTGACGGATGTTCCCGGATCAATCTTCTTTATGGCTTCATACACATCCTCAGTAGAAAACCAATGAGTCGCATCGGACTCATTGGTTGCGGGAGAATAGACAGCCATCAACGCAGTGATGTAACTGTCCATTTTAGTTTCATTATTCTGACTCATCAAAAGAAGATGCTTTGAGATCTTTCAAAATCTTGCGCACACCGCGAAGCTGCTGCAACATGACCAGACGATCACCATCACTGGCATCCGCTTCCGGATTCTCAATCAGTTCAGCTATACAATCAAGTCCTTCAAGAACATTATCAATTTCGCTATTACCGTCTTCCTGCATACGACGCAACACATTAAGACTTTCGTCGCTTAGAATAATTCCATTAATATTCATTTCTTTTAAATCATTAAATTATAATATCATAATATTAGCTATAAGCAAGCTTTTCAACGGTGCACTGCTTGTATTGTCTTGCTATATGCAGCAAAGATAAAACAAATATGGTGAAACATATAGGACAGGCAATTGTGCTTAATGCAGGGAACGAAACGAAGCAATGTGGCACGTAGTATGAACAATACCAAACGTGAAAATGTTCTAAAGAATTTTCCTTTTTTACCTAAAAAAATAATAACATAATGAACATCAATGCATTTCAATAAAAAATGCGTTTTTTTTTGCAAAGAATCAAACTTTGCTCTTTCAATAAATACAGTCGTTTTCATTTTTTTGGAGATCATTTAAAATAAAACAAAACTTTATATACGGAGAGAAAATAAAAAGTTCCGCTCCCCGTTGATCTCCACCTTGAACAGGCAGTGGGCGCATTAACGCTCCACACGGGACGGAACTATATGATAAGCCATGGACACAAAAAATGCCAACGGTAATGTCAGCGGAACTATCCGCCTGTTCAATATGGAGATCACTGCAAAGGTGAATATTATTTTTGGATTAGCAAAACAAAAGCGGAACTTTTTTAGAGTTCCGCTTTTGTTTTGTTATCGAATAATTAATACCATTTTGCCGGAGTTGGATTTACATCCTTAAATCTCTTAATATAAAAACGCTTGGGAGATTGAGATTTCAAGCTAACAACAGATACATTACTATAATCCGAACAGTTTTTAACCTGACTAGTAATCTCTTCTTGTTTCTTTGTAACGTTCTCAATTCTTGAGACATAAAAAGAGCTTTCCAGTTGTTTCACCTCACGACAATCTTCTTTAGCAGAATAGACCATATTATAACCAAATGTTATAGGAGAATCATTTTCGTTATAGCTTTCCGAATATCTGCGACTAGGGTTATCTTTTTTCTTATCACAAAAAGAATAAATGCCATCAACGACATTCAAATCACCAATCGTTTTTGATGATTTAGGAGCGACACATACTACAGGCAAATCACGGAATGTTTTGCTTTCAAATTTAGAGACAACAACATGGCGATCTATACCTTTATAAAAAGGGAAAGAATACGTGTTGAATATAAAGGATGATTGAGATAATGAAACAAACAGATTCTGATCAGTCTTATTTGTAAAAACAACAGAAGCATTACCAAACATTCCCCAAAAATTATAAGTAAGCTTGCAATCTTCATTCTCAAAAACAAACTGCTCATTACTTGTTTTGGCCGAGGTGCTGTCCACATCATAAATCTGGATATAACTTTTACATGAAGTAAATAGAAGAGAAACAATCAGTAGTAAAAAATACTTTTTCATAAATATCTAAGTTTTAAAATTTTTCGCAAAGTTAATAATAAAATCCCAATCAGTATTAAAATAATACTACAATCATAAATAAAAGGTGCTTTATTTCTAAAACACCTTACAGTTACCTACCCATGATTATATCTCCTACAACATTAGCCAGTACATTGGAGCCGAAACCTTTCAGGCCGTCCAGTTTTTCAATCATGGAGATTATTTTATCTAATTTTTTATCCAGGTCACATAACTGAATCGTCGTACATCTTGTGCTTGAAATACCGCCGTACATGAAACCCGGAATCCACATCCTTAAGACTTTCCACAGCCTTACGATAGCATGACAATGCCATCTTTTCATTAGGCACATCTGCCGGCAATTTATGCCCC
>OGZV01003703.1_pt1 | contig 9975 bp, 6 predicted proteins | sample 1576861 | NCBI WGS metagenome assembly OGZV01 (sample SAMEA3541501, study PRJEB24748) | human gut metagenome | biome: human gut; feature: human-associated habitat; material: faeces | place: China | collected 2012
CATCGCTATGCAATCCGCTCGTGTAGCTCGTCAAAATCCTCGAGCCATTGCTGAAGCTTTGATTAGTCATATGAATTTTGATTGGCTTGAACGTGCTGAGGTTGCCGGCGCAGGTTTTATTAATTTCTTTTTGAAATCTGATATGGTGTACGATACGTTAAAAGCCATTTTGAATGCTGGTACTGAGTATGGTGTTCAACCATTGCGTGCGCGCGATACAATTCAAGTAGAGTACGTAAGTGCAAACCCAACAGGTCCATTGCATGTTGGTCATGGTCGCGGTGCTGCGTACGGTAGTGCTCTTGTAAACTTGTTACGTGCAACGGGTTATAATGTACAATCCGAGTACTATATCAATGATGCAGGTAATCAAATCGACAACATGGCTATTTCCATTGAGTACCGTTTCCAAGAGTTACAAGGTGCTACATTAGTATTCCCACCTAAACGCAATGAAGACGGTTCTATGCCTGAGTTCGATATTCCAGAAGGGGCTTTAGTGTTCCCTGAAAATGGCTATCGTGGCCCAGATATTATTGAAACAGCGAAAGCGATTGCAGAACGCGAAGGCTTTGATAAATTAAATGCTATGAACGAAGCAGATCGTGTAGCCTTGTTTAAGGAAGAGGGCTTAAAAGAAAAATTAGCTCGCTTAGAGGAAACATTAAGAAACTTCCGCGTTACTTTTGATAATTGGTTCTCTGAACGTACAGTTCATGAAACGGATGAGATTCATCATTCCGTAGAGGCATTAAAGGCCCTTGGCAAAGTTTATGAAAAAAACGGTGCTTTATGGTTAAAATCTACTGATTATGGTGATGATAAAGACCGCGTAGTTATTCGTGATAATGGGGTTCCTACATATTTGGCGGCAGATATTGCGTATCATCGTAATAAATTTGATCGTGGCTTTAAAGAAATGATTGATATTTGGGGCGCTGACCACCATGGTTATGTATGCCGTGTAAAAGCGGCTATGGCGGCGTTCGGTTATGACCCTGATAAATTAACAGTATTGCTATTACAAATGGTAGCATTGTTCCGTGACGGACAACTTGTTAAATTGTCTAAACGTAGCGGTGATAGCGTTACATTAGATGAATTAATCGATGAAGTTGGTGTAGATGCATCTCGTTACTTCTTCTTGATGCGTTCCTTGGATAGCCAACTTGATTTTGATATTAATTTGGCAAAATCTCGCAGTAATGACAACCCAGTGTATTATATCCAATATGCTCATGCTCGTATTCACAGTATATACAACCAAGTGCGTGAAGCTGGCATCGCATTTGGCGATTATAGTGAAACTGATTTCACAACACTTACAAGTGAAATGGAATTAGAATTAATTAAGAAATTAGCTGAATATCCGGAAGAGGTCGTTCAAGCTGCTGAACATCGTGCACCTCATCGTATTGCTCGGTACTTATACGATTTGGCAAGCATGTTCCATTCATTCTACCGTCAAGGTCGTATCATTGGCGTAGATCCAGCATTACAACAAGCTCGTCTTGGATTAATTACAGCGATTGCCCTCGTTCTTCGTCAAGGCTTGGGTATTTTAGGTATTTCCGCTCCGGAAAAAATGTAATAGGTGGGAGGCATCATGGCAACTAAGTATATTTTCGTAACTGGCGGCGTTGTTTCTTCTCTTGGTAAAGGGATTACAGCAGCATCCTTGGGTCGCTTGCTTAAAAACCGCGGTTTCAATGTAACGATTCAAAAATTTGACCCATACATTAATATTGACCCTGGTACGATGAGCCCTTACCAACACGGTGAAGTATTCGTAACAGATGACGGTGCTGAAACTGACCTTGATTTGGGTCACTATGAACGCTTTATCGATATTAACCTTAGTAAACGTTCCAACATTACAGCAGGTAAAGTGTACTGGTCTGTAATCAATAAAGAACGTAAAGGTGATTACTTGGGCAGCACTGTACAAGTAATTCCACACATTACAAATGAAATCAAACAAAACGTATACCGCGTAGGTAAAGAGGATAACGCTGATGTAGTTATCACTGAAATCGGTGGTACTGTAGGTGATATTGAAAGCTTGCCATTCATGGAAGCTATCCGCCAAGTGAAAAAAGAAGTAGGTCGTAATGATGTACTTTACATTCACGTAACATTGGTGCCTTACATCAATGCAGCAGGCGAGTTGAAAACTAAACCTACACAACACAGCGTAAAAGAATTGCGCAGCATTGGTATTCAACCAGATATCTTGGTATGCCGCAGCGAAAAACACATTTCTGATGAAATGAAAGAAAAACTTGCTTTGTTCTGTGACGTAGAACCAGAAGCAGTTATTGAAAACCAAACTTGCAGTTCCATCTATGAAGTACCATTGATGATGCAAGATCAAGGTCTTGATGATATTGTTATCAAAAAATTAGGCCTTGAAGAACGCCCTTGCAATATGACTGAATGGAAAGAAATGGTTCATAAAATCTTGAACCCTAGTAAAGACATTACAGTTGCTATCGTTGGTAAATATGTAGCATTGCATGATGCGTATTTATCCGTAGTTGAAGCTCTAGATCATGCTGGTATTGCTACGGGTACTAAAGTGAATATTCGTTGGATTGACTCTGAAGAACTTGATGATACATCTGTAGATCCTAAAGAGGTATTTGAAGGTGTTGAAGGTATCATCGTACCTGGTGGATTTGGTTCCCGTGGTGTAGAAGGTAAAATCCGCACAATCCAATACGCTCGTGAAAACAATATTCCATATCTTGGCCTATGCCTTGGCATGCAATCTGCAGTAATGGAATTTGCTCGTAACGTATGTGGCATGGAAGGAGCAACCTCTAGCGAATTCGATGAAAATGCTAAGTACAAAGTAATTGACTTGATGAGTGATCAAGTTGATGTAGATAAAAAAGGCGGTACAATGCGCCTAGGTATCTATCCATGCAAAGTGGAAGCCGGTACGAAAACTCACGAAGCTTATGGGGAAGATTTGATTTATGAACGTCATCGTCATCGCTATGAGTTCAACAATGAATACCGTCAACAATTGACCGATGCAGGTCTTGTGATTTCAGGTACATCTCCAGATGGCCGTCTTGTTGAAAGTATTGAAGTAAAAAATCATCCATTCTTTATTGGTACACAAGCACATCCAGAACTTAAATCTCGCCCAAATAATGCACATCCATTATTCCGTGGTTTCGTAGATGCAATCTTAGAACTTAAGAAATAGATTAAAACGATGGGATCTGTTTTATCTATTATAGGTTTATTTATATTAGCTGCACTCAAACTAGAGCAGTTTGTATATGGTAAATCGGGAAAAGAACAATCTACAACTGGTCACATAGCACGAAGAGGGCTTGCTAATATAGCGGGTTTAATCGCTTTTGATCACGCTACTGTGAACAGTAAGTCTATTGTAGTACGTAAAAAAAAGAAAGGTGCTCAGAAATGAGCATCTTTCTTCTTTTTTTGCTTACATCGAAAAAAGTTGGGAAAATATATCGATAAATTTAAAAATAACGCTTGCAATATTGAATGATATTTGTTATTATATAGACAAAGATAGATATAGATATGGTGTTAAGTACACCAATATAAATATATTCGTTAAATATGGAACTCAAATAAGGAGGACATAACATGTCTATTATTGGTAAACAACTTCCTGAATTTACACTTGATGCTTTCAAAAAACCTGAATTGGTAAAAGTTAGCACTGCAGACGTGTTGGGTAAATGGTCTGTATTCGTATTCTATCCAGCAGACTTTACATTCGTATGCCCTACTGAGTTGGAAGACGTACAAAACTCTTATGCAGAGTTGAAAGAATTGGGTTGCGAAGTTTACTCCGTATCTTGTGACTCCGAATTCGTTCACAAAGCATGGTCTGATGCTTCTCCAAGCATCAATAAAATCGAGTACTACATGTTAGCTGACAAAAAACATGAATTGGCTGACTTCTTCGATGTATTCCAAGAAGAATCTGCTATGGCTTACCGTGGTACATTCGTAGTAGATCCAGAAGGCTTCGTGCGTACAGCAGAAATTCATGATATGGGTATCGGCCGTTCCGCTGAAGAATTGGTTCGCAAAGTACAAGCTGCTCAATTCGTAGCTAAACATGGCGATCAAGTGTGCCCTGCACGTTGGAAGCCAGGTAAAGACACTTTGAAACCAGGTCTTGATCTTGTAGGTAAAATCTAATTAAGAAACTTATACTTAAATGCTAGAGTAATCTAGATAACTCCTCAAACGACATAAACACGGGCGCGCATCGTTTTCCTGACGATACGGTAAGTCCCAATACCAGATGAACCCTCTCCAATTCATCATGGTAAACCTCATATAACAAACTACAAACTATACGCAAAAGGACTGGCCTTCGGGCTGGTCCTTTTGTGTTGTTAATATCCCTTTATAAAAGTAGGAAATAAGTTCTTGCATTTTTATAGTGAGTGGTCTATAATGAAATTAATTCCTATTAATGTGAAAGGTTTTATAAATAGCTTTATAAATATAATATAAGCACTTTTTAATATGGGTGTGTTTAACACTAACGTTTACAAAGAAAGGCAAGATATATGAGGATTTCCACAAAAGGTCGGTATGCATTGATGGTCCTCATCGATTTGGCAGAGCAAGGGCAAGATAAACCTGTCTCCTTGCGATCTGTAGCAGAACGACAAGGCATATCTGAAAAATACCTAGAAGGTATCGTAGCTCGTTTAGGTGCTGCAAAACTAGTGGATAGTATCCGCGGTAAGTATGGCGGCTATCGCTTATCTAAAAGCCCTAAAGAATATACAATTATTGAGATTTTGCTTGCTACAGAGGAATCTATGGCTATCATCTCTACCCTTGATGAAGGGGTGAGTACTGATACAGTGATCAACGAACGGACCGTTGGTTTCTGGGCAGGATTACAAAACTATATTCATGATTATTTAGAAAATGTAACTCTTCAAGATGTAATCGATGGGACTTACGCAAAACTCGATACAAAATATGATAATTGGGATGGTTCTATTTAATAAGGAGTGACCACTATGTCTAAAATTGCAAAATCTTTTGTTGAATTAATTGGTAAAACACCATTATTAGCTGCTACACGTTTTGGTAAAAAATATGGTGCAAACGCTAATATTTTCGCAAAATTGGAATACTTTAACCCAGGAGGTTCCGTAAAAGACCGTATCGCAGCAGCAATCATTCAAGCTGCAGTTGAATCTGGTGAATTACAACCAGGCGGTACAATTGTAGAAGCTACATCTGGTAATACAGGTATTGGCTTATCTGCTGTAGGTGCTGCGCTTGGCTATAAAGTTGTAATCGTAATGCCTGAAACAATGTCCATTGAACGCCGTAAATTAATGCTTGGTTATGGCGCTCAGCTCGTATTGACTGACGGTTCTCTTGGTATGAAAGGCGCTATTGCAAAAGCTAAGGAAATCGTAACGGCTACAGCTGGTGCTATTGAAGCAGGTCAGTTCGTAAATCAAGCTAATCCTACAATTCACTACAGAACAACTGGCCCTGAAATCTGGCAAGATACTGATGGTACCGTAGATATCTACGTATCTGGTGTTGGTACAGGCGGTACGTTGACAGGTGCAGGTCGTTACTTAAAAGAACAAAACCCTGATGTACATGTGGTTGCCGTAGAACCAGCAGATTCTCCTGTATTATCTAATGGTAAACCAGGCCCTCATAAAATCCAAGGCTTAGGTGCTGGCTTCATTCCAGATACATTGGATACTAACATTTACGATGAAGTAATCCAAGTTTCTAATGAGGATGCTTTTGCTACATCTCAAGCCTTCGGTCACACAGAAGGCGTATTGGTAGGTATTTCCTCTGGTGCTGCGCTTTGGGCGGCTCAAGAATTGGCAAAACGCCCTGAAAATAAAGGCAAAAATATTGTAGTAATTCTCCCTGATACAGGCGAACGCTACTTATCTACAGCTTTATTTCCTGAAGTTTAATCACCTATCATGGTGAAAGCATAACAGTTGCTTTCTACTGGCTCAAACACATGGATGTTTCCCTGTATTTTACAGGGAGCATCCTTTTTTTTCTGAATTCATTTGTTATTGTAATAGGTAATGTACTGAGTAGATAATGGTGCAGATTATTGATAGTGGGAGAGGGTCTTTTACAATAATATTTATTATTGAATACACAAGAAAATTTATAATTGTATATAAAAAAGGAGCTACTAGGTAGCTCCTTTAGTATTTTGGTATGTTTTTAATTGTAATTATCTACCGTTTTTAACAATATTATCCATCCAGTTGAATAATTCTTCTAGATCGTAATCACCAGAATGATCTACATCAAATGGTGTTGCCATATCTACTCTGTACCCAAGGTTTTGAGCACGCGTCCCTACGATTAAAGGAATTGCAACAGATGTATTGCTGTCAGCTGTGCCGTAACGGATACGATAGAATCGTGCATTTGTCGCAGCTGGAGAACCGAGATAGTTCATTGGGTTCATCATAGTAACAATCTTAGCATTTTCTACGTATACATCTTGATTAGTAGTTGTATCGTGTAATGCAGCAGTAATTGTAAAGTGATTATTATCTGTAGTACTTGTACCAAATAGACTGTTTTCACCAGTATCATTGGAACGGGAGTCAAAGGCGCCTGGCGCTTTAGAACGGCTTACAAAATGGTTATATGCTTCCCAGTTAATGTCTTTGATAGTCCCTGTTTTATTATCACGTACAAGGTATGTATGCTTAGATAAATCAGTACCTTTAGCTTGTGCTTTATTAGCAGCAGCAACGATAAATTCTTTTACATAATTTTTGAAAGTACCATTACCATTCTTATCGAGTTTTAGAACACGACCTAGAGAGTCACGTAATTGTAAGTTATTTACGTAATCAGGGAAGTGTTCGCTAAGCATTTTGGAATATGCTAAATCGTCTGAATTCAAGTTTACACGTTGCATTGTGCGTTGTGGTTGAGCAGGAGTACCGCCTACATTGGCTTGTGGTAATTCACCTGGGGACATAGTCACTTTATTAAAGGATGAAATGCCGTTATAACTCCATTCGTAAGCCATATCAGCTGCATCGAGGTTAGTGATAGGGGCATACGCAGATACTGCGTATACATTAGTTGCCGCGGTAGCTGCACCTAATGCTTGTAAATATGGTTGGAAGTCGGAGCTGTTACCAGTTGCACCTTGTAACAAGGATACACCACCGCCTGCACTTGTACCATTTGTGATAATGCGGTTTGCATTACCTGGCATAGCGGAATCGTTGGCATGTAAGTAGGCTGTAGCCGCTTGTAAGTCAACGATTACTGCAGGGGCCTTACCGATAAAGTTGCCATCGGAAGCTTTATTGGTACGACCACGAGTAGATGGAGAAGCTACTACATAACCACGGGATAATGCGTAAAGAACACTGTTAGGTTTTCCATTTTCCACCTTAGGCGTCATAGCTTGGCTCGGCATGTAACCACCTACTGCATTTGGCATGAAGATAGGGGCTGTTTGGGTGTTGTAACCGTTGATTGTGCCGTTGTTAAAATATTCCTCTGGTACATAAATGTTCATGTATTGCTGATCTATGTCGATTGGATTAGCCACGTAAGGGATATACTCGAAGGCGCGATATTTGATTTCCTTATTATCTACTGTGGTAGACATGGATTCATAATTCTTTGCGTCGAAAGCAAGACTAATCTTTGCAGACGCATCAGCTTGCAATGGAGGCTCCATTGGTTGGGAGAGAATATTTTTTTCTTCTGTTACAGGAGAGCCTTTTGTGGAAGCTTCATTACGAGCATTTACATAAGATTGCGGTAATTTACTTTCTTGAACCTGTTTAGTCTCTGCCTCAGATTTAGCTTTTGCTTTGGTTTCAGATTGAGCTTTAGCCTTAGCCTCGGCTTCAGCCTGAGCTTTAGCAGCAGCATCTGCTTCTGCTTTAGCTTTTGCTTCGGCTTCAGCCTTAGCTTTAGCAGCAGCCTCTGCATCTGCTTTAGCTTTTGCTTCGGCTTCAGCCTTAGCTTTAGCAGCAGCTTCTGCATCTGCTTTAGCCTTAGCTTCGACTTCAGCTTGTGCTTTGGCTGTGGCCTCAGCTTCTTCTTTTGCTAGTTGTTCAGCAGCTAAACGTTCTTGTTCTTCTTGGATCGCAGCTTGTCTTGCAAGTTCCGCTTGTTTAGCAGCAATACGTTCTTGCTCTGCCTTAATAGCAGCTTCGCGTTCTGCTTTAGCTTTCTCGGCCGCGATACGCTCTTGTTCAGCTTTTAAAGCGGCTTGCCGTTGAGCCTCAGCTTGTTGAGCCGCAATACGTTCTTGTTCTGCTTTAATAGCCGCTTGACGTTGAGCTTCAGCCTGTTGAGCTGCCATACGTTCTTGTTCTGCTCTAATAGCTGCTTGTCGTTCAGCTTCGGCTTTAGCGGCAGCTTCGGCACGTTGGCGAGCTGCTTCTTCAGCAGCTAAGCGTTCTTCTTCAGCTTGTTGAGCGAGAATCCGTTCACGTTCAGCTTTTAAAGCCGCTTGGCGTTGAGCTTCCGCTTGTTGAGCAACGATACGTTCTTGTTCTGCTCTAATAGCCACTTGGCGCTGAGCCTCGGCTTGTTGAGCGGCGATATGTTCTTGTTCCGCTTTAATAGCCGCTTGGCGTTGAACCTCGGCTTGTTGAGCGGCGATACGTTCTTGCTCGGCTCTAATAGCCGCTTGACGTTGCTCCTCGGCTTGTTGAGCAGCGATACGTTCTTGCTCGGCTCTAATAGCCGCTTGACGTTGAGCTTCAGCTTGCTGAGCAGCGATACGTTCTTGCTCTGCTTTAATAGCTGCTTGACGTTGAGCCTCGGCTTGTTGAGCGGCGATACGCTCTTGCTCAGCTCTAATAGCTGCTTGGCGTTGCGCTTCGGCTTGTTGAGCCGCTAAATGCTCTTGATCTGCTTGTTGTTCAGCAATACGGCGTTGTTCCTCTTGGATACGAATGCGCTCTTGCTCTGCTGCCTGACGGCGTTCTTCTGCAATACGCGCTTGCTCAGCTTGTTGGGCCGCAATACGCTCCTGCTCAGCACGTAAAGCCGCTTGGCGTTGAGCCTCGGCTTGTTGAGCTACCACACGTTCTTGTTCCGCTTGTAAAGTTGATTGCCGTTGGGCTTCTGCTTGTTGCTGTGCTTGTAGTGCCGCTTGACGTTGAGCTTCAGCTTGTTTTTGAGCAAGTTGTTGTTGATCAGCTTGTGATAAATTTTCTTGTTGGGATGCTTCTTCAGCGGCTAGTTGAGCTAGACGCTCACGCTCAGCTCGTTGGATATCTCGAATTGTAAGCCTCTGTTTTGCTACCACGGCTTTTGTTACTGTAGTATTTGATACAGTTAATGGAGCTATGGATTCTTGTTGAATAACAACAGGTGTACGCTGTACTTGTGTAGTTTGTACTTGTTGCTTACCATCCACTGGTTTCTCTATAGTAACAGGTTCAGTTTTTCGTTGTACATTTATCAAACTGTGCATTGCTAATGTAGGTTCCATGACAGCCTTTGTATCTTTATTGACAACATACTGCGGTTGAGTTTGAACCTGTTGTTGAGATTGCATTGGTACTACTTGTTGCGGTACTGCTTGCAATGGTGTAACTTGTTGAGTTTGTACAGGGCTAACCGTTGCTGGTTGCATCACGTAGGATGGTTGAGGTTGTGCCATCGGTGGTGTTTGTTGTTGTACAACGGTGGCCGGTTGTGGTGTAGCTGGTAAGACTGGCTGAGTTGCCATTGGTTTCACGACTGGAGTTGCTACACTTGTAGGACTCTGTGTCGTTGATTCAGCACTGGTACTCGTACCTACTAAATCATTCATGTTAAGTGTAGGCTCTGCATGGGTAACACCACCCAACGCAGCTGCGGCAAGAAATGCAGCAGTAACCTTACAATTTTTGGATGACTTCATGAATTAGTTCTCCGAACTAGATTTCTAATAATAATTTATAATTTTAAAGATTATTTATA
>OGZV01003712.1_pt1 | contig 9952 bp, 8 predicted proteins | sample 1576861 | NCBI WGS metagenome assembly OGZV01 (sample SAMEA3541501, study PRJEB24748) | human gut metagenome | biome: human gut; feature: human-associated habitat; material: faeces | place: China | collected 2012
ATGTTCATCTTCTTCGTGATCATGGTCATGATCATGGCAGCCGCAGGTGCAGTTCTCGTCATGCTCCTCGTGGTCGTGGTCATGATGATGCTCATGCTCATGTTCTAAAGCTTCCTCTTTTGCATGCTGCTCTGCGAGAAGTTTTACTTCCAGAGAGTCCTGTCCCTCCACTACTTTTAAGATCTGCTCGCCTTTGATCTCATCCCATGGAGTTGTGATAACAGCAGCTTTCGGATTTAATGCCTGGATCTGTTTTACACACAGCTCTAACTGCTCCGGTGTTGCCTTCTGGCTTCTGCTTAAGACAACCGTTGTCGCATATTCGATCTGGTTGTTGAAAAATTCACCAAATGCTTTCATCTGTTTGCTTGCCTTTAATGCATTTACAACCGTGATCAGTCCGTTTAATTTGACATCCTCGTCTTTTTCCACGTCGATGACAGATTTCATAACATCGGATAATTTACCAACACCGGACGGCTCGATCAAAATACGGTCCGGATGGAACTTCTCGATGACTTCATGTAAGTTTTTACCAAAATCGCCTACTAAGGAACAGCAGATGCATCCGGAATTCATCTCTGTGATCTCAATTCCTGCATCCTTTAAAAATCCTCCGTCAATGCCGACTTCACCAAATTCGTTCTCAATCAGAACGATCTTCTCGCCCTTAAAAACTTCCTCGATCATTTTTTTAATAAATGTTGTTTTTCCGGCTCCAAGGAAACCAGATATAATATCAATTTTTGTCATTGTCTTATCTCTCCCTTCACAAACACTACTATTTTACTCTAGTTTTTCCTCTTTTGCAAATTTTTGCATGGATTTCATGAAACTTTTATATTTTACGCTATACACTTCTCTTCTACACAGCACTCTTATTTATGAAACTGCATCTGATACAGTTTTTCATACACACCGCCTTTTTCTAACAGTTCCTCATGCGTTCCTTCCTCCGCAATGCCCTCCTCCGTCAAAACCAGGATTCGCTGTGCATTTTTGATTGTGGAAAGCCGGTGTGCGATCACAAATGTTGTACGATTCTTTGCCAGTTTTTCCAGAGAATCCTGCACGACTTTCTCACTTTCATTGTCAAGTGCACTCGTCGCCTCATCAAAGATCAGGATCGGTGGATTCTTTAAAAATCCCCTTGCAATGGACAAACGCTGTTTCTGCCCGCCGGAAAGCTTGATTCCCCGCTGTCCGATATCTGTTTCATACCCATTTGGCAGCGACATGATAAAATCGTGTGCATTGGCATTTTTCGCCGCTTCAATCACTTCCTCACGTGTTGCATCCGGTTTTCCATAACGGATATTATCAAAAACGGTTCCGACAAACAGATACACATCCTGCTGTACGATACCGATATGGTCGCGCAGGCTCTTTAACCTGATATCCCGGACATCGCAGCCATCAATCTTAACTGCTCCTGCCGTCACATCATAAAACCTCGGAATCAGTGAACACAGTGTACTCTTTCCGGCTCCTGACGACCCCACAAGTGCCATATAAGCCCCCGCCGGAACGTTCAGATTAATATGATTTAACACACATTCCGTATTTTCCTCATACTGGAAAGATACATCCTCAAAGCTGATATCGCCTTTGACATTGACCAGCTCTTTTGCATCCTCTTTATCTGCAATATCCGGTTCGATCGCCATGATCTCCTGAAAACGTTCAAACCCGGTATATCCGTTCTGAAACTGTTCCGTAAAATCAATTAGTGTCCGCACCGGCTCTGTAAACACGCTGATATAAAGCAAAAATGTGACCAGATCACTGATATCCACACTTCCCTTTGCGATCAGAATGACACCCGCAAGTATGACATTTACCTGGATCAGGGTCGTAAAAGTACCAAGTCCTGCCGAGAAACTTCCCATATAATAATAACTGTTCTTTTTTGCGCGCAGAAAGCCTTCGTTTCCCTGACGGAATTTTTCTTTTTCGATATCCTCATTCGCAAATGACTTTACCACACGGATCCCGGACAAATTATCCTCGATCTGTGCATTGATATCGGCGATCCGCTCGCGGTTGCTGCGAAACGCACGTCGCATTTTTCCGTTCATGTAATAGGCAAACAGAAACATGAACGGCAGCACTGCAAATGCGGCAAGTGCAAGTGCCGGTTTAATACTCATTAAGATCACGAACGCACCAATAATTTTGATCAGGGAAAGGATAATGTTTTCCGGTCCATGGTGCATCAGTTCTGTGATATCAAATAAATCCGTCGTAATACGGGACATCAGCTGCCCAACCTTCTGATCATCATAAAAGGAAAATGACAGCTTCTGAAAATGTGCAAAAATCTCCGCACGCATGTCATACTCGATTTTAGCGCCCATCACATGCCCCTGATTTGCAATAAAAAAACGGCTGTAACAGTCTACCGCCACCAGTGCGAATAACATAAGCGCAATCCAACGGATCTGTCCTAAAATCGCCTGCGGTTCCATATAGATTAATGTAGATGTCACATAACGGATCACAAGCGGGATCACAAGCGCGACCGCCGCAGATACCGTTGCAAAAAACATATCTGCCCAGAACACTCCCAGATACGGCTTATAATATGAAATCATCTTTTTCAGGTTTTTACTCATAGTATTCCTCCATTTCCAACTCTTTTATTTTATCTATCCTGTCCCAAAAGTCAAGAATATGTGCTATACTAAAAGAAGCACACAGTGACATTGAGACTGCCAAAGTGCGATCCAATGTCAAATACGATAAAAAGGAGTACATGTATGGATACAATCAAAAGCAAATACCATGAAACACTTGCTGCAACAGTGATCAAAAACCTTGAAAAACGCCAGATGGAAGGCTACTACTGCCCGACCGTAGAAGACGCAGAAAAACTTGCATTTTCATTCTTAAAAGATGGGCAGACCGTATCTTTCGGCGGCTCCATGACCTTAGAGGAGACCGGCATGCTGACAGCGCTCCGCCATGATCCTTCCATCCATCTGATCGACCGCTCAACCGCAAAAACACCAGATGAAACAAAAAAAATGTATCACGACGCTCTTTCCAGCGACGTATATTTTATGAGTACCAATGCAATCACAACCGGTGGCGAGCTTGTCAACATCGATGGAACCGGAAACCGTGTTGCCGCACTGATCTATGGTCCGGAAACTGTTGTTATTTTAGCTGGAATGAATAAAATTGCCGCAAATGTAGACGAGGCCCTGAGCCGTGTACATAATGTTGCCACAGCACAAAACTGTATCCGTCTTGACAAAAAAACACCTTGTGCCATAACCGGTGCCTGCGCAGACTGTCTTTCTCCGGACTGTATCTGTAATCAGGTTGTCATCACCAGAAGAAGTGGAATCAAAGGACGTATCAAAGTACTTTTGATTGGAGAATCTTTCGGTTATTAATTAAAAAAGAACCGTGAAAATATGAATTTTTCAGTTTGTTAACTGTTTTTCATATTTTACGGTTCCTTTTTTCGTATCTTTTCAAAATAATTTCCCATGGCTGCTATTTCTTTTTTGCAACCATTTTGCAACCATACTCTTCGGTCTCCGGATTGCTGTTCTGCTTACGAACCACTTTATACTCATAACGCATTCCTGAATCAGTTACATCCATATAAAGCTGTAGCTGCATTCCAACGTCCAGACAGCCGGAAATTCCTTTAAACAGTACACCATTTGCGCTCATATTTTTGATGGTAACCGGTATCGGCTTATGGAGCGTTATCATGTTATTTTTTATCCTGACACCTTCGATCTTGCCAGATGCTTCAATCTCATAACGCTCAAATTTTCTGCCTTTTTTCTGTTCTTCATCGTATAGCGCAATCGACATTTCGTTTGCGATCACCGCCCCCTGTACGGTACCTAAATAAGAATATATTTTGTTCTCCAGAAAAACAAGCAGTCCCACTGGTTCTTTCGGGCGATATGCCATCGCACTCGCCCGCACTTTGATGATATTTGTCAGCAGATTATGACCAAGAATTACCGTGTCTGCAAGTACACTGTTTTTTTTCTGTTCACGGATAATTACCCGGCAGTTTTTTAAATTAATCATAAAATATCATCTCCATTCTACTCATTTCGTATATTCTGTCTCTATCTTAAATTCGTATTTCATACATCTTTTCTCATATTATAAACATATTTATGCATTTCTGCAATACCATGCCCTTTGCTCCACGATATTTCTAAAGATTATCCACCTTACGAATAGACTTATTATCGCAATAAAATATATCTGGTAAATAACCTCACTCAGAGAAAAAAAAGACTACCACACATGCGGTAGTCTTTTTGCACTACAACTAATTATTAGTTGTATTTTCTTTTTCTAGCTGCTTCAGATTTTTTCTTACGTTTTACGCTTGGTTTCTCGTAGTGTTCTCTTTTACGAATCTCCTGCTGGATACCTGCTTTTGCGCAGTTTCTCTTGAAACGACGTAAAGCGCTATCTAAAGTCTCGTTTTCTTTTACAATTACACTAGACATTATCTCACACCTAACCTCCCTCCAGTTGCGTATTGTGCATATTCAACTGTTTGGGTAATATTTATTGCACTATATAGCATTATAACATATTTTCCCGGTTCGTCAACCTATTTTTGAAATAATTTCAGATTTTTATTTGAAATTATTTTACGGTAATCTGAACTTTAACAGTTTTCCCATTCGCTGTGACAAGAATGGTTGTCTTTCCTTTCCGAATGCCCCGGACAACACCTTTACTGTTTACTGTAGCGACTTTCTTGTTCTTAGACTGATATGTTATTTTTGTTTTTGGCATTGCAGTGGCTTTGATCGTCGCTTTTTTACCCTTTTTTATAGTAAGCGATGTCTTAGTCACATCCAATGTTTTTCCTGAGAATGAAACAACTGCAGGTGTATATTCCTTTTCTGATCTGTTAAGATAATACCAGCAACCACTGTTTTTTCCATTCTCATAATTTTGCTTTACAACTGATTTCTTATCTACAGTAAGTGTCACATCATCAACATAAATACTTCCCTTATATGCCTTATTAAAACCAGAGATGAACAGATGTCCATACACACTTCCCTTTGATGCAGAAATCCTGTCACAGTTATCCAATGGTATTTTCACATTGACAACATAAAAATCACCATATTTTTTTACTTCTTTCGAATTCTTATCATAAGAATATCCTTCTTTCGAAGACTGTGCCATTCCGGCATATGTATCGCCATTTTTGCCTGTAAAAAAATTAACTGCAGGTTTTACCCATATTCTTCCAGTTTTCATATAAACGGCTGGCACATAAATTTTTGTCTGAAATACATAAGTCTTTCCAAAAGTAATTTTTTTATTGGAAATCAGGCTCTTTACATATATCCCGCTGTCATCTCCACTTGCTGCATTCCTGGCAAAATCAACATTTATCTCTAATGCTTTTGTTTTCGCAGCAGCGATTACTTCACTGCTTTCACCTGCAAAAATAAACGTAAACATCATTGCAAATGCCATAACCACAGCAATCATCTTTTCCTTTATTTTCATCTGCATTTTCTCTCCTCTGTATTAAACAAACATTTAACGCAGTTTAAAACGCTCTACAAGGCCCTCTAAGGAATCTGCTTCTGCAGAAAGTTCTTCACTGGTAGCAGATGTTTCTTCCGATGCTGCAGAGTTGCTCTGGATTGCGTCGCTGATTTGTTTCGTGCTGTCTTCGATCTCTTTTACAAAGGCTGCCTCACGATCAGATGCCGTACGGATCGTTGCTACCTCACCCACAATAGCATCCAGTTCGTTCAGAACATCCGTCAGAGATTCTGCCGTCTGCTGTGTCACCTGATTACCGTGTTCTACTTCATTCTGGTTCTCTGTCAAAAGCTGTTTTGACGTATCTGCAGAATTTGCACTGCTCTCAGCAAGCATACGGATCTGCTCTGCAACAACTGCAAATCCTTTTCCTGCCTCACCGGCTCTTGCTGCCTCAATAGATGCATTTAAGGACAACAGATTTGTCTGTGATGCAATACTCTCAATTTCTTCGATAACCTGTCCGATTTCCTTGGATGTCACGGAAATACGCTCCATTGCCTCTGTCAGTTCTGTCATCTTCTGCTGGCTTACCGCTGCTGTTGTTCCAACGTCTTTCGCTTTATCATGTACAATATCAATCGACTTACTTGTTCCAAGAATCTGTTCTGTGATTTCTGAAACGCTCTGTGCTAAAGAATCAACGGCCACTGCCTGATCCGTTGCATTTTTGGCAAGATCCTGTGCGCTGACTGCAAGCTGGTCGGATCCCTGTGCCACCTGATTCGAAGATTCACGGATTGATTTTAAAGCATCACTAACATGTTCTGTTGTTGCAATCAGTTTTGCATGCACCGTATCAAATTCTCCCACATAAGCATCCCTGCATCCGGATTTTACCGTATAATCACCTTTTGCAAATGCATCCAGAATATGATTAAGATCTCCTATAATCCGTTGCAGCGTAGTTGCTGTTTTGCGAAAATCTTCTGCAAGTTCTCCGATCTCATCCTCCGACTGATAAGCAATTTCAATATCAAGTTCTCCACCAGAGATTTTTTCTGCCACACTGCTTAGTTCCCTGACCGGTTCTACAATATAGTGTATCAGCATCTTAGCCCGTTTCAATGTTGCCAGAATACTGCAGACCGTTATAATCGCAAGCACAACAATACCTCCGGCAAGCACAAAATACTCTGTTGCAGACGGAACAATTTTTACTGCAAACATTAAAAATACTGCAAACGCCACGCTGACCACATATAAAACTATGATCATTTCAAAGCTTCCGTTTACCTTTTCTTTAATACTCTTATTTTTAAATTCCATTTCTTTATCCATCTTTTGCCTCCATAGCTAAAAAGCTGTCATCTTCCGTGATTCTTCAGTTGCGGGACAATCATGCTAAACAGCTTTTAGGAAAGCTGTGCCTCAAGTGCTGTTTTTGCCTCTGCGATCGCCTCCAAAATACCAGCCGGATTTTTGCCTCCCGCCTGTGCCATATTTGGACGTCCGCCGCCGCCACCGCCGACTTTGCCGGCAATGCTCTTGATCAGATTTCCTGCATGCGCTCCCTGTTTCATTGCTGCATCAGTTGCCATAACGATCAGATTTACTTTTCCTTCACAGGAAGAAGCAAGTACGATCACACCTTCACCAAGCTGTTCTTTTAACTGGTCTCCAAGATCACGCAGACCGTTCATATCTACACCGTCTACGGCAGAAGCAAGTAATTTCACACCTTTTACTTCCACAATCTGATCCATGACATCTCCAAGCGCCTCTTTTGCTGCTTTGCTCTTTAAGGACTCGTTTTCGCTGGTCAGTGCTTTGATCTCTGCCTGCATATGCTCGATTTTCTCTGTTAATGTCGCCGGTGTTGCCTTTGCCGCTTTCGCTGCCTCTAAAAGTTCTTTCTCTAAATTGCGATAGTAAGCAAATACGTTGTCTCCGGTCAGTGCCTCGATTCTGCGGACGCCTGCTGCAACACCATTTTCAGAGATGATCTTGAATGCTGCTATTTCGGATGTATTCTTTACATGAGTACCACCACAGAATTCTTTGGAAAAATCTCCCATGGATACCACACGGACAGTCTCACCGTATTTTTCGCCAAATAACGCCATGGCTCCTGTCTTTTTCGCCTCATCTACAGTCATCACATCTGTGCGTACCGGAATTGCCTCTGCGATCTTATCATTGACGATCTTTTCTACTTTTTCAAGTTCCTCCGGTGTCATGGCTGCAAAATGACTGAAATCGAAACGGGTACGCTCGCCATCCTGATAGGAACCTGCCTGCTCTACGTGGGTTCCTAATACTTCACGCAATGCTTTCTGCAGTAAATGTGTTGCGGAATGGTTCTTACAGATCTTTGCACGGAGTGCTGCATCTACCGAAAGATCTGCCTCATCTCCTGTTTTCATCATACCGGAGATCATCTTTCCGACATGTCCTACTTTTCCGCCAAGTAATTTGATCGTATCCTCTACCTGGAATTCTCCGGTTGCAGTGCGGATGATACCCTTATCTCCCTGCTGTCCACCCATGGTAGCATAGAATGGAGTCTGTTCTACGATCACGGTTCCAACCTCTCCATCAGATAATGCCTCAACGATCTCCGTCTCTGTGGTAAGTACGGTAATTTTTGACTTGCAGTTTAAGGAATCATAGCCTACAAACTCTGTGGTAACAGAAGGATCGACAGACTCATATACTGTCTCATCAGCGCCCATGTAGTTTGTCACTTTGCGGGCTTTTCTCGCTGTGGTACGCTGTACTTCCATCGCCTTTTTGAATCCCTCTTCATCGACAGAAAATCCTTTTTCTTCAAGGATCTCCTGTGTCAGATCCATCGGGAATCCATAAGTATCATAAAGTTTAAATGCATTCTCACCGGAAAGAACCTTTACGCCGTCTGCTTCCATCTGTTTTTCCATATCAGAAAGGATGGAAAGTCCCTGATCGATTGTTTTTCCAAATTTTTCTTCTTCCTGAGATAATACTTTAAAGATAAAATCTTTTTTCTCTTCAAGTTCCGGATAACCATCCTTACTCTCATTGATTACGGTAGCAGCCAGTTTTGCCATAAAGATGCCATCTATACCAAGCATTCTTCCGTGTCTTGCTGCACGGCGGATGATACGGCGCAGTACATATCCACGTCCCTCATTTGAAGGCATGATACCATCGGAAACCATAAACGTTGCAGAACGGATATGATCGGTAATCAGACGGATGGACACATCATCTAATGCATCTACCTGATACTTTTTGCCGGACATCTCACATACCTTGTCGCGGATTGCTTTCATGGTATCAATATCGAATACAGAATCTACATCCTGCATAACAACAGCTAAACGCTCCAATCCCATACCGGTATCAATATTTTTCTGTGCAAGTTCTGTGTAACCGCCCTTACCGTCACCCTCAAACTGGGTGAATACGTTGTTCCATACTTCCATGAAACGGTCGCAGTCGCATCCTACTTTACAGTCCGGTTTGCCACAGCCGTATTTTTCTCCACGATCATAATAGATCTCAGAACAAGGACCGCAAGGACCAGCGCCATGCTCCCAGAAGTTATCACATTCTCCGGTTTCCGGATCACGGTAAAATCTGGTGATCTTCTCTGCCGGAACACCCACTTCTTTGTTCCAGATTTCGAATGCCTCATCATCTTCCCCGTAAATAGACGGATAAAGTCTGTCCTCCTCAAGCCCAAGAACCTGGGTTAAAAACTCCCATGACCAGTGTATCGCTTCATGTTTAAAGTAATCACCAAATGAGAAATTGCCAAGCATCTCAAAAAATGTCAGGTGACGTGCTGTCTTACCGACATTCTCAATATCGCCGGTACGGATACACTTCTGACAAGTGGTCACTCTTCTCCTCGGCGGTATCTCCTGACCTGTGAAATATGGCTTAAGCGGTGCCATACCCGCATTGATCAAAAGTAAGCTGTTATCATTGTGTGGTACCAATGAAAAACTCTTCATTGCAAGATGTCCCTTGCTCTCAAAAAACTCAAGATACATTCTGCGCAATTCATTTTCTCCGTAAAACTTCTTCACGACAAGTTCCTCCAACGTTGTATAAATTATTTCATACCCTGCTCTTTTGCCGGGTCACGACGGTGTTATTCTTTTCCGGTATTTCCGGATGCTGCAGCATCTTTTTTTGTCTTGCTTTTCTCTGCCCATTTTCTGCCGGCAAATACTCCTGCGACTGCAACTGCTGCAAGAATTACCATGATTAACACATAATGTACAAACCATCCAAATACTGCCATAGATACCCCTGCCTTTCTATCTTCTATAACTTATTCAGTATAACGCACTTTTTTCCTATGCGTCAAGCGTTAACATGTTACTATTCACTCGTACCTCGTTCCAGCAACGGATTTTGCCGATGCTTCGCATTCCAAATCGGCAAAATCTGCTGCCAC
>OGZV01003716.1_pt1 | contig 9946 bp, 8 predicted proteins | sample 1576861 | NCBI WGS metagenome assembly OGZV01 (sample SAMEA3541501, study PRJEB24748) | human gut metagenome | biome: human gut; feature: human-associated habitat; material: faeces | place: China | collected 2012
GCGAGACATCCAGGGTTTCGCCGGTGATTTTCCCCGCCCAGCCGGCGAAGTAGCGGGTTAAATCGTCGCGCAGGGTGAGGCGATCTTCCGCTAACCCGGCCGGCAACGGCACATCGAAGAAGAAGTAGAAACGTCCGCCCGCCACCGGCATCAGCGACACGCGTTTCCCTTCGCCGACAAACGTCGTCCACTGATCGGCGGGAGCAATGGACTCATCAATATCGACCAGACCATTCCAGTTGACGTAACCAGCATAGCGGCGTTCCGGCGTATAGCCGAGCACATATGGCCGCAGCGCCGAATGGCTGCCGTCGGCGGCGATGACCATATCGCCGTGCGCCTCGCTACCATCGGTAAACCAGACGGTGACGCCGTCGGTATGCTCTTCCACGCGGGTGACCCGCTTGCCGAACTGCACCTGCTCACGCCCCCAGAAATCGAGCATCTCGCGCTGCAGTTCCGTTCGCGACACTGGCGAAGGGCGGCCCTGCGTACGTTCTACCAGCGGCGCGAGGCTGAAGCGGGTGAGTGTTTCCCCGCGTTGATACTCCTTATACGCCAGATAATGCATCGGGCCGCCATAAGCGTCGATGATCTCGCCCATCCCCAGGCGGTTCATACACTTGACGCCGTTGGGCCAGATAGAGATCGCGGCGCCAACCGGCTTAATCTCTTTTACCGCTTCGAACACTTCGCAGGCGATGCCTGCATTACGTAGCGCCACCGCGGCGCTCAACCCGCCGATTCCCGCGCCAATCACGATTGCTTTCATTGTCTTCCCCTTAGGTGTGTTGTTTAAGGGGTTCAGCAATTTGCATACCAGGTAGCAGAACCTGCGAAATCAGCGGAAAACAGACGGGTAATGGCGGGGATGTGCACCAAAGAAGGGCAAGGTTGCGATTATGTTGCCTTTTTATGAATCAAAGATTTCTTTTGATGAATTAAGGAATCAAAAGTTTCAGCGCCCCGTGCCAACGATCGTTACAGAATACCCGCTCTTTAATTTAGCTATTTCGCTGAAAAATAAAAGATAAAGTGATTGTTACGTGGATAAAGATAGAGGGAATAAGCAATGTGGCCTGCTTTGTGCACTACATCGTGAACGCTTATCCACGACGAGACGGTGACCCCATGTCTGATGAAAAGAACAGCAACCTGCTTTATGGCCTGGAGCAGCGCATCCCGCCGCTGCCGGCTTTTTTTAGCGCCTTACAGCACGTGCTGGCAGGGCTGGTCGGCATTATTACGCCGCCGCTGATTATTGGCGCCGCGCTGGGGCTTGGCGAATGGCTGCCATATTTAATTAGTATGTCGCTAATGGCTTCCGGGATTGGTACCTTTCTGCAGGCTAACCGCGTCTGGGGGATCGGTGCGGGGATGATCTGTATGCAGGGCACCAGCTTCGCCTTTCTCGGCGTAGCGATTGCCGGCGGCATGTGGGTGAAAGCGCAGGGAGGCGGCCCGCAGGACATTATGGCCATGCTGTTTGGCGTCAACGTTGTTGCCGCGCTGGTACCAGTCGTCGTCAGCCGCTTTATCGAACCGCTGAAAAAACTTTTTACCCCGATTATTACCGGCAGCGTCATTGCGCTGATCGGCATTAGCCTGATAAAGGTCAGTATTATTAACTGGAGCGGCGGCGAGCACGCGAAGGATTTTGCCAGCCCGGGCAATATAGCATTGGGCGGCATAACGTTAGGGATTATCGTGGTGCTGAGCTGCGCGAAAAACCGCTGGCTGCGTTTATCGTCGGTGGTCATCGGCATGGCGGTGGGCTGTATCGCTGCCGCGCTAAGCGGAAAATTTCATCTGGCGCCGATCGGCGATAGCTTGTTTCGTCTGCCGGCGATATTTCCTTTTGGCTTTCAGTTTAATAGCGCCATCTTTTTACCGGTCGCGCTGGTATCGCTGGTTTGCATTCTTGAAGCCGTCGGCGATTTAACCGCCAACTGCCTGATCTCAAAACAGGCCATCGATGACGGCGCGTTTCGTTCGCGCCTGAAAGGCGGGATCCTCGCGGATGGCATTAGCTGCCTGATCGCCGCGGCGATCTGCGCGTTTCCCAATACGACCTTCGCACAGAATAACGGCGTCATCCAGATGACCGGCGTCGCCAGCCGCTATGTCGGGCGTTATATCGGTGTATTGCTGATTCTGCTTGGGCTGTTTCCGCCATTCGGCGAGATCCTACGCCAAATCCCCACGCCGGTGTTAGGCGGCGCGACGATGGTCATGTTTGGCTGTGTCGTGGCGGCCGGGATCCGCATTATCACCCAGAACCCGCTACCCCGCCGCGATATGCTGATTGTTGGCCTGGCATTTGGTTTTGGCCTCGGCATTGAGGCGGTTCCCGCTTTCCTTGCCCATTTCCCGCCCATCATCGGTAACCTGTTTGGATCTGCGGCCACCAGCGGCGGGCTGGTGGCGATTGTACTGAATCTGATTATTCCGCAAGAGAAAGCCGCCATCACGGCAGCGGCAAGGAGCAATGATGATAACACTCAACCACTTTAATCAGTTGCCGCAGGCGGAAGCCATTCGCCAGCTTGAACCCTGCGTGGCGCTCCCCGCCTGGCGCGAAGCGCTGGCGCTGGAGCGGCCCTATGCCACACTGACGGCCTTAACGGATCGCGCACAACAACTTATGCAGCACTGGGGAGAGGCAGAACTGACGCGGGCGCTCTGCGCCCATCCGCGGATCGGGGAAAAGCCGACGGGCGGGGAAGCGCATGCCGCGCTGTCTCGCCAGGAGCAGGCGGAGGTTAATGCCGACGATGCCGCTATCGCCCGGGCGTTGAAAGAAGAGAACGCCCGTTACGAAGCCCGTTTTGACCGCGTGTTTCTGATCCGCGCCAAAGGGCGCAGCGCCGCCGAGATCCTGCAGGCGCTGACCCAACGGCTGACCCATAATGACGCGCAGGAAATTGAAGCGGCACTACTGGCGAATACCAAAAACCTCTTTACCGCGCTAACCCTCTAACGACCCACATACTGGACAACGTCGTCCCCGGCTCTGGTCGGGTGTGACAATCCCATCATTTTTTATAAATATAAAATTCATTAAGTTTCAATCAGAAAGTATATTTATGGCCAGGATTTGCACAATTTGTGCGCCATGACGTCGAGATAACTCGTTTTGATATGTTAGAATAATAACATCACCATGAACTTCGGTTTGCCGATTATGCTTAAACAGGAGATGACGGTGAGGCTGGCGGGAATTGCTGGTTAATTGTGATTTTTATCACGTTACAGTAATGCAAATTAGTAATTAGTTTTCATTAACTGTGATGAATGTCGAAGTGTAATGGCGAGCGGTTGTTACAATAGTAACAGGCTCGCAAGGTGAACAAACTATTGAACCGGCAATACGCCGTCGGAGTATGAAATGACTGATTTGAAAGCAAGCAGCCTGCGCGCGTTGAAACTGATGGATCTGACCACCCTGAACGATGACGACACCAATGAGAAGGTGATCGCTCTGTGTCATCAGGCGAAAACGCCGGTGGGCAATACCGCTGCGGTCTGCATCTACCCGCGTTTTATCCCGATTGCCCGTAAGACGCTGAACGAACAAGGAACGCCGGATATCCGCATCGCGACGGTGACTAACTTCCCGCATGGTAATGACGATATCGATATCGCGCTGGCGGAAACCCGCGCGGCAATCGCTTATGGCGCGGATGAAGTGGATGTGGTTTTCCCGTACCGCGCGCTAATCGCGGGTAACGAGCAGGTGGGTTTTGATCTGGTGAAAGCTTGTAAAGAAGCCTGTGCGGCGGCGAATGTGCTGCTGAAAGTGATCATCGAAACCGGCGAACTGAAAGAAGAAGCGCTGATTCGTAAGGCGTCTGAAATCTCTATTAAAGCGGGCGCGGATTTCATCAAAACTTCTACCGGTAAAGTGCCGGTGAATGCGACGCCGGAAAGCGCGCGCATCATGATGGAAGTGATCCGCGATATGGGCGTTGAGAAGACCGTTGGCTTCAAACCTGCCGGCGGCGTGCGTAGCGCGGAAGACGCGCAGCAGTTCCTGGCGATTGCTGATGAACTGTTCGGCGCCGACTGGGCCGATTCCCGCCACTACCGTTTCGGCGCATCCAGCCTGCTGGCTAGCCTGCTGAAAGCCCTGGGTCACGGCGACGGTAAGAGCGCCAGCAGCTACTAATCCCTTGATACGCCGGATGGTGCTGCGCTTATCCGGCCTACGAATGGATGCCTGTAGGCCGGATAAGGCGCTCGCGCCGCCATCCGGCACTTTATACTATTTGGGAGGTTACCGTGTTTCTCGCACAAGAAATTATTCGTAAAAAACGTGATGGTCATGTATTAAGCGATGAAGAAATTCGCTTTTTCATCAACGGTATCCGCGATAATACTATCTCTGAAGGACAGATCGCCGCGCTGGCGATGACCATCTTCTTCCATGATATGTCTATGCCGGAACGTGTCTCGCTGACCATGGCGATGCGGGATTCAGGAACCGTTCTCGACTGGAAAAGCCTTAACCTCAACGGCCCGATCGTCGATAAACACTCGACCGGCGGCGTGGGTGACGTCACCTCGCTGATGCTGGGGCCAATGGTTGCCGCCTGCGGCGGTTACGTACCGATGATCTCCGGGCGTGGTCTCGGCCATACCGGCGGTACGCTTGATAAACTGGAAGCGATCCCGGGTTTTGATATTTTCCCGGACGACGCGCGTTTCCGCGAAATTATTAAAGATGTCGGCGTGGCGATTATCGGGCAGACCAGCTCGCTCGCGCCGGCTGACAAACGTTTCTATGCCACCCGCGATATTACCGCGACGGTGGATTCCATCCCGCTGATTACCGCGTCTATTCTGGCCAAGAAACTGGCGGAAGGTCTGGACGCGCTGGTGATGGACGTTAAAGTCGGCAGCGGCGCCTTTATGCCGACTTATGAGCTTTCAGAAGCGCTTGCCGAAGCTATCGTTGGCGTCTCTAACGGCGCCGGCGTGCGCACGACCGCACTGTTAACGGATATGAACCAGGTGCTGGCCTCCAGCGCGGGTAACGCCGTTGAAGTTCGCGAAGCGGTACAGTTCCTGACCGGCGAATACCGCAACCCGCGCCTGTACGACGTCACCATGGCGCTGTGCGTGGAAATGCTGATTTCCGGCAAGCTGGCGGCGGATGACGCCGAGGCGCGCGCGAAATTGCAGGCGGTGCTGGATAACGGTAAAGCGGCGGAAGTCTTTGGCCGCATGGTGGCGGCGCAGAAGGGGCCGAGCGACTTTGTCGAAAACTATGCGAAATACCTGCCGACGGCAATGCTGAGCAAAGCGGTCTATGCTGAAGGCGCCGGATTTGTCTCTGAAATGGATACCCGCGCGCTGGGGATGGCGGTGGTGTCGATGGGCGGCGGTCGTCGCCAGGCTTCCGATACTATTGACTACAGCGTTGGCTTTACCGATATGGCGCGCCTTGGCGATAAAGTTGATGGCGAACGTCCGCTGGCGGTGATTCATGCGAAAGATGAATCGAGCTGGCAGGAAGCGGCCAAAGCCGTGAAAGCGGCAATAAAATTGGACGCCCACGCCCCAGAAATTACACCGACGGTCTATCGCCGTATCACCAAGTAGCGATATACTGATCTGATCGCTTTTTTGCAGCGCATGATGTATGGAGAACAAGATGAAACGTGCATTTATTATGGTGCTGGACTCCTTTGGGATTGGCGCAACGGAAGACGCTGACCGCTTTGGCGATGTTGGCGCCGATACTCTGGGCCACATTGCGGAAGCCTGCGCCAAAGGTGAAGCTGACAATGGTCGTAAAGGCCCGTTGAATTTACCTAACCTGACCCGTCTGGGTCTGGTGAAAGCGCATGAAGGTTCTACCGGTAAAATTGCCGCCGGTATGGACGGTAATGCCGAAGTCGTTGGTGCCTATGCCTGGGCGCATGAACTCTCTTCTGGTAAAGATACGCCGTCTGGCCACTGGGAAATCGCCGGCGTGCCGGTGCTGTTTGACTGGGGCTACTTCAGCGACCACGAGAACAGCTTCCCGCAGGAACTGCTGGATAAACTGGTTAAGCGCGCGAACCTGCCGGGCTACCTCGGCAATTGCCACTCTTCCGGTACCGTGATTCTGGACCAACTGGGTGAAGAGCATATGAAAACCGGGAAACCGATTTTCTATACCTCTGCTGACTCGGTGTTCCAGATCGCCTGTCACGAAGAGACTTTCGGCCTCGACAAGCTGTATGAGCTGTGCGAAATCGCCCGTGAAGAGCTGACCGAAGGCGGCTATAACATTGGCCGCGTGATTGCTCGTCCGTTTGTTGGCGACAAAGCCGGTAACTTCCAGCGTACCGGTAACCGTCACGATCTGGCGGTCGAGCCGCCGGCGCCGACCGTGCTGCAGAAGCTGGTCGACGAGAAAAACGGCCACGTGGTTTCCGTGGGTAAAATCGCCGACATCTACGCCAACTGCGGCATCACTAAGAAAGTGAAAGCCACCGGGCTGGACGCGTTGTTCGACGCGACCATCAAAGAGATGAAGGAAGCGGGCGACGAGACTATCGTCTTCACTAACTTCGTCGATTTTGACTCCTCCTGGGGCCACCGTCGCGACGTCGCTGGCTACGCGGCGGGTCTGGAGCTGTTCGACCGTCGTCTGCCGGAGCTGATGGAGCTGGTTGGGGAAGACGACATTCTGATCCTCACCGCCGACCACGGCTGCGACCCGACCTGGACCGGTACCGACCACACCCGCGAACACATTCCGGTGCTGGTGTACGGCCCGAAAGTGAAGCCGGGTTCGTTAGGCCACCGCGAAACTTTCGCCGATATCGGCCAGACGCTGGCGACATACTTTGGTACGTCGCCAATGGAATACGGTAAAAACATGCTGTGATACCCGTTGTCTTTCGCGCTGTAGATGCGTTGACTTCATTCGCTCACCCCGGTCACATAGTTAATCTATGCTCCCGGGGATTCACGAACTCGTCGCCTTCCTACAACGCGAAATCCTTAGGGTATTTGAATACGTTTTGTAGGCCTGATAAGGCGTAGCCGCCATCAGGCCCGAACAATTTATATAAGGATAAAACGATGGCCACCCCACACATTAACGCAGAAATGGGCGATTTTGCTGACGTAGTTTTGATGCCGGGCGACCCGCTGCGCGCGAAGCACATTGCAGAAACCTTCCTCGAAGACGTGCGTGAAGTGAACAACGTGCGCGGCATGCTGGGCTTCACCGGTACCTACAAAGGCCGCAAAATCTCCGTGATGGGCCACGGTATGGGGATCCCATCCTGCTCTATCTACACTAAAGAGCTGATCACCGATTTCGGCGTGAAGAAAATCATCCGCGTCGGCTCCTGCGGTGCGGTACGTGAAGATGTCAAACTGCGTGATGTGGTTATCGGCATGGGCGCGTGCACCGACTCTAAAGTCAACCGTCTGCGTTTCAAAGACCACGACTTCGCGGCGATTGCCGATTTCGGCATGGTGCGTAACGCGGTAGACGCGGCGAAGGCGCTGGGCGTTGACGCGCGCGTTGGCAACATCTTCTCCGCTGACCTGTTCTATACGCCGGACCCGTCCATGTTCGACGTGATGGAAAAATACGGCATTTTGGGCGTGGAAATGGAAGCGGCCGGCATTTATGGCGTAGCGGCTGAGTTCGGTGCGAAAGCGCTGACCATCTGCACCGTTTCCGATCATATCCGCACTCACGAGCAGACCACTGCCGCTGAGCGTCAGACCACCTTCAACGATATGATCAAAATCGCGCTGGAATCCGTACTGCTGGGTGATAAAGAGTAAGACCTGTTGTGCCGGGTGGCGGCTTCGCCTGACCCGGCCTACGGTTTCCAGGCCCGCTAAGCGCAGCGGGCTTTTTTATTAGCGCACCGCGCCGGCCAGCCACGCCGACAGTTCTTTCAGTTCCGCTTCCTGCTCAGGGTAATCGGCGAGCAGCGCCTCACACTGCTGCTGTAATATTTCCGCCCGATACTGACAACCGACTAATCGTGCCGCCAACGCCTCGAGCGGCGCCGGGTTCAGGCTATCGGTAAAAGCCTGGGCGCGGGTGATATGGCCCTTCTCGACGTCAAAATGCAGCTCGACGCCGCCCCAGCGAAAGCGCTCATCCAGCAGGTGGGAGAAAGCGGGCGCCTGGCCGAAGTTCCACTCCCAGCTGCTCTGGCGGGCGAAGGTCTCGGCAAAATTCGGCAGATCCGGCGTGTTGTCCGGCGAAATGACTTCCGCCTCTACCCGCTCGCCGTAATGGCTGAAGAATGCCTCCTGAATGGCTTCGCAAATCTGCTGATGGGTAATGCCCGGCAGGAGTTCAACCAGGTTCGCTACGCGCCCGCGTACCGAGGTAATGCCCTTGGCCTGCAGCTTTTTTTTGTCCGGATTAAGATAGTTGGCGAGACGGCTTAAGTCGGCGTTTAGCAGCAGGGTGCCGTGATGAAAACCGCGGTCCATCGTTTCGCGATAGGCGGATCCGGAAACCTTGCGGTCGCCATTGTCGGTTTTCACGACCAGATCGTTGCGCCCGGAAGCCTCGGCGGTCACGCCAAGCGAATTCAATGCCGCCAGCACGATAGCGGTAGAAACGGTTTTGTCGTATTCCGGTTTGCCCGCCATAAAGGTAAAGCAGGTATTGCCGAGGTCGTGGAATACCGCGCCGCCGCCGCTGCTGCGCCGGGCCAGCCGGACGTGGTCCTCTTCCATGCGCCGGGTATTGCACTCCTTCCACGGGTTCTGCGCGCGGCCAATCACCACGGTGTCGGCATTGCGCCACAGAAACAGCACCCGTTGGGTGGCCGGCATCTGGCGGAAAATACACTCCTCGACCGCGAGGTTAAACCAGGGGTCGTAGGAATCGGAGAGCAACAGGCGGAGCGTCGGCATAGGATATCCTTTTCTGATTAATCTTTATCTTCGTCCTGGACGGGCTTATTGGCGGTGAGCAGGAAGGGCGACTGCTGCCAGCGGGTACGTTTGCCCTGCAGCAACGTACGGGTCAGCACCACGCCGATGGCCAGCGACAACAGCAGCATCAGGCGTAAGATATTGGTGGTATTATCCACCTGTTTCGCCTCGGTGGCCAACGTGTGGGTATCCAGCGTCAGGCGCAGATAGCCGACCGGACCGTTTTTGCCGAGGATCGGCTCGACGATTTGCTGGTTAAAGTAGCCGCCAGCTTTTTTGCCATCCAGCGCCAGGCGGTCGCGCACATCGACGCTTTCGCCGGAGCGGGCCACCAAATCGCCTTGTTCATCATATACCCCGGCATCGAGCACCCGGCTTTTGTCCGTCAGCTGTTCCAGCAGGCGGGTAATGCGCTTTTCGTCGGGCGTTTCGCTGCGCATCAGCGGCGCCAGGTTCAGCGTAACCTGCTGCGCCAGCGTTCGCGCCAGCTCTTCCAACTGCGGATTACGCTGCTTTTGGCTATTCTGACTGAACCACGAGGCGCCCTGCATCAGCGCGACGAGAAGCGCGAGACAGATCAGAACAATGACGGCGCGATGCAGTCGGAATTTCAGTTTTGCTCGTACCATATTCCACCTTTGAAAATTTGCAGCTTAATGTTGCCAGAAGCGCTGGTTACAAGGTAGCCTCATGCGTTATTTTCCTCGCCTGAATGAAGAGATGTGGAGCCGTAATGCCTAACAGTTTGACCTGGTGCGACCTGCCCGAAGATGTTTCCTTGTGGCCTGGGTTGCCGCTTTCCCTGAGCGGCGACGAGGTCATGCCGCTGGATTATCACGCCGGGCGCAGCGGCTGGCTGCTGTATGGTCGCGGTCTCGATAAACGTCGGCTGACGGCGTGGCAGCGCGAGCTCGGCGCGGCGCTGGTCATTGTCTCTTCCTGGGTCGTGGAAGACTATCAGGTGATTCGCCTGGCGGGGTCGCTGACGCAGCGCGCCACGCGCCTGGCCCATGAGGCCGGGCTGGACGTCGCG
>OGZV01003719.1_pt1 | contig 9938 bp, 8 predicted proteins | sample 1576861 | NCBI WGS metagenome assembly OGZV01 (sample SAMEA3541501, study PRJEB24748) | human gut metagenome | biome: human gut; feature: human-associated habitat; material: faeces | place: China | collected 2012
AACTGGATTTACGCTCGTTTGCTACTCGTTTGAAAATTATTATATTTCTCTTTTTTCTTTTACTGCTGCTGCAATTTTCTCTACAATCACACAGACAATTACGGTAATCACCATATCCGGCAGCGTATTTCCAACTGGTGTATCCACATGCATCAGCACCCGGTACAATACAAAACCGACCAGCCACACCACAAGATTTCTCCACTGAAAAGCGGATTCCTCAGCATCTGCTTTCTTTAAAATGAAATAATCTGCAATCTGCACTGCAATCATCGGGGCAAATACAGAACCAATCAGATACAGGAAATTTGTAATGTTATCCATCGGATAAACAATTGCTGCCACAGTTCCAATCACGGTAACAACAATCGCTGCCCATTTCTCCTTAATTTTTGAAGAAATGGAAACACTTGAAACTCCTGCGGAATATGCATCCAGAAACGTCGTCGTAACCGTGGAAAATACAATGATGAGAAGTCCCACAACGCCAAACCCTGTTTTTAACATAATCTGCGCAATATCATATTCGCCGGTAAAAATAGCAGCCCCCATACCGATCATATACATAAAAATGCTGACCAGACTGTAGACAACCACACTGACAAGTGTTGCGGCAAACGGTTTTTCTGCTTCTCTTGTATAATCACTGATCAGTGGCAGCCAGGAAAGCGGCATTGCCACGGCAAGTTCCACAGCCGCACCAAATGTAAGACTTCCATCATCCACGACCGGAGCCGCGCTTCCGGTTCCAAAAAAGATCACTTTAAAAAGAACCAGAGATAAAATAAAAAGTGCGGTCATGGCAACCGTATTTAACTTGCCAAGATTCGTAAGTCCGACAAAAATCCAGACAACAATCAATGCGCCGATAATGATCGCCCATACCCAGATTCCGGTATGCAAAACCCCGTCTGCCGCAAGCGCTCCGTCATAAATCATAATTGCGGTCCACCCTACAAGCTGTAACACATTTAAGACAGCAAACAGAAGGCTTCCTCTCTCGCCAAAACTCATTTTCACAGTTTCCATGGCACTTTTTCGTTCTTTCGCTCCAATCATTCCTGCTGCAAACATCATAAGTCCGCCGATCAGATGTCCCAGTAAAATTGCTGCCATGGCTTTTCCAAATCCAAGCGGTGCAAAATAAGTACCTGTCAGTATTTCCGCCAGGGATACACCTGCTCCAAACCAAATTAATCCGTTACTGAACACGGAAGTTCCTTTTTTTTCCATTTGTACACTCCTCTTAACCTATGATAAACCCAGCCTCACATTTGCCGGATACTAATATTCTCCTTCAATTGCAAATGCATGGTCCATTGGTCCGCTTCCTTTTCCAAGGTCAAGCATGGCGGCAAGTGCACCGGAAATATAATTTTTTGCATACTTCACGGACGTTTCAAGATCTCTTCCTTTTGCAAGGTTTGATGCAATCGCAGAAGAAAGCGTACAGCCTGTCCCGTGTGTATTTGGATTGTCAATCCTCTTTCCCTCAAACCATACCGGCTCTTTACCCTTCTGGTAGAGCAGGTCATTGGCATCATTTAACTGATGACCACCTTTTAATAAAACGGCACAGCCCAATGTGTCACAAATAATTTCTGCTGCTTTTTCCATATCTGCATCGGTCTTGATCTGCATTTCGGAAAGCACTTCCGCTTCCGGAATATTTGGCGTAATCACCGTTGCAAGCGGTAATAATTTACTTTTCAATGTGCTGATAGCATCCTCACTGATCAGTCTTGCTCCACTGGTTGCCACCATGACAGGATCTACGACAATATTTTTTGCGTGATACTCTGTCAGCTTCTGCGCAATCGTCCCAATCAGTTCACCAGAAGCAACCATTCCGGTTTTAATCGCATCCGGATAGATATCCGTAAAAATACTGTCCAGCTGCTCTGCCAAAAACTTCGGGGTTACCTCCATAATATCTGTTACACCGGTCGTATTCTGGGCAGTCAAAGCCGTGATCGCACTCATTGCGTAAACATGGTTTGCTGTCATTGTCTTAATATCTGCCTGAATGCCGGCGCCTCCACTGGAATCACTTCCAGCAATTGTTAATGCTGTGTACATATCATCCTCCTTATATCAGATATTTCTTTTCAAATTCTTCAATCTTCATCGGTTTTCCATAAAAAAATCCCTGAATCATACGGATTCCCATCTTTTTTACAATATCTCTCTGGCGCTTAGTCTCCACACCTTCCACGCATACGCGTACATTGATGGCATTTGCCAGTTCCGATACCATCCGCACAAATGCATTGGAAAAGTCGTCCTCGCCAAGATGTTCAATAAAACAACGGTCAATCTTGATCACATCCAAAGGCATCTCACGGATATGATTGAGGGATGAATATCCTGTTCCAAAATCATCCAGTGCCACGCGTACACCAAGATTCCGGATCTCACTTAATATCTTCTTCATCCGGACCATATCATTAATCGCCAGGCTTTCCGTTACTTCCAATGTCAGATTCTGTGGTATGATACGGGTTTCTTCCAGAACCTTTGCAACCTTCTTTACAATGTCATTCTGCAACAGCTGTACAACCGACAAATTTACATTGACATGATACTCCGGATGCCCCATATCATTCCAGTATTTACACCGCAATGCCGCATTTTTCATTACATATTCACCGATTGGATTGATCAGTCCCAGATATTCCGCAAGTGGAATAAAATCTGCCGGATTCACAAATCCAAGTGCACTTGAATTCCAGCGGATCAATGCTTCTGCACCACAGCATGGCTCTCCCGGCTGACAGACATCAATGATCGGCTGATAAAACACTTCAAATTCCGTGCATGCATTCATGGCTGCAGTACGCATATTTTTCTCCAGATCCAGTCTGCGGTATGAGGAAGATGCGTCCATCCCATCATAGTATTCCACGCGGTTTTTGCCCCTGCGTTTTGCCGACAACAGGGCAATATCTGCTTTACGGACAAGTTCTTCCACCGTTTCTCCATCCTTCGGGAAATATACGATCCCCATACTTATGGTGCAATAATAATCTTCTCCCTTTAAAAACCATGGTTTCTTAAATATGGATGTCACTTCCCTGACAATCCGTTCCAGCTCCGGATACACGGAATCCGGAATAATCACAACAAACTCATCCCCTCCCATGCGGTAACAGGTATTCTCAATCCCATCTATCCTGCGCAGGCTATGGGAAATCGCTTTCAACAGAATATCCCCATACTGGTGTCCCAGCCCGTCATTGATATGCTTAAAATCATCCAGTCCCATATAAAGCAACGCTCCTGTTGCATCTTTTTCCCGGGTCTTTCGTATAAACTGTCCCAGATCCTGTTCGCAGCGCATGCGATTAAACAACCCTGTCAGGAAATCATTGTTCGCCTGATTTTCAATTTCTTTCTGATAAATTTTCTTTTCGGTAATATCATAGAGTGTACACATGGCAACTTTTCTGCCATCCACCCAGTCAATCTCGGTCTTATGCACATCCAGCCAGCGTTCCTCAACAACCGAATAAATTTCCTCATAATACTGGCTGCGCTTTGTTTCCCGGTCGGAAAACAGCATTTTTTCCAGATGATTTCCCGCGATACTGCGAGAGAAAAGTTCTTTGAATTTGTGATTCATATAAAGAATTGCATGGGTATGGTAATCAACCACATATATTCCACATCCGGTATTTTCCAGAATCGCCTCTAAAGATGTATAGGAACTTGCCAGCGAATTCTTTGCAATTCTTTTAAGCATGATGCTCTGCACAACTCTTCGCACATCACTGACAAATTTGATATCTCTGTTCTCCCAGATTCTTGTTTTTTCATTATCATACACGCAAAAATACATCGCCGTGCGGTTTTGTATTTCAATCGGTTCAAAAATTCCGGCACTGATATGACAGGTTTTAAATAAATGTGCAAACGGTTCCGGCATGATGGAGTCCGATGAGATCATATAAGTTTTACCATTATAAAACGGCAGTGCACCGATCGGAATATGCTGCCCCTCTGCAAGAATGGACTTGTCTGGTTCTTTTGTATACTCGCAGATCATGTCTGCCGTATTTTCCCCTGTATTCTCGCGCAACAGACATCCACCGGAAATTTCCAGACTTTCACATGTCTCCCGCAAAATATCCTCAGCCACTTTTTCAAAACTGTTATCCGAATCCATCATCTGCAAAATTTCGGTCATTGCCCGGCTGCGGTGCAGCTGGTATTCCATCGCCAGCTCGGAAACAGAACTCTTTTCAACCGCTTTCTGCGCGATCATCTGATTTCTGCGACTCTCAAACAACTGTCCGGAAAGCAGTGATAGAAATTCTACCGATGCGTAAAACTGCTCCTCCGTCGTAATAAGCATTCCCTCCGGCAGATGAACCTCTGGTGTCAGCCGCTCCTTTATAATGCCCATAACAATCCAGACAACCTGCAGCTGATCTTCTACTTTTGTGGAAACAGCACACAATTTCATGAAATCCTGTGCTGTTTCCCGCTCCACAACCGTTTCCATCCGGTCATGCTGCATCTGGTCTACCAGTTCCATGTAGGCATGTTTATCTACCTGTGTCCGTAAAAACCCCACCTGTTCTTCTGTTCCAAACGGTTTTGTCACAACACCTTTATTCTTATCCACACACATCAGATACAAATGATCTGCACAGCAAAACTGATCCTGCAGCTGCTGTAACATTGATATATCTATCAGATTCGTATCATCGTTCATGCCATTACCTCTTTACTCCTATAATTAACAGATAACATCCTGCCTTACTCTGCATACAATATTCTTCCAAAAGAGAGAATTCCCTGTGAAGACGCAGCTGTTTCTTCACAAATCCAATCTCTCCTGTATACATTACAATCACAGCCTCCTTTTCCAGAATGGTTAATGCTTTCCGGAAAAATTTCTCATACAGAAGGTCCAGCTGCTCCCGCGTCATTTTTCCCCGCACCGGCATATTGGTTACAATCTCATCAAACAAATAATCATGTTTAAAATCAAAGAAATCCCTGTGTATGAAATTGATCTGTTCTCCTGCCAGAGCCGCATTCTCCCGTGCTCCGTCAATTGCCTCTCCAAAAATATCCGTACCATATTTTTCACGTGCCGGAACACGGATATCCCGCTCAATCAGCATGGTGCCCACGCCGCAGAACGGATCAATAATCTGCGCATTCTCTTTCAGATATGGTGCTGCCAGTTCCATAATCAATGCCGCAAGGGAAGGGTGCATGGAAGCGGCAATTGCATGTTTCCGGTACGCAAACCGGTAATCCGGAATAGTATAAAATTTCAGTGCCGGGAAAAACTTTCCCTCACGATTTGCAATCAGTCGAAGTTCTACCTCATAATCCCCCGGAGAATTCACCAGTTTTCCATCCGACAACTGTTCAATGGCAGATCCAAGCTTTTTGACAAACCGACTTCTCTGTTCCAGTGTCATTGCGGATCTGCACTCAATCCGGAAAAAGAATGGCTTGTCCTCCCGGTGGTATTTTGCACAGATTGCAAGCATTGGCTTCCACACCGCCTCTGCTGCTTTTTCCGGTTCCTGCTCCAGAAGTCCTTTGACCGGAAGTAAAAACAGCATGTCCCGATATGTGCGGATCTGCAACAGCTGCAACAGATCATCCGTCTGTACAATCACACCGAGCGGATGCGCCTTTCCACCGGTCTGATTTTCCAGTATTCCGCGATGATTGCGGTTTGTCACCAAAAGTACATGATTGTTCTTTTGTTTTATATCAAAATGATGGGTATCGATTCCTTCATACTGAATGAGGATTGCCCGCAGTGCCCGCAGTTCTGCTTCCCGGTGTTTCCGGTTTTCTTCGGTGACCGGCTCTCCTTCCAGCTCTGCAAGACGATCTTTCAGCTGCGAAAGGATTTCTTCTGCATGAAGTGCCTTCATGGCTTCCAGATATGCACTTTTTACGAACAGTGTCTGTTCCCGGGTATATGCTTTCCAGAGCGGCTGCAACGCATTCTGTACTGCCAGGTCTCCCAGAAGAAGTGCTGCATTCTTCCGCGTCTTTGCATCCTCTTCCTGTAAAAATCCAAACACCAGATCTTCATGCCCGCGTACAAATTCTATAGCCTGCGCTTTTTGCTCTTCCGTTGCTTCTTTCAGGCTGGCACGCAGAGCACTCAGATTACTCCTTACATTTTTCTTTTCCTGTAATTCCGTAAATAGTTGTATCAAAAATTTCTCCTCTGTTCCGTTAATTATTCAGAATACTCCCTATATTTAATTTATTGTAGATGATTTTTTATTCTTTGTCCACTCCATTTTTTTCGATGTAAGCCGCCAGATCATCATGAAAATCTTCCCATGCACTCTCATGTTCCACAAAATATTTCGGACAGTTTTTACCTGTCACATCATAATGCCGGATCACATCTTCAATTCCAAGATCATATCTTCCGATCAGCCATGTTGTCAATTGGATCAATGACTGATACGTACTGTCATTGAATTTTCCGGTGTCATCCGGAATACAGCATTCGATTGCGATTGTATCACTGTTTCGGTTATTGGATGCATATGCGATTTCATTGCAGGGAATGCACTGTACAATTTCTCCATCCAGCCCGATCACGAAATGACTGCTTGCCTTGGTCTGGTGAGATTGTTCCAGCCCTGCGAAATAATTCCGGTTCTGGATGGCAGTCGTTCCCGGATTGGCCGTGTAATGAACGACAATTCCACGAACCTTTTTAAGTGCAAGCCCCGGACGGGAATATTCATTGACCGGAAGCAGTTCCACGTCTAATTCCGGTCTCTGGTCAACGTATTTTTTATCTGTAATATCCCAGCTGCTGTCAGACACCGTCTGCTGCGCCCGTTCCTGCTTCACTTTATGTATGATTCCCAGAATGGATCCCAGCAAAATTACGGCAATGATAATCATTAAAATGCGCATCTGCAGCTGTTCTTTTCTTGTTCTTCGTTTTTTATATCTCTTTCGATAGGTTGAAGCCATAAATGCATATCTCCTGTATTATTTTTGCCCCTTTGCGGGGCTTATTTCTATCTTCTCACATATTGCGTATCTGTCAATGCTTTTTTCGATGCTGTGGATTTGTACGAGTGTTTTAGATATAAGTTTTCTCAAAATGACGGAAGAAGACGTATATTCTCTTTCTACAGAAAAATTTACAAAGAAAATTTGTATAAAAGATACCGTTAGGAAGCGTTTTGTCAATACAGAGAATGATAATTCATTAAAAAATGAGTTGTTTTTGTAGTGTACAGCCTTAGAAATTGCCTGCTGTCACTTCCTGACAGATTAAATTCTTCATTCTGTCCTCTATTGTTACCTTTTTTGCTTTGTTGAAGAACACCCCGACAAGGTAGGTAGTGTTTCCTATTCTCGCCTTGAAATTGCCACCATCAATATAATTTGCTTTATTTTCCGCTGTTTTCTCTTCCTGCATTCGTACCTCTCCTTTCCAAGATTCCCCCTACAAGGGACAGGTAACAAAAAAGGTAACATGACCGAAAAGACCTCTCAAATCACCCTACCTGTATCTGCTACCTGTGTTTTATTTATTTTTCTATTTTCTTGTTACTTTTGTTACCTTTCATAGAAAGCCCAGTAAAATCAATACTTCCACTGGGTAACAAGATAAGTAACAGCAAGGTAACTTCATCAATTTTATTACTTAAATGGTATCTCCAACTCCATCTGCTTTGGTATTTCGATAAACCCATCGCTATCCGCTTTGTCGGGGATTCCCTGAGAGAAACCGGCACGAACCCAGCCACGCTGTTTGCCATAGACACCGAAATGCATGGCACCATCACTCATAATCCAGTCTGTTACCGAATTATTCATAATGTCGCAAATCTGTTTCAATTCAATTCTCTTTGGCTCATAAGCCCTGTGAAGAGCTTCTTTCCAAAGCATTTTGGAACAAACCCTGTCCCCCTTGAAATTATCAAGAAACGCAAGTATCATTCCTGCATCTGCATCTTCCGGCATGAACTGCTTCTGATAATCTTTCAGATACTCGGCTGATTCCCTGCTTAGCATAAGCCTGAACTCTCCTGACCTGTATATCTCCATAGCTTCCGCCCACACCTGCTCGATATACTTTCTTGAAAGCTCTTCATTTTTAAGAATATGGCACTCAGCCCTGTCTGGATAAACCATGACCGGCATAAATCGTCTATTGCCTGTTCTGTCGAGAGGAAGCGTGTCCATAGCGTTGGAAGTGCCACCAAACACGCACTGTCTCGGTCTGTCCTTTGGCTGTGTCTCATAAGGAACCTTGTAAATGTCGCTCTGTCTGCTGATGAATGACTTTATATCCTCAATGCTCCTTGCACTGGCTGTTGCTATCATTTCTGACAGTTCTATGATTAAATGCCCCTGCATCTTCCGGAACACATTTTCATCATCAAGTTTCTTCAAATCATCCGTAAACCATGAATCATTCATGGCTAGGAATCTGAAAAACGTTGACTTTCCGGCTCCCTGACCACCCACCAGAATCAGCATATATTCAAACTTCGTTCCAGGTCGGTATACCCTTGAAATTGCCCCTAACAGAAGGACTTTCATTGCTTCATAGACATAATTGTTCTGATCGGCTCCAAGGAAGTGATGAAGCACATCTTTGATACGTTCTTTCCCATCCCAGACCAGAGAACCTAACCTTATTTTTCGGCTCATTCAGGGCAGAGATGATATTTCCCAAAAGTGCCTGTGATGCTTTTTCTAGTTTGGCAACAATCGCATTTACGACCTTGGAAGCCACCGACTTTGATTTATCACTGAGTTTATCTTTCGGCTGTTGCTGTAAAAGCTCTCCATAGTCCTTTACGACATCAACATCATGCTTCACTGTTTCCTCTTTCACACGCTTTGTGACAACCTCACAAGCCTTTTCATAAGCAAGGCCTACTGCTTCTTCAATGACTGCGTTTACGTCCTCTATCTTCATCACAAGACCATCAAGAACAGCCTGTTTTTCCTCAATGCGTTTCTTCTGATTCATGATGATAAAATCCTGCTTCTCCAGATAGCTTGCACCGCCATACACCGGCTCAACATCAATCGTCAGTCCATGATTCTGACAGATGCTGATAAATAGTTTTCTGCACTCTTCATCAAAAACCATCTTCCGGTTATTGTACTTTCCCTTTTTCTCATTCGGCTTCGGAAGTTCAAAGCCAAGTTCTTCCAATGCCTTATCCTGTTGGGGACATAATTCTCCATACTGATTCACAGCATCAAATACATGCCGTTCATGAATATGTGGTGTTGCTTCATCAAGATGCAAAGCCCAGTCCAGTATATGAACATGGGAACCATACCGTCTGTTAAATTCCTCGAAATATTCTGCACTGACCTGTGCAAGCACATCAGCAGACACCGCACCGTCCATGTTTCCAAGCTGTAATAAAGTTTCTTCCGGACACGTTTTATTATTTTCAAGAATAGCATCAATCGTTTTTACTCGGTCATAGTGTCTTGCTTTCCGGTTTCCCTCATTCTGACCGTCCACATGGTCTGAATATTTCTCAACATAATATGCTTTTTCTATTTCCGTAAAAGTGAATCTCGCCCGCTCGTCCTTATCATTCTGCAGGCTGTACCCCTGATAACAATCCCAGTACACATTCATCTTCGTTCTCTCTGCGTCAATATGCTCACTATTTTCTACATCAAATCTGCGGTCATTGTGCTTTGCGTCATAGGTTCCATGCTTGCCTGACCGTCCATTGTGCCTAGTTGCTTTCATGCTAATCTTTCCTTTCTTTCCATAAAAAAAGACCAAGTAAATCTCTCTACTCAGTCTGTTTATCGTAACAATATTTAGTTCTTTTCCCGAAGGGAATTGCAACGAAGTTGCTTAATCTTGTGAAGCTTTGCTACAAGCAATACCCAGTACTTAGTGGCGAAACGCCACTAACTGGGCAATGGTTGCACCCTTG
>OGZV01003726.1_pt1 | contig 9917 bp, 8 predicted proteins | sample 1576861 | NCBI WGS metagenome assembly OGZV01 (sample SAMEA3541501, study PRJEB24748) | human gut metagenome | biome: human gut; feature: human-associated habitat; material: faeces | place: China | collected 2012
TAGAGCATAACCTTGCCAAGGTTAGGGTCGCGAGTTCGAGTCTCGTTTTCCGCTCGCAGGAGAAAGCAACGCAGGTTGTTTTCTCTTTTTTTATGCATTTTTCTTGCAGGAAATTTTTTGTATATCTGTTGCGGGTATTATGAGGAATTTGATATATTTGCGCCTGCAATTAAGAAAATGAAGAAACATGACAACGTATGATATTTATTTCTCGGACGGCAGTTCGAGCGACAATAAGGGGTTTTCTATCAAGACTCCTGAAAAGGCCATTCACATGGCGGAAGACATGTTGGTGAAAGGCAACAGCTACATTGAAGATTACGCAGGTGGAGTGATTTCGGTCGTATCTTCCGGCGGAGAAACCGTATGGAGCAGCCCGATTCCCGAGTCGAAAAAGAAATGACACAGTTTATATTTTTAAAACCATAAGATTATGTTTTCTGGAATAGTAGAGGAATATGCAGAAGTCGTGAAGGTGGTAAAGGATCAGGAAAACCTGCACCTGACATTGAAATGTTCGTTTGTGGATGAGCTGAAGATTGACCAGAGTGTATCACATAACGGAGTGTGTCTGACGGTAGTCAGCATTCAGGACGGTACTTATACGGTAACGGCCATGAAGGAAACCATTGAACGCTCCAATATCGGTCTGCTGGCTGTAGGCGACAAGGTGAATGTGGAACGCAGCATGATGATGAACGGACGACTGGATGGTCATATCGTGCAGGGGCATGTGGACCAGACTGCAGTTTGTACGGCGGTTGATGATGCGCAGGGAAGCTGGTATTTCACCTTTAAGTATAACTTCGACAAGGAGATGGCAAAACGCGGATACTTCACGGTAGACAAAGGTTCTGTCACGGTGAACGGTGTCAGCCTGACAGTCTGCAATCCTACATCGGATACGTTCCAGGTAGCGATTATTCCTTATACTTACGAGCATACCAATTTCCATACAATCAAGGTGGGTAGTGTGGTAAATATCGAATTCGATATTATCGGTAAGTACCTGAGCCGCATGATGCAGCTTACAGAGTGATATTTTCAGTTATATAACTACAAGGCGCAGTTTTCTGGAATCGATTTCCGAAAGCTGCGCCTTGCGTTTTTCTTATAGGTCTTTGAGCAGTACTTCGCTGCTTTTTTCTGTAAATTCTTTGCGGGCCTGTATCAGGGTTTGCCAGGCTGTAGAATAATGTCCCGGGTCAATTTTGAAATCCTCCGCTCCATTGGCGTCCAGCTGGCTGAGGAGGGTGCCTACACTTAATTGGTGGATGTCGATTCCAGGGAGGTATTGAGGATCGCGGGATTTTTCTTCTCCGCCGGCACCAGCCTCATAAATCAGTCGCATATCCTGCAACTCATACAGAATACTTTTTGTCAGACGGATTGGAATCTTGTGTTCTTTGCTCAGTGCTTCTGCCGTGTAAGGCCGGCCTCCGGTGGCAAACCGTTTGCAGATAGAGCTCAGAATGATGGTACAGAAAAAGTCGTGGAACCGCCGGCTGATATTGGCTGTTTCCTTTCCGAAGTTGAAGGTGGATATGTTCTGGCTGATGTAGCTCATTTCGGCTCCAAACAGGCAGATGCTCCAGGATATTTGTGTCCACAAAAGGAACAGAGGAATGGCCGCAAAGCTTCCGTAAATGGCATTGTAATTAGAAACCCATATCTGGCTGTTGATGTAGAAATACTGGAAGGCCTGAAAAGCACTTCCTGCCAGAATACCCGGTAGCCAGGCATGCGCCAGCTTTACCTTGGTGTTGGGCATGAAGGTGTAAAGTCCGATGAACATTCCCCAGATAAGGGCATAGGGGATGAGGCGGACGAAAAATTTCAGAACCGGGGCCAGTACCATGAAGTTCTGCAGTTCTTTGACGTAGGTGCTCATGAAAATGGATAGACCGCTGGAAACCACAAGCAGTACCGGTAGCAGCAGAATCAAAGAAGAGTAGTCGGTAATCTGCCGGAACAGACTTCGAGGTTTTTTTACCTGCCAGATGGCATTGAAGCTGCGTTCGATGTTGTCAATCAGTAACAGGACGGTGCCTAACAGCATGATGAGGCCCACACCGATAAAGATGCCGCTTTGTGCATGTTCCAGATAGGAATTAATCCAGCTGATAACGAGTTCAGCCTGTGCGCCTGTTACCCCACTGCGGAACTGTGATTCAATCAGGGTATCAAAACCGAATCCTCTGGCAATAGCAAAAAGAAGAGCTAAGATGGGGATGATGGAAAGCAGGGTACTGTAGGTCAGCGCCGAGGCACGTACCACAATACGGTCGTTGATAAACTGGTTGATGGATAAATAAATAATCTTGAAACAGGTGTATCCCTTCCATTGGAGGTGAGAAACTTCGTCTTCCCGGATGCGCCAGATGCCGTCGTCCAGAAAGTGAATCAGTGATTTGAGCCGTGCGTTCATGTTGGATTGATTTTAATGAAAAAGAAAGCAGCCGGTCTATAAGCCGGGTTCTGTCACCCTGCAAGCAGGGGAGTCTGTCATTTATCTACGCCTGCCGTCACCGGCAGGCTCTAGCGGTCCACCCTCCGACGTGGGGCGAGCAACCCTCGTTAATGCCGGTTTACATGACCTTACAACTCCTAAGATGCACAGCCCGCATATCGCTATACGGCTGGTAGGCTCTTACCCTACCTTCTCACCCTTACCTCCGGGTGGAGGCGGTTATTTTCTTCTGCATTACTCTACCCTTACGGACAGCTTTCTGTTAGGAAGTAGGATGCTCTGCGTTGCCCGGACTTTCCTCTTTTACCATTATAATAATAATGTACCAGCGACAGACCGACCGACTGCTTTCTTCGTGCAAAGGTACGCAAATAAACGGAATTTGTGCTATAATTGTCAGGATTCTTTTGATTCGGATGTTTCGGAGAGCTGTCAGAACGGGTCGGACGAATTGTCAGCGTTGTCACTATTTCACTGGTAATGAATGTAAATTTGTCAGATATGCCAGTTAACTGCGGTTAATGCCCTTGTTTTCATTGTTAAAAGACGGAAAAAAGAATAGGGTAAGAGTACAATCGTATGGATTTTGTTCTACTTTAGCAAATGAAAAGTTAAAACAACGTCGAAATTAACATTTAAAACAATAGAAGATATGAAAACAACAACTAAGTTTGCGATTGGTTCTGTGGCAGTCGTTGCTTTGAGTGCCGGAGTGGCAGGGGTTACAGCGTATGCCATGATGGAGAAAAATCAGGATAATACTTCTTTTTATGAAAGTTTTGAAACGGCATCTCCCTTACGTACCGCAGCGTTCGATGCTTCCAGCATGCAGCCGGTAGACTTGACTAAAGCGGCGGAGAGTACGTTGAATTCCGTCGTACATATCATGTCTATCCAGCGCAGCAAGATACAGACTATTCAAGGACAACCGGATATTTTTGACTTCTTCTTCGGTGACGGTAGAGGACGTCAACAGCAAGTACAGACTCCGGAACAGAGAGGCTTCGGTTCGGGTGTTATCATCTCAAAGGATGGTTACATCGTAACGAACAACCACGTGATTGACGGAGCGGATGAAATCAACGTGAAGTTGCACGACGGACGCGAAATGAAAGGTCGTGTCATCGGTACCGACCCGACTACTGACCTGGCACTTGTAAAGATTGAAGGAGATGACTTCCCGGCTATTGTGGTAGGTAACTCTGACAACCTGAAAGTAGGTGAGTGGGTATTGGCAGTAGGTAACCCGTTCAACTTGGGTTCTACAGTGACTGCCGGTGTGGTAAGTGCGAAGTCTCGTGGACTGGGAGCTAATCAGGTAGAATCTTTCATCCAGACCGATGCGGCTATCAATCAGGGTAACAGTGGTGGTGCATTGGTTAATGCGAAAGGTGAACTGGTAGGTATCAATGCCATGCTGTATTCTCCGACTGGTGCTTATTCAGGATACGGTTTCGCTATTCCGGTAAGTATCATGACGAAGGTGGTAACCGACTTGAAACAATATGGTACCGTACAGCGTGCTTTGCTGGGTATCGGCGGTCGTGACATGGGTGATGAAAGGTATCCGGATGAAATCAGAAAAGAGCAGAAAGAACTGGGAGCTACTGAAGGTGTACAGGTAGTCGAAGTAACCGAAGGTGGTTCTGCCGATGGATTCTTACAGAAGAACGATGTCATCCTGAAGTTGAATGACAAGACCGTGAAGACCATGGCCGACCTTCAGGGAACATTGGCTAAGTATCGTCCGGGTGATAAAGTGAAGATCACCGTATTGCGCGACAAGAAAGAAAAGACCTTTACCATTACGTTGAAGAACTCTCAGGGAACAACCAAAGTGGTAAAACAGGCAGATATGGAACTCTTGGGAGCAGCCTTCCGCGCCGTACCTAATGAACTGAAGAAACAGTTGAACTTGGGCTATGGAGTTGAAGTGACCGGTATTGATAACGGAAGAATGAAAGACAGCGGTATCCGCAAAGGTTTCATTATTCTGAAAGCCAACGGCAAGCAGTTGCGCACCGTGCAAGATTTGGAAAATGTAATGAAAGCAGCTTCTCAGTCACCCGATCAGGTACTGTTCATGACGGGAGTTTATCCTTCAGGAAGACGTGCCAACTATGCGGTAGACTTGTCGCAAGCTGAATAAAAGATATTACTGTAAGGTAAAAAGATTTGGAAAGAAAAGGCGTTCCGATTTTTCGGAAACGCCTTTTTGATGTTTTTTCTTTCTCCGATAATATGGGTGGGAGATGAACAATTGGCTTGTTTTGTCTGTTGTCATTTTAAGAATGGCGGTTGACAAAAAGAGAGCAGGCCCGTCTGTTTAAGAAAATTATAGATTCTTTCTTTGCAAATCTGCCACCTAAATAAAATTAATTTTGTACTTTTGTACCCAAATCATTTTATATAGAATGAGACAGTTAAAGATTACTAAAAGTATCACTAACCGAGAGAGTGCTTCTTTGGATAAGTATTTGCAGGAAATCGGTCGTGAAGATTTGATTACTGTAGAAGAGGAGGTAGAACTCGCTCAACGTATCCGTAAGGGTGACCGTATTGCTTTGGAGAAGCTTACGCGTGCTAATTTGCGATTTGTGGTGTCTGTGGCCAAACAGTATCAGAACCAGGGATTGAGCTTGCCTGACTTGATTAACGAAGGTAACCTGGGCTTGATTAAAGCTGCTGAGAAATTTGATGAAACTCGTGGATTCAAGTTTATCAGTTATGCCGTTTGGTGGATTCGTCAGTCTATTCTTCAGGCACTGGCTGAACAGTCGCGTATTGTGCGTTTGCCGTTGAACCAGGTAGGTTCACTGAATAAAATCAGCAAGGCGTTTTCCAAATTTGAGCAGGAAAACGAGCGTCGTCCTTCACCGGAAGAGCTGGCCGATGAGCTGGAAATCCCGGTAGATAAGATTTCGGATACGCTGAAGGTTTCCGGTCGTCACATTTCAGTGGATGCTCCTTTTGTGGAAGGAGAGGACAACAGTCTGCTGGACGTGCTGGTGAACGATGATTCTCCTATGGCCGATCGCTCCTTGGTAAATGAATCACTTTCGAGGGAAATTGACAGAGCACTTTCTACGCTAACCGAAAGAGAAAAGGATATTATCCAGATGTTTTTCGGTATTAACACGCAGGAAATGACGTTGGAAGAAATCGGCGACAAGTTTGGGCTCACACGTGAGCGTGTTCGTCAGATTAAGGAAAAGGCAATTAGAAGATTAAGACAAAATTCTCGTAGTAAGCTGCTCAAATCTTATTTGGGATAAGGTAGAGATTGATTTCCAAAAAAACAGAAGAGATGTATGAAGGTTAGCTCAGACCTTGATACATCTCTTTTTGTATGTAGAAAGGCTTTTTCTTTGTTAATTTATATGTCTTCTTTCGGTTTTTACGCATAATTGTGTACTTTTGCCCCCATAAATCGATGAATTATGCGTTATACAAAGTTTTTCTGTTTTCTGTTAATGATGGTATTTGCTGCTTCCGCATTCAGTAAGCAGCCGAAAGATAAGAATAAATATGGAGTGTATCTGGCTGGTGTGTCTGCTTCATTTACTGACTCATTAGTGTATTTCACAGACGTGCAGTATCTGGACAGTGCTGCTGTAGATGATAAAGGAATGTTAGTGGGCCGTGCATTGTACAGCATCCAGTTGAAGGACTATCTGGAACAGAAACAGAATGGAAAGAACCGTACTTGCTTCATGTTTTTTAGCCGTAAAAAGAAAAACGTGCAGAAGGAACTGAAGAAATTGAAGGAAAAATATACCAAGGGTGGTTCATTGTTCCTTCAGGATGTGAATGCGGAATTTAAGTTTGAAAAGCCTGATTTTGAATAATGCAGATGAAGAAATGGCTTTACACCCTGTTGGTGATCGTACTGGCCGCCTGTTCCAATGAAATTCCGGAACAACAGCCTGCGAAACGCTCCGGGCGTACGGTATTGGCTTATTTGATTTCAAATAGTCCTAAATCTTTGGAGGGGAATCTACAAGACAATGTGGTGGATATGTACATGGCATTGGCTGAAATAAAAGATTCCTGTACGTTACTGGTATTTTATCGTCCGCAGGAATATAGCAGTTATTTGGATGTACCCACGTTGCTATGTTTTGATACGGATGGGCGTGGCAATATCAATAACCTTCCAGCCGTGACAGGGACGGATCTGACGTTTGAGTCTGTATGCCAGGTAGCACAGAAGAAAGAATATACGATGAACAGCCAGATAGCTACTGATCCGGTTGTCATGGAAGAAGTTCTTAAGGACATGCAGAAGATTGCGCCTTCTGACAGTTATGGTCTTATTTTAGGTTCGCATGCTTCGGGCTGGATGAAGGGGACTTCTGTTCCGACAAAGGCTTTTGGCGATGACGATGGTTACAATATAGATATTCCTGATTTGGCCAATGTGCTGAAGAAAAGTTTCTCGGAAAAATTGGATTTCGTATTGTTTGATGCCTGCATGATGGGTACGGCAGAAGTGGGTTATGAGTTGAAAGAAGCAACTTCACATTGTATTGCTTCCGTAATGGAGACCCCGGTGTATGGATTCCCTTATGATCGGATTCTTCCTTATTTGTATACTGAAAATATAGACTATTCTGCTGTTTGTCATGAGTTCATGTCTTTTAATAAGACGAATAACTTGTGGGGTACATGCGCAGTGATGGACTGTAGTCAAATGGAAAACCTGGCCAGTGCGGTAAAAGCAAAACTCTCAGAGTGGCAGGATGCGCTTTCTTCTGTGTCCATGCAGAACGTACAGCAGTATGGAGTGAACAGCTATAAGTATTTTTCCTACGATGTACTTGATTTCTTTCGGGAGTTAGGAAGGAAAAGTGGGGTAGTAAAAACTACTGATTTGAATGAGGCTATTGCTTCTGTACAAAGTGCATTGAACCAGGCGGTGATAGCTAAAGATTGTTTGTCTGGCGTAGATTATGACTTTGAGGGATTGACTATTGATGGTACCCGTTTTTGTGGAATCGGTATGTATATTCCTGGAGAATATAATCGTTATGTTGCTAATAAAACAGCTTGGAATGATTACTACGAGCAATCCATCTCTTGGTATCGTGCTGTAGGTTGGGCAGATTTAAAATTGAACTAATTACAAATTTCTTTACTCTTTGCGTGAACATTCTATCGGCTAAGTGTGTTTTTATTTATTAAAACAGCTTTATAGGTATGTGGAATTTCATCAAAGAATTACGACGTAAGGACCACCAGCGTTATCTTGGTGGACTGGATTTCTTTAAATATATTGGTCCCGGTTTGCTTGTGACCGTTGGTTTTATAGATCCGGGCAACTGGGCTTCTAATTTTGCGGCAGGAGCGGACTTCGGGTACTCCTTGTTGTGGGTGATTACCTTGTCTACTATTATGCTCATTGTGTTGCAGCATAATGTGGCTCATTTGGGAATTGTTACCGGACTTTGCTTGAGTGAGGCTGCCACGAAATATACGCCGAAATGGGTGTCACGTCCTATCTTGGGAACAGCCGTATTGGCATCTATCTCCACTTCTCTGGCTGAGATTTTGGGAGGAGCCATTGCCTTGGAAATGTTATTCGATATTCCTATTATCTGGGGTTCCCTTCTCACGGCATTCTTTGTCACAATCATGCTGTTTACCAATTCCTACAAGCGGATTGAGCGCTCTATTATTGCATTTGTGTCGGTGATAGGACTGTCTTTCCTTTATGAACTTTTCCTGGTTGACATAGACTGGCCTTTGGCTGCCCGTTCGTGGGTGACGCCTTCCATTCCGGAGGGAAGTCTGTTGGTGATAATGAGTGTGCTGGGAGCTGTAGTGATGCCTCATAACTTGTTCTTGCACTCGGAAGTGGTACAGAGTCGGGAATACAATAAGAAGGACGATGCTTCTATCCGTAAGTTATTAAAATATGAATTCTATGACACCCTGTTCTCTATGGGAGTAGGCTGGGCCATCAACAGTGCGATGATTCTGTTGGCTGCGGCTACCTTCTTTGCCCATCATATCGGAGTAGAAGAGTTGCAGCAGGCCAAGAGCTTGCTTGAGCCTTTGCTGGGCAATCAGGCTGCTACCATCTTTGCCCTTGCTTTGCTGATGGCAGGTATTTCTTCCACTGTGACAAGCGGGATGGCCGCCGGTTCCATTTTTGCCGGTATGTTTGGTGAGTCCTATCATGTAAAGGATGTGCACTCTCGTGTCGGAATTCTACTTTCATTGGGAATTGCACTGGTTGTCATTCTGTTCATCGAGAATCCTTTCCAAGGATTGATCATCTCACAAATGATACTGAGCATTCAGCTTCCGTTTACCATTTTCTTGCAGGTAGGGTTGACCTCCTCTAAACGGGTCATGGGGCAATATGCCAACTCCCGGTGGAGCAGTTTTGTGCTTTACACCATGGCAGTGATTGTATCTGTGCTGAATCTGGCTCTTCTTTTCTCAGAAAGCTTTTAAACTGTCCGTAAATCGGTGCCTGACATCTTTTTCTTATAGTGGTATGCCAGCATCAAAGCTGCCACGGCAAAGGCCAAGGCATCGGATAATGGCATGCTGAACCATACACCTTCCACGCCATAGAAGGGGGGAAGGAAAGCCAGTCCCGGAAGAAGGAAGAGCAGCTGGCGGGAAAGAGACAAGAAGATGGAAATCCGGGCCTTTCCGATGGACTGAAAGAACTGGGTGATGACAATCTGTGCACCTACCACCGGGAAGGATAGAATGCCAATTCTCAGGGCCAGTGTCGCTTCGTCAGTCAGTTCGTGGTTGTCAGTAAACATGCCGACAAATATACCGGGAAACAGTTCACCGATTATGAATCCTAAGGTAGTAATGATACATCCTGCCGTGATTCCCAGTTTCAAGGTTCTTTTTACGCGGTCGAAATGCTGTGCACCGTAATTGTATCCCGTGATGGGCTGCATTCCCATGGTGATACCCATTACAATCATGACAAAGAGCATCTGGATACGGTTAAGGATGCCGAATGCACCGATTGCCATATCACCTCCATAGTTGAGCAGACGGTTGTTGATGAAAATCACGATGCAGCAGGCACACACATTCATGACGAAGGGCGACATGCCGATGGCAAAAATATTGGCTATGATGTGTTGTTTCAGTCGCATGCTGTGACGCTGGAAGCGGATATAAGTCTTCGGACTGTAGAAGTGATACAATACCCACAGCATGCCGATGAACTGTGAGCAGATGGTCGCAAGTGCCGCTCCCCGGATTCCCCAGTTCAGTACAAAAATGAAAATCGGAGCCAGAATAATGTTGCAGCCTACGGTCAGCATGGAAGAAAGCATGGCTTTTTTCGGGTAACCGGTGGCACGCATGATGTTGTTAAGCCCGATCATGACGTAAGAAATCGGACTGCCCAATAAAATTACCTGCATAAAATCGCGGGCATACGGCAGGGTAGCTTCGCTGGCTCCGA
>OGZV01003736.1_pt1 | contig 9884 bp, 8 predicted proteins | sample 1576861 | NCBI WGS metagenome assembly OGZV01 (sample SAMEA3541501, study PRJEB24748) | human gut metagenome | biome: human gut; feature: human-associated habitat; material: faeces | place: China | collected 2012
TTCCGGAATTGAGCGTATGATTCAGGAAATCGAGATGGGAAGTTTCATCCGGATTGAGAATTATCAGATGGAAGACCTGCCTGTGGATGAAAGGGAGTGGAGCTTTTATTCGAAATAAAAAGGGATGCCAGGAGCAATGGGAATTTTGCTTCTGGTATTTTTTTGTGTAATAGGAATATTACGGAGTAATTTCCTATTACACAAAAAACGCTCCGCGAGCAAATAGCAAAGCGGATATTGAAAAAACAGGATTGACATTCAGAAACATGCCCCTTATAATTAGTTCGTGCACGAACAGTTCGAACCCGAACAGTTCGCACATGAACTATTTTGTATGGAAGTATATGAAAGAAGGGAAAGATGGAGAAAAAGAAGAAAACTGGTCCTGATGAGTGCTGCAGGGCGGAACGGCATATAGGGTATGAAGTTCGTACTCTCAATCAGGTAATTGGACGTCTGGTGAATTCATATCAGTCCAAGGTGGATGAGAAAGCCGGAATTAACCGCATGCAGGGATGGATCATTGGTTATCTGTACCGGCATTCAGAAGAAGCTGTTTTTCAGAAAGACCTGGAAGCAGAATTTCAGATGGCGCGTTCTACTGCGTCAGGAATCCTTCAGGCAATGGAGAAGAAAGGGCTTATTACCAGAGAATCTATTCCAAGAGATGCCAGACTGAAGCGTCTGGTGCTTACAGAAAAGGGAATGGAATTTCAGATGGAAATTATGGAGAATTTTGACAGGATCCAGAATGTGTTAAAGTCTGATATTCCCCAGGAAAAACTGGAATGCTTCCTGGAAGTTCTGGACATGATCCGGGAAAATGCCCAAAGAGAGTGCTGTCTGCGGGATGAAAACTAACAAAAAAGAAAGGGGAGAACCTGATGATAAAGACATTACTTGCCCAGGTAAAGGAGTTTAAGAAGGCCTCCTTCCTCACACCGGTATTTATGATACTGGAGGTTGTGGTGGAGACAATGATTCCTCTTGTAATGGCAGATATGATCGACAACGGTGTGGAAACCGGTAATATCAGTTATCTTTACAGAAAGGGTGCCATTATGGCGCTTCTTGCTGTTGCAGGACTTGTTACTGGTATTCTTGGGGGAAAATACGGAGCATACGCATCCTCCGGTTTTGCCCGTAATCTTCGTAAAGCAATGTATACTAACATTCAGACATTTTCATTTTCAAACATTGACAAGTTCAGTACTGCAAGTCTGATCACACGTCTGACTACAGATGTGACCAACCTGCAGAATGCATACCAGATGATCCTGCGTATGTGTACCCGTGCCCCGGCCAGTCTGATCTGTGCCATGGCGATGGCGTTTATGATCAATGCAAGAATTGCCAGCATTTACCTTATTGCCGTTATTTTTCTTGGATGTTTTCTCGTATTTATTATGAAAAAGGCGACGAAGTATTTCCGGGAAGTATTTGAGAAATATGACGATTTAAATGCCAGCGTGCAGGAGAATATCAGCGCAGTCCGCGTTGTGAAGGCTTATGTACGTGAAGAATATGAGACCACTAAGTTTCAGAAAGCCTGCAATAAAGTTTACGAAATGTTTGTAAGAGCTGAGAAACTGGTAGTTATGAATATGCCGGTTATGCAGTTTACAGTCTATGCATGTATTCTTGGAATCAGCTGGCTTGGTGCAAAGATGATCGTGCAGTCTGTTCTTACAACAGGGGAACTTATGATGCTGCTTGCATATTGTATGAGTATTTTAATGAATCTTATGATGCTTTCCATGGTTTTTGTTATGCTTTCTATGAGTGTGGCAAGTGCAGAGCGTGTGTCAGAAGTATTAAATGAAATACCGGATATTGTAAATCCAGATCATCCGCTTTACGAAGTAAAAGATGGAAGTATTGTATTTGACCATGTTTCCTTCCGTTATAATAAAGACGGAAAGAAGAATGTATTAAATGATATCAGCTTTTCTGTGAAGGAAGGGGAAACCATTGGTATTATTGGTGGAACCGGAAGTGCGAAATCTAGTCTTGTAAATCTGATCAGCCGTCTGTATGACGTTTCTGACGGAAGATTACTTGTTGGCGGCAAAGATGTGCGGGAGTATGATATTGAAACACTGAGGGATGAAGTGTCCGTTGTCTTACAGAAAAATGTACTTTTCTCAGGGACAATCCTTGATAATCTTCGCTGGGGTGATGAGAATGCAACGGAGGAAGAATGTAAAAGAGCCTGTCGTCTTGCCTGTGCAGATGAATTTATTGACAGGATGCCGGAAGGATATCATACATATATTGAGCAGGGCGGTTCTAATGTGTCTGGTGGACAAAAGCAGAGACTTTGTATTGCAAGGGCTCTTCTTAAAAAGCCAAAGATACTTATTCTTGACGATAGTACGAGTGCAGTAGATACGGCAACAGATGCAAAGATTCGTGAAGCTTTTGCAAAGGAGATTCCAAACACCACGAAACTTATCATTGCACAGAGAGTATCTAGTGTACAGAATGCGGATCGAATTATCGTTATGGATAATGGAGAGATTTCCGGTTTTGACAGTCATGAAAACCTTATAAAGACAAATGAGATTTACAGAGAAGTATACGAATCCCAGACAAAGGGCGGCGGAGACTTCGATGAGAATGGAGGTGAATAAGATGGCTCGTATGAATATGAAAAATGGGAAAAAAGTAGAAAATCCCGGAGCATTATTAAAACGTCTTATGGGATATATCATGAAGCATTACGGTGCTGCCTTCATAATAGTATTGCTTTGTATTTTGATCAGCGTTGTCTGTAATGTACAGGGAACGATGTTTATGCAGACATTAATTGATAATTACATTGTCCCGATGTTAAAAGACGGGAATCATGATTTTTCCGGTCTTGCTCATGCAATTACACGCGTAGCTGGTTTTTATGCGATTGGTGTAGTACTAACTTTGTTATATTCACAGATCATGGTAAATATTACACAAGGAACATTACGAAGTCTGCGAGACGACTTGTTTACTCATATGCAGGATCTTCCAATTAAATATTTTGATACACATGCTCATGGTGATATCATGTCTGTGTATACGAATGATATTGATACATTAAGACAGATGATTTCCCAGAGTATTCCGCAGCTTTTTAACAGTGGGATCATGGTAGTCAGCATCATTGTCTGCATGCTCATGTTAAATGTTCCGTTAACGGTAGTCAGCCTTGTCATGGTCGGTGTTATGGTTTACGTTTCTAAACGTCTTGCAACATTAAGTGGAAAATACTTTATACAGCAGCAAAAAGATCTCGGTGCGGCAAATGGCTATATTGAAGAAATGATGCAGGGACAGAAGGTTGTAAAAGTTTTTTGCCATGAAGAAAAAAGTATTGAAGAATTTAAAAAATTAAATGATGAATTGTTCCACAGTGCTGATAATGCAAACAAGTTTGCCAATATTGCTATGCCTGCTAATGCACAGATTGGAAATATCAGTTATGTTATCGTAGCAATCATCGGTGGTATTCTTGCGATTAATGGAATCGGTGGTTTTACACTTGGGGCGCTGGCAAGTTTCCTTACATTTAATAAGAGTTTGAATATGCCAATCGGCCAGGTTAGCCAGCAGGTGAATTTCGTAGCAATGGCGCTTGCCGGAGCACAGAGAATTTTTGCACTTCTTGATGAAAAACCGGAAGTTGATGAAGGATATGTTACTCTTGTGAATGCAACAGAAGATGCAGACGGAACGATTCATGAAACAGAAAAACATACCGGTATCTGGGCATGGAAACATTTTCATAAAGAAGATGGAACAACAACGTATAAAAAGCTTCTTGGTGATGTAGAATTTCTTGGTGTGGATTTTGGATATGATGAGAAGAAGATTGTTCTTCATGATATTAAAATGTTTGCTACACCAGGTCAGAAAATCGCATTTGTAGGTTCTACCGGAGCCGGAAAGACAACGATTACAAATCTGATTAATCGTTTTTATGATATTCAGGACGGAAAAATCCGTTATGACGGTATTAATATTAATAAAATAAAAAAAGCAGATTTAAGACATTCTCTTGGAATGGTATTACAGGATACTCATTTATTTACTGCAAGCGTAAAAGACAATATCCGTTACGGTAAGCTGGATGCAACAGATGAAGAAGTTATTGCAGCAGCAAAGCTTGCGAATGCCGATAGTTTTATTGAAAGACTTCCACAGGGATATGATACGATTCTTACTGGAGATGGTGCAAACTTAAGCCAGGGTCAGCGCCAGCTTCTTTCCATCGCAAGAGCAGCCATCGCAGATCCTCCGGTATTAATTCTTGATGAGGCAACCAGTTCGATCGATACCCGTACCGAAAAAATCGTACAGGAAGGAATGGATCGTCTGATGAATGGAAGAACTACTTTTGTAATCGCGCATCGTCTTTCGACGATTAAAAACAGTGATTGTATCATGGTATTAGAACAGGGAAGAATTATCGAGAGAGGTTCCCATGATGATCTGATAGAAGAAAAGGGAAGATACTATCAGCTTTATACTGGAAATAAAGCATAATTTATTGGAATATACCAAAAAGATTTCGAGAGTAGATTGTAGATGAAGAGGGGCACACAAAACAGCCCCTTTCATCTATTTTTTTATACAGTCATATAGTACGTTTATTGCTTCTGCTAAATGTTCTGTATTGAGGTAAGAGTAGTTGATAATAAAGGTGTGAGCAGCAAAGTCATCAGGACTGTCATGATAATAAGCGGACAGACTGTTCAGTTTTACGCCTTTTTGGAGTGCGCGCTGCATGAATTCTTTATCGGATAGTTCCATTTTTAATTTTAACAGAAAATGAAGTCCGGAGTCTTCTTCCATAATAGTGACATGGGACGAGAGAGGACTTCTTTTTATAGCATCTAATAAGATGTCCCGTTGCTTATGGTAAAAGTTACGCATACGGTTTATGTGTTTTTCAAAATAACCTTCGTTAATAAAACGCATTAGTGCATATTGTTCAAAGTTTGAAACGGTACAGGAGTAAAAGCTCAACCGTTCTAGAAAACGATTGGCAAGTTCCGGCGGGAGTACCATATAACTGATTCGCATAGTAGAGGAAAGACTCTTTGTAAAAGTATTAATATAGATAACCTTTTGCGTGATATCCATACTTTGTAAAGACGGAATCGGCTTTCCAGTAAGGCGAAATTCGCTGTCGTAATCATCTTCAATAATATAACGATTAGCAGAAGCAGCAGCCCAGCCAAGAAGTTCATAACGGCGGCTTATAGGAGTAACGATTCCTGTGGGAAAATGATGCGAGGGGGAGATGTGTACCACATCTGCACCGCTATTTTCTAATTCGTTGACAAGAATTCCTTTTTCATCCATTGGAATATAATGGTATTTTACGTTATAGCTATTGTAAATGGCGGCAATCTTTTCATAGCCGGGATTTTCAATAGCATATTTTTTGTCAAATCCAAGGAGCTGAATGAGCAGTCCGTAAAGATATTCTGTTCCGGCACCAATAAAAATCTGTTCCGGCTGGACATGCATTCCCCGGAATTGTTCTAAATGTGTGGCAATAGCCTTTCTAAGACCGATGATTCCTCCACATGGAGGCTTTGTCATAAGGTCTGGGCTATTTGTATTAAAAGTTTCGCGCATCAGTTTTGCCCAGATTGAAAACGGAAAGTTTTCCGGACAGGTCTGGTTACTTGAAAAATCAGCAAGAAAATCAGAATATCCGGAAGAAAGTTCTACATTTTCTGTTGTTAATTTCACTGGTTTTATCGCATTATTTTTAAAATCTGATACATAGAAGCCTTTTTTAGGAATGGAATAAATATACCCTTCAGATAAAAGTTGTGCATAAGCATTTTCGATAGTAATTGTACTTACTCCGAGATTTTTCGCAAAACTTCTTTTGGAAGGCAGTTTTTCTCCTGAAATTAACTTTCCATCTATAATATCCTGACGGATACATTGGTATAGGTGCGTGTATAGAGATTCATTTTTTAAGTTTGTAAAAGAATAAGTTAGCATAGAATTCTCCTGATATATATTCTGACCATACTGGCTTTATCTAAATTGGATATTTAAATATGGTTAAAGTGTACTATAATATTATACTTGTTTCAGATATTTTTACAAGGAGGAATGATTTCGTATGGAAGAAAATAAAACATCGGTCCTTAGTAATGGATTAATCTGGTTTGGAGCCGGAGTTTCCATGTCAGAAATTCTGACAGGGACGTATTTTGCACCGCTTGGGATTAAAACGGGTCTGTTCGCTATTTTAATTGGTCATATCATTGGAGGTATCTTATTATTTTTAGCAGGATATCTTGGAGCAAAAACGAGAAATAATGCGATGGAAACCGTTGCAGTTAGTTTTGGACGAAAAGGTAATCTGCCTTTTTCTGTTTTAAATATTTTACAGCTGGCAGGCTGGCTTGCTATTTTAAATTACGATGGAGCACTTGCTGCGAATGGTATTTTTTCTGTAGGAGCGGGTGTATGGTGTGCAGTGATCGGCGTGTTATTACTCCTGTGGGTTCTGGTAGGATTAAAACGTCTCGAGAAGATTAATATGGTTGCAATGACAGCATTATTTTTAATGACGTTAGTATTATGTTTTGTAATTGTGACGAGAGGAAACTTTGGAACGCTTTTCAATGGCAGCAGTGTGAATAAGGATGTACTTACTTTTGGTGCAGCTATTGAGCTGTCAGCAGCCATGCCATTATCCTGGATTCCTGTGATCAGTGATTATACATCTAACAGTACAAAACCGGTAAAGGCTACTGTAGTAAGTACCATTGTTTATTGTCTGGTAAGCTGTTGGATGTATCTGATTGGAATGTCTGCTGCGATTGGTATGGGAACTTCTGATATTGCACAGATTTCTCTTCGTGCAGGTCTTGGAGTAGTAGGCCTTTTGATTATTCTTTTTTCTACGGTTACAACGAACTTTCTGGCAGCACATTCTGCTGGTGTTTCAGGAGAAGTTATTGGAGAAAGTTTTTCAAAACATATTAACGGAAAATATCTTTCTATTCTTGTAGTTCTCCTCGGTACGATTGCAGCGATTCTTTATCCGATGGATAACATAGAAGACTTCCTTTATTTGATAAACTCTGTATTTGCACCGATGATCGCGGTTATGATTGCAGATTTTTTCTTTAATAAAAAGCGGAGTGTGACAAAAGAATGGGATTGGACGAATCTTATAGTATGGCTGATTGGTCTTAGTTTATATCGAGTATTGATGCATGTTGACATTGTTATCGGTTATACGCTGCCGGATATTGTGATTACGGCTGTTTTATGTGTTATTGTACATCGTATTCTTCCGAAGAATCGCCTTGACAAAGCTCTTTAAATGTATGACAATATATCCTAAAAGAATATACTGTTTTATGTAAAACTTATGTAAAACAGCGTCTTCTTTTAGGATTTTTTATCTCAGTCGAGAAGACTCTCACCTCTTTCAGGTGGTGAGTGACAGCAAATTTGTCTCAGTGGGAGTCCAATCTCCGACTGAGATAAACGCTCCGCGAGGATGCGCAGTGATTCTGTAAAGAATATGTCAGCTTACGCTGACCAGAATCACGCGCCAAGTCTCGCGGTTGCTCGACTTGAAATCTTAAGAAAGGTGATAAGAATATGTATAACGGAAAGATGGAGACAATTTATGAGTCGGAATATATGAACCTGTATGATTTACAGTATAAAGAAGGCGGACACTATTATTGTGCCAGCAGAAGGAAGAAAGATAGAATGGTTGCATTGACACCGGATGAAGAATGTAAGACGATGCAGGCAGATGCAGTAAGCTGTTTTGTTGTACTAAATATCAAGGGACAGACGAAGAAGCTTCTTTTAAACTGGGAATATCGTTATCCGGTCGGACAGTATATGTTAAGCGTACCGGCAGGTCTTATTGACGAAAAAGACTGGGACAATCCAAATGCTCTTACAGCTACAGCAATTCGAGAGCTGAAGGAAGAAACCGGAATTGAAGTGGAAGAATCCGATGAGATTAAGGTGATATCTCCATGTGTATTCAGTACTCCGGGAATGACAGATGAGGGGAATGCTTTAGTATATATATCAATCAATCGTGACGAGATGCCAAAGATGAATCATGATGGGGCAGAAGGTTCGGAAGTGTTTGAAGGATTTCGTCTGGTGAGCAAAGAAGATGCACAAGACTATCTTTGCAAGGGAAGAGATGAACATGGTATGTATTATCCTCTTTATACCTGGGCAGCCTTAATGTTTTTTATGGGAGTATAGTTGCGATACATTCAAGAATGCCTTGGTATTCTTGATCTGATATGTTAAATTTATTCGCATACAGTATATGATTGGGACGGGGAGAGACCCTATGTGAATAAGGAATTGAAAACAGGGGGACGTTATTAATGAGAAGGATGTTGCTAATTGGACGAAGTGAAAGTGGGAAGACAACGTTAAAACAGGTATTACGTGGAGAAAAGATTACTTATAAGAAGACACAGTATGTCAGTCAGTACGATTGTATTATTGATATGCCGGGAGAGTATGCTGAAAATATGGATTTATCACATACGATTGATTTATATGCGGCAGAATCCGATGTGGTAGGAATTGTTTTAAGTGCGACAGAACCGTATTCTTTATATCCTCCAAATGTAACACCACTTGGAAACAGAGATGAAGTGGGAATTGTAACTAAAATAGATCACTGGGCAGCTAATCCGCAGCAGGCAGCGGAATGGTTAAAGTTAACCGGATGTAAAAAGATATTTTTTACAAGTTCTTATACAGGAGAAGGAATTGATGAAATTTTTGAGTTTCTTCGAGAAGAACATGACATCTGTCCGGTAGAAAAGGTTATGGATGCGCTTCACAAAGAAACATTTAAAAAACCAGCAGATCTTCCACACTATCACCTTCAGTAATCTTAGGAGGAAAAGATATTTATGATACTTCAGATTTTACTTTTATGTTTAGGGTTTGTATTTTTAGTAAAAGGTGCAGACTTTTTTGTAAATGGAGCTGCCGGAATTGCGGCGAAGCTGGGGATACCTCAGTTGATCGTTGGACTTACGATTGTGGCAATGGGAACAAGCCTTCCGGAAGCTGCCGTCAGTATTACATCTGGTTTAAAAGGAAATGCAGGAATTACAATCGGAAATGTTGTTGGCAGTAATATTATGAATGTTTTTGTGATTCTTGGAATTACAGCAGTTATTACAAATGTTGCGATTCAGAAATCCACATTATATTATGAGATTCCGTTCATGATACTGGTTACATTGCTGATGATTTTTTTTGGAATGACCAGACAGGCAGTTAGTTTTGTAGAAGGTGTGATTTTCTGGATATTATTTATCGCATTTCTTGCTTATCTTTTTGTTATGTCAAAAAAGAATAAAGTTTCAGAAGAAGAAGCCCAGTGTGATATGTCTTATTTAAAGTGTATCATCTCCATCATTGCCGGAGGAATCATGGTTGTATGGGGAAGTGACCTTGTAGTTGATTCGGCATCGGCAATAGCAAGAACCTTTGGAATGAGTGAACGTTTCATTGGACTTACGATCGTAGCGTTTGGAACAAGCCTTCCGGAACTTGTTACTTCCGTAACAGCAGCCAAAAGTGGAAATGTTGGAATTGCGATTGGAAATATCGTAGGAAGTAATATATTTAATATCCTTTTTGTCATTGGAACAACTGCATTAATCTGTAATGTACCATTTGAAAGCAAGTTTTTGATTGATTCAGCGGTAGCAGTAGCTGCAGGTGTTATTTTATGGCTTGGAACGATAAAGAATAAAGAACTTAGAAGACCCTGTGGAATTATAATGCTGTTAGCATATGCAGGATATTTTGCATATTTATGTATGAATTAAGCGTGATAGGTAAAAAAATATGGCAGG
>OGZV01003752.1_pt1 | contig 9846 bp, 9 predicted proteins | sample 1576861 | NCBI WGS metagenome assembly OGZV01 (sample SAMEA3541501, study PRJEB24748) | human gut metagenome | biome: human gut; feature: human-associated habitat; material: faeces | place: China | collected 2012
CCTGCGAAAAAATTTGCGCAGGGGTATTGCATTTTATCGTAAAATCTGCTAATATACTAAATACAGTTTGTTACACAAGTTTAACAAATACTTAACTTAAAAACTTTTCGAAAAAAGGTAAAAAAAGCACTTGACAAACCTTTGAAAGTGTAATAAATCCAACCAACAAACCGTAAATTCCCTGTGTACCTGGAAGCAGCTGCATAATCAATACTTTTGCAAATTTACTTGGGTCTTCTGATACAACCCCTGATGCTGCCTGGCCTGCTACTCCAACACCTAAAGCAGAACCTGCTCCTGCCAATAATACAGCTAATGCTGCTCCAAGAAGTGCATATACAATACCTAATTTATCCATAACTTTTTATTCCTCCTTAACATCCGCATACTTTGTATTTTCTCTAAATGGATGGAATGCTCTTCCTCCACCTTCATAGAATTTTCCGAAAAATTCTACATACTGTAAACGATTTGTGTGCACATACGCGCCAAGTAAGTTGATCGCAATATTAAATACGTGTCCGATAATAAATACGATCACAAACAGGATCACTCCAAATACGCTTTTTCCTCCCATACTTCCCATCTGGTTTACAACCTGGGCAATAACACCTGTTGCAAGTCCCAGTGCCAGAAGTCTTGAATAAGATAACACGTCGCTTAACCATCCTGTCACATTGTACAGATCATATGCTCCTAATGCGATACGAAGTCCAAAATTTTTATTTGCTCTGCCTGACATCAACACAATACCCACCGCTCCGAGGATGGACGCCCATTTTGCAATTGCATTGACAACCGGCGGAAATGTAATCTGAACCTGTGCAATAGATGCAAAAATATCTGTCGGAATTAATAACAAAATCAATCCGATTAAGAAAACATACCACAATACTACGTCACATAAGAAATCTACATATTTTTTATCTCTGATACACATGTATCCTTTAATCCCTAATCCTGTAAATAAATGGATCAATCCAAATACCATAGAATAAATCAACAATTTCATTGGATTATTGAGTGGAACAAACCATAATGCTTTGATTCCCACTTCATGTCCGAAAAATGTTCTGGATACAACGTTGATCACGTCTCCGAAATATCCGCCAAACATGATTCCCCAGAATAATGTTGATAATCCGCACCAGAAAAATAACTGAATCGACTTCTTCATTCCCTCTGACATACGCGGGAATTTTAAAATCAATACACCACAGGCAATAGAAACAATTGCTCCATATGCTGCATCTGATAACATCAATCCAAATAAAAATACATAAAATACTGACATAATCGCTGTCGGATCAATCTCACCTTTTTTCGGAAGTCCGAAAGATTCTAAAACTCCTTCCGCACTTGCTGAAAATTTATTATTTTTCAAAAGTACCGGCGGTTCTTCCTCTTCTTTTAACTCCTCTACATCGATTGCGCAGTCATATTTGCTTTCCAGAACCCGTTTCACCTTTTCTACATCCCGATGAGGAACATAACCGCTCAGCACAAAAGTATTTGCCGATTGTGGTATCTCTCCTAATACTTCGTACTTTTCCGCTCGTACACGATAATAATCTGCAAACAGATAAATCTCTTCTCTTTGTTCTGCGAGCCTGATCACTTCCTGCTCGATTTGTGAAATCCGATTCTCTTTTTCTTTAATTGCCTGCTTTAACTCCTCCGTTTCCCCTGCCGGAGTCTTTGCGCTGCTCTGCGCTATTCTTGAAAATCCTCGACTTCGAAGTGCTTCTTCTATACTCTGTTCTTCTTGTTTTAAACAGATAACTGCAATACAAGTCATATCCTGTCCGGATGAAATCACATAAGCATCTGCCGCCTCAACTTCCGGCGCTGCATCTGCCAAAATCTCGTAAATTCCAGAAATATCAGCCAGTCCCGGAATACTTCCTAAAATCACAGAAGTTTTCTTTGTTCCTCTCGCATTCATCGGGATATCCAGACTCAGCCATGGGACAAGGCTCTCAATCCGATTCTCCAGCTTAAGGATCTCTGCTTTATTCTCTGCTTTTTCCTTATCCAATGCCTGAATCTGACTCACCACTTTAAGCAGTTCCTCTCGCTTTCGAATCACTTCTTCATGTACTTTTGCATCAACCAGCTTCTTGCCTTCTAAAGATGACAGCATCGATGTTTTTACCGGAGCATATTCATTCAATATCTCCAAAGCTCTGTCAGCAGAATTAGCAGCTTTTTCAAAACTGCTTCTGGCATTTGCAGTGTCCATCCGGCGGAAATCTTCGTCTTCGTCCAACACATGGTTAATCTCCATAACTCCCATGCTCTGAATCTTTTCCAGAATCGCTTTTCGGTCCTTCTTCAACGCGCAGATACTCATTCGCTGCATCTGCAATACCGCCATAACACAATCCCTCCTTTTTCATTACAGTTTACCTGCAAACTGTAATCCTTTTTACCTTCCCGCAACACGCAGCTTATGATACCAATTGTGCTATTACGAGGCTGACTGCTTCCTCTTCCTTTACGGAAGCAAGTTCTTTTAACGCTACAACTTCTTTCTCAATCTTTGACAGCGTCTCTGCTTGTACCCGTTCTCCTTCTTCTCTTGCATCTGTCATGGCTTTCTGCATCTTCTCTTCCATTACAGCTAACTGTTCTTCTTTCCGTTGTTTCGCCTGTTTTTCTGCATCGTCCACGATCTGATTGCCTTTGACTTCAGCATCTCTTGTTATTGCATCTGCTTTTGCTTCTGTCTCCCGGATTACCTGAATGGTTTCTTCTACCATATTCTAGTCACCGCCTTTCCCTAAGGTACATATTCTCATCCTAGCACATCTTTTGTATAAAATCTATAAATCTTTTAGATTTTTTCAAACTTTTTTGTGAATAAATTGTTTATTTTTTGTCAATAATAGAAACAATTTAGTAAAATATGCATAACTTTTATTTATTATGCTCTTTTTATTCCATATTTATTCCACCTTATCTAAAAAATTTTTAGATTTTTAAAATAGAAAAAAATCCTTTTTAGCCAATACATCGTATCCGCTAAAAAGGATTTTTCTCTCTTTTTCTTTTATTTATTCCATTCCAAACGATGAAGATGTCCTTCCAAATTCATCCCTGCAAACTGATTTTGTCTCAATGCCTCATATAACATAATTGCAACTGAATTTCCAAGATTCAAAGAACGAATCTCTCCTACCATTGGAATTCTCACACAGTTCTCCTGATTTTCAACAAGAATCTCCTCCGGGATACCTGCGCTTTCCTTCCCAAACATAATATAACAGTCTTCTTCATATGCTACATCAGTATATACTTTTTCAGCTTTTGTCGTTGCCATGTAAATCTTTGCTCCCGGATTTTTATCAAGAAAATCCTGATAATCAATATAAGTTGTAACATCAAGATCTTTCCAATAATCCATTCCTGCACGACGCAATGCTTTCTCATCAAGACGGAATCCTAATGGTTCGATCAAATGCAGTCTTGTATTTGTTGCAACACAAGTACGTCCGATATTTCCTGTATTCGCCGGAATCTCAGGCTCCAATAATACAATATTTAACATATTTTTTCTCCACTACAGTTTTTTCTAAGCAAAATAATTATTTATTTTGTTCTGCACGTAATTTTTCAATAAAATGCTCCAGTCTTTCCAATGCAGCCTTTAAATCTTCCAAAGAATATGCATAAGATATTCTCAGGAAACCTTCTCCACAGTCTCCAAATGCTGTTCCCGGAACAACTGCCACTTTTTCTTCGTATAACAGACGAGTTGCGAACTCTTCCGATGTCATATTGAACTCTTTGATACTTGGAAATACATAGAATGCACCAAATGGTTCAAAGCACTCCAATCCCATACGTTTGAATTCGTGCATCAAAAATCGTCTTCTTTGATTATATTCTTTTCGCATTTCTATTACTTGATCTCCACAGTGACGCAATCCTTCAATCGCTGCATACTGACTGTTTGTAGGTGCACACATAATTGCAAATTGATGTAATTTGATCATCTGCTTCAAAATCACCTGCGGACCACAGCAATATCCAAGACGCCATCCTGTCATCGCAAACCCTTTTGAAAATCCATTGATCACAATTGTTCGCTCTCTCATTCCAGGCAGACTAGCGATAGAAACATGGTCACCTTTGTAACTCAATTCCGAATAAATTTCATCTGAAATAACAAACAGATCATGTTCTTCCACAAACTTTGCTATTGGCTCCAAATCCTCTTTTGTCATAATTGACCCTGTCGGATTATTTGGAAATGGCATGACCAGAATCTTTGTCTTTTCTGTCACTTTATCTTTCAGATCATCTACTGTCAGTTTAAACTCATTTTCATGCTTTAATTCTACGATTACCGGACCCCCATCCGCCATAATTGTACATGGCAGATAAGATACATAACTAGGCTGCGGAAGCAATACTTCTTCTCCCGGATCAAGCATACAACGAAGTGCCAGATCAATAGCCTCACTTCCTCCGACAGTGATCAGTGTTTCTTTTTTCGGATCATAATTGACATGGATCGTACGTTCAAGATATTTGCAGATTTCTGTACGAAGCTCCATCAATCCTGCATTAGATGTATAAAATGTTCTTCCCTTTTCCAGAGAAAAAATTCCTTCTTCACGTATTCTCCATGGAGTGTCGAAATCCGGTTCTCCAACACCAAGGGAAATGACATCTTCCATTTCATTTGCCACATCAAAGAATCTTCGGATTCCTGATGGCTGTACTGATACAATCTTTTTTGATAATGGATTTCTCATTATGGTGTCACCACCATTCTGTCAGACCCTTTCTTAGGCAACATGATCGTACCATGGTCTTTGTATTTTTTCAAAATAAAATGAGTTGCTGTTCCAATAACCGGTTCAATCGGAGAAAGCTTCTCTGATACAAACAATGATACTTCCTGCAATGTTTTTCCTTCCAATGTAACAAGAAGATCATATGCACCGGAAATCAAATATACCGCATTCACTTCCGGATAATTGTAAATACGTTCCGCAATACGGTCGAATCCCTGATTTCTCTGTGGTGTAACACGCACTTCAATCAACGCTGTCACTTTTTCCACCCCGGTTTTATCCCAATTGATCATTGTATGATATCCGCAAATGATTTTTTCTTTTTCCATTTCTGCCACTTCATTTGCAATCTCTGCTTCTTCCATACCCATAAGAACTGCAAGTTCTCCAAGATCAATCCGGCTGTTTTTCTCTAAATTTCTCAAAATTTCATTTCTTAATTTCTGTTTTGTATCCATAATTTTTACCTTCCTCTAATTTCTGTTTTCTCCATAACATCAGTTCATCCGATGTTGGCCGATCCAGGTATCTGATTTCACTTCCGCTTGTGATCACCCTCGCATTCTCTGCGGTGGTACTCCCAAGCCTAACGGCTCGTGCGCCGTTCTTTTCTAAAATCTCGATCAGCTTTTCGCCTTGATCTGTGAAAAACAGAAGACTTCCTGTTGATGTCATCTTATATGGATTCAAATGATAATATTCACAAATTTCTACGGTTTCCTGTCGGATTTGTATCTTCTGCATATCAATCTGCAACCCAAGTCCTGCCACCTCAGCTGTATCCCATAAAGTTGCAAAGAGCCCGCCGCTTCCTACATGCTGCACAGCGGATAAAATAATATTTTCCTCTTTCACTTCTTTTTCAACATTCTCCAATAGCTGAAGCTTGAGCATCTGTGACTCTAGTTCTTTGGTCTGACGTAAAAATGCCGGAACAAATCTTCCTTTTAGCTCTTTTTCCTGCTCGTCCAAAATACGCAGCGTACCTTCTAACCCCACAAAACCGCACATGACAATGTCTTGTTCCGGCTTGATATTCTCGATATTTCTAAGCATCCTCTTTTCAGCAAATCCCATTGTCTCCACACGCACAATTGCCTGTGTCACTGCCGGATTCACCTCTACCTGAACATTTGAAATTGCAATATTCATCATGGTACACATTTCTTCCATTTCTTGTACCATGCCTGCCACCTTTTGCTCTCCGATACGCTCCGAGATCAAAATAAAAATCTGCACGTCTATAGGTTTTGCCCCTCTGGATGCCAACTGATTGATTGCTGCTGCCAAAGAATAATTCCCTAGTTTTTTTGTATCACCTGATGTGAATGCCGCCGATTTTATAAGCACTTGTTCATCATCTACAGCATAGGCACTGCAACTTTCTGCCGCTGATATCTTCAATAAATTTTGTTCCTGCTTTTTATATAATTGTTTCATCACTGCACGATTCCATGCAGTTTGTGATAGTTTTCCTACTTTCATACTACTCCTTGATCATCCGGACTTCTATGTTCTTTGCACTCCTGATCAATAACCATAAATAATTTCCTGAATTGCTGCATTGATTGTTGCTAAATCCTGTGTTCCAATCGCTTGTTGCATTTTAGCTGTAGCATTGGCATCATCTGATGCTGTTCCCACAGAATAGGTCTCCGGTGACGATACATACTCACTATGATTCACAACTTCTCTGCTCGCCTCTGTTCCATTCTCTGTCACAACCTTCCACAGCTGTGCAGAAATCTTCGGATGTGCTGCACTCACATAATTGATATATCCGATTGGGTCATCTGATGCAACATAATTTGTTCCTGTTGCCTGTTCACTTGAAAGTGTCTCGCTGACATAAGTAACTGTTCTGTTCGGATCTCTTGTTTCTTTTCCATATATATTAAACGTTAAGCTACCCCCGCCAACAATTGCTTCAATATAAACAGGATATTCCTGATTATTCTTAAATACCAGATCCATCACATCATCTGCTATTGCCGCATCCATAGACGGCTCTGCATAAGATACAAGCATAGAATGTTGATGTCTTTCTACAATATCAAGTTCTGCATAAAGCAATGCCTGATACAATGTCGTAGACACCTGGCAGATTCCTCCACCCATTGTCTGTTCTACCGTATTCCCGGAAAAAGAAGCTGCTTTTGCATATCCATTCTCTTCTGTATATGGCCTCATTGCTTCATCTGCCGACTGCTCTTCACCAGGCTGCAACAAAATATCATTCAGGTGTTTTGCTCCGCTTTCTACGTTTTGTGCTCGCCCACTGTCATTCACATCATAATAAGTTGTAGAACTTCCCAATAAATCCGTCGCATCTTTCAATTCCTCTGCTGTAACTTTTGCCTTATCTTCATCTATCTTCGCTTGAATCGTAGCATTTTTTCCATCCCAAGCTTTTAAAAGCTTCTTTATATTCTCGATTGTTTTATTTGTATTCAGAACTTCTCCGCTTTTTTCCTTCTCGATGCTTACATTTCCTAATGCATCCTGTGTCACACAGGCATTCTGTGGCTCATTAAGAGCAGATACCGCAGCTGTTTCCAACACTTTTTTTGCTGTATTTTCATCTATTTTATATTGCAGTGGAATATCATGTGTCAATTTTCCACGTTTTGCATTTTTCATAATTTTATATGCTTTTAATGCATTTCCTCTTCTGCCATAGTCCACTGCCTGTTGTACAGAATCTTCCAGCTTACTCACTTGAAGTCCTAATGTATTTGCTTCGACATCAAATGCTCTGTCATCCGCCACTTTGAATGTAAAGATCACATTATTTTTCTGGCTTATAACACCTTGTACTGTCTGAACAGCCTCATCTTTGGTCTGCCCGGACACATCGACTCCTCCAACTGTAATCCCTGATAATATTTTCCCATCATCATGACGATGTATATAGCTTTTCGTAACGAGCTGTACCACCCCCATAATGATTAATATTAAGAGCAACACTATACCCAACAAATAAATATCTCTCTGGAGTCTTCGAATTCTTCTGCTTCTTCTCTTTCTTTTTTTCTGCTGCATCTTATACCCCTTGGTCTTATCTGGCATCCATATTCTTTACATAAGATATGGAATTATCATCGTTGCAACCATTGCTAATATTATTACAAGAATAACAATAGACACTGTTTTCTTAAATTTTTTATCATAAAAATTCATTTCGATACCCCTTTTTTATTTCTTATTTTGAATTGGTTTTATTCTATACTTTTTGCTCATTTTTTGCAAGAACCTATATAGTTATCATTCACAGTACCTGTGAACAGTAACGTGACCTGCAACCCTTATATAACCTCATATGTTGTGGCCTGATTTGTGAGCGGATTGCGGTTTTGATAATCAAACAAAATCAAATGTCCATCTATATTTTCCAAATGTGTCATCTTACGCAGCTGACGTTTATCATACTTTTCATACCCTTTCAAATATTGATGTTCTTCTGCCTCTGTATCGTAAAATGTCCGCTCCACCTCTTTACTTACTAAAGAGTCCCCTGCAAATGCCGGACGATTTTTCATATTTTCCCTCAGATATAAATCCATAACTAACGTCTGACGAAATTGCTCTTCTGTTAATAAAGTCTCGTATTGTACTAATGCCACTTCTTTTATAAACGCATATAATATTTCATATCGTGCGACACGATTGTGATTCACCCCATAATATCCATGTTCTTCATAATAGTTACTCATTTCTTCAAACATCACAAACGCATCTCCAAAGACTTGTTCAAGCAATTCCATAGTATGTTCAAATTGTCTGCTGTTATAATACACCTCTACCATCTCTTCCAGTCCTTTGAGGCGAATCACATCCGAATATGGAAGCCATTTTGTCGACAGCACTTCATACGGCGGTCTGTTCTGATACAACAACTCATAGTCTTTTGTTTTTTCTTCCATGTATGAGCCTTTTAAAACTTTAAGAAAGCCAAGCTGCAGCTGTTCCGGTCTTAATGCATATACGTCACAGAATGACTTATGAAAACTATTGTAATCTTCAAAAGGAAGACCCGCGATCAAATCTAAATGCTGATGAATATTTTTCGCAGCATGCACACGATTCACCACTTCTGTCACCTGCGAAAATTTCATTGTACGATGAATTTCCTTAATCGTCTGTTCATTTGTTGACTGCACACCAATTTCCAATTGGATCAATCCAGGTCGCATAGTGCTGATTAAATTTAATTCTTCTTCATTTAATAAATCTGCCGCCACCTCAAAATGGAAATTTGTTTTCCCTTTATCATGTTCTTTTATATAAGACCAGATTTCCATAGAATGTGAATGTTTACAATTGAATGTACGGTCTACAAACTTCACCTGCGGAATCTCATGATCTATAAAAAACTGTAATTCTTTTTTTACCAGCTCTAAGTCTCTAAAACGAAGACATTTATCGATAGAAGAGAGACAATAACTACATGAAAACGGACATCCCCTGCTTGATTCATAATATATGATCTTATTCTTAAAAACATCTAAATCTTCATATACAAATGGCACTTTACTTAAATCCATCACACTTCGATCTGCAGTTTCTATGATTTCTTCTCCATCTCGGAAAGTTATCCCCACGATTTCTTTCAATCGTTGGACTTTTTCACATTGTTCCAGACTTTTCCCACTGTTGTTGTAATAAAACTCTGCCAATTCTAAAAATGTCTCTTCTCCTTCTCCTCGCATAATGCCATATACCTGTGGAAATTGTTCCAACATATGAGACGCATGATATGAAACCTCAGGTCCACCAAGCCAGATATCTGTCTGTGGCATAATCTTCCCTAGTTCTGCGACCAGTTGTTCTACATATTCAATATTCCACAAATAGCAGGAAAAGCAAAGCACTTCCGGTTTTCTTTTATACAGATCCATCAATATCTGATCCAATGGCTGGTTGATCGTATATTCCGCAATTCCTATCTCTTCTTTATATCTCTCACATTTTCCTGCTGCATAAGCTCTCAGACTATATACTGCTAAATTGGAGTGAATGTATTTTGCATTGATTGAAGTCA
>OGZV01003757.1_pt1 | contig 9832 bp, 7 predicted proteins | sample 1576861 | NCBI WGS metagenome assembly OGZV01 (sample SAMEA3541501, study PRJEB24748) | human gut metagenome | biome: human gut; feature: human-associated habitat; material: faeces | place: China | collected 2012
AAACTACCTGCCGGAAGAGCAAATCAAGCGCCTTCGGCAGGCGTATCTCGTTGCACGTGACGCTCACGAGGGTCAGACACGTTCAAGCGGTGAACCCTATATCACGCACCCGGTAGCGGTGGCCTGCATTCTGGCCGAGATGAAACTCGACTACGAAACGCTGATGGCCGCGCTGCTGCATGATGTGATTGAAGATACCCCTGCCACCTACCAGGACATGGAACAGCTTTTTGGTAAAAGCGTCGCCGAACTGGTAGAGGGGGTGTCGAAACTTGATAAGCTCAAGTTCCGCGATAAGAAAGAGGCGCAGGCCGAAAACTTTCGCAAAATGATCATGGCGATGGTGCAGGATATCCGCGTCATCCTCATCAAACTTGCCGACCGCACCCACAATATGCGCACCCTGGGCTCGCTACGCCCGGATAAACGCCGCCGCATCGCCCGCGAAACGCTGGAAATTTATAGCCCGCTGGCGCACCGTCTAGGTATTCATCACATCAAAACCGAGCTCGAAGAGTTGGGCTTTGAAGCGCTGTACCCTAACCGCTACCGCGTCATCAAAGAAGTGGTTAAAGCAGCGCGCGGTAATCGTAAAGAGATGATTCAAAAGATCCTCTCTGAAATCGAAGGGCGTTTACAGGAAGCGGGGATCCCCTGCCGCGTCAGCGGTCGCGAAAAGCATCTGTACTCCATTTACTGCAAAATGGTGCTTAAAGAGCAGCGTTTTCACTCGATCATGGATATTTACGCCTTCCGCGTTATTGTTCACGATCCCGATATCTGCTATCGCGTGCTGGGCCAAATGCACAGCCTCTACAAGCCGCGTCCCGGTCGTTTCAAAGATTACATCGCCATTCCAAAAGCGAACGGCTATCAATCTTTGCACACCTCGATGATTGGCCCCCACGGCGTCCCGGTCGAGGTACAAATCCGTACCGAAGATATGGACCAGATGGCGGAAATGGGGGTTGCGGCGCACTGGGCTTATAAAGAGCACGGCGGCGAAAGCAGCACGACCGCGCAAATCCGCGCTCAGCGCTGGATGCAAAGCCTGCTGGAACTGCAGCAGAGCGCCGGTAGCTCCTTTGAATTTATCGAGAGCGTTAAATCCGATCTGTTCCCGGATGAGATTTACGTTTTCACCCCGGAAGGGCGCATTGTCGAACTGCCTGCCGGCGCCACGCCGGTGGACTTCGCCTACGCGGTGCATACCGATATCGGCCATGCCTGCGTCGGCGCGCGCGTCGACCGTCAGCCCTATCCGCTGTCGCAACCACTCTCCAGCGGCCAGACTGTCGAAATCATTACCGCGCCGGGCGCACGCCCGAATGCCGCATGGCTGAACTTTGTCGTCAGCTCAAAAGCGCGCGCCAAGATCCGCCAACTGCTGAAGAACCTTAAGCGCGACGATTCGGTCAGCCTTGGCCGCCGGCTGCTTAACCACGCGTTAGGCGGCAGCCGCAAGCTGGCAGAGATCCCGCCAGAGAACATCCAGCGCGAACTTGACCGCATGAAGCTGGCCACGCTTGACGATCTGCTGGCGGAAATCGGTCTCGGTAACGCGATGAGCGTGGTGGTGGCGAAAAACCTGCAGCAGGGCGAAGCCTCTGCCGCACCGGTGCCGGCCAACGCGTCGAATCACGGCCATCTGCCGATCAAGGGCGCCGATGGCGTGCTGATTACTTTCGCCAAGTGCTGTCGTCCGATTCCGGGGGATCCGATCATCGCCCACGTCAGCCCAGGCAAAGGGTTGGTTATCCACCATGAATCCTGTCGTAACATCCGCGGCTACCAGAAAGAGCCTGAGAAGTTTATGGCGGTCGAATGGGATAAAGAAACTGCGCAGGAATTTATCGCCGAAATTAAGGTGGATATGTTCAACCACCAGGGCGCGCTGGCTAACCTGACGGCCGCAATCAACACCGCGTCTTCCAATATTCAGAGCCTGAATACGGAAGAAAAAGATGGCCGCGTTTACAGCGCCTTTATCCGCCTGACCGCGCGCGATCGCGTGCATCTGGCGAATATCATGCGCAAAATTCGCGTCATGCCGGACGTGATTAAAGTCACTCGTAACCGAAATTAGCTTTTACAAAAATCGAATCCCCAGGAAGGTACTGAAGTACGTGACTGGGGTGAGTGAGTGCAGCTAACGCCGAGGCAGTTCGAAGGATTAAGTAGAATGAATTCACAGCGTTATGCGCGTATCTGCGAGATGCTCGCCAGGCGTCAGCCTGATCTGACGGTCTGCATGGAGCAGGTCCATAAACCCCATAACGTCTCTGCGGTCATCCGCACCGCAGACGCCATCGGCGTACACGAAGTACACGCCATCTGGCCTGGCAGCCGTATGCGCACCATGGCCTCTGCCGCCGCCGGCAGCAATAGTTGGGTGCAGGTGAAAACACACCGCACTATCGGCGATGCCGTCAGCCACTTAAAAGGCCGGGGCATGCAAATCCTCGCGACGCACCTTTCCGACAAAGCCATCGATTTTCGCGAAATCGACTATACGCGCCCGACCTGTATCCTGATGGGCCAGGAGAAAACCGGCATCACCCAGGAAGCGCTGGCGCTGGCAGACCAGGACATCATTATCCCTATGGTCGGTATGGTGCAGTCGCTGAACGTCTCCGTCGCCTCCGCGCTGATCCTTTACGAAGCGCAGCGTCAGCGGCAGAACGCTGGAATGTACCAACGCGCTAATAGCATGCTGCCGCCTGAAGAGCAGCAGCGGCTGCTATTTGAAGGCGGTTACCCGGTGCTGGCGCGCGTCGCCAAACAAAAAGGGCTGCCTTATCCCCACGTCAACGAGCAGGGTGAAGTCGAAGCCGATGCCTCGTGGTGGGCAACGATGCAGGCGGCGAGGTAAATCCAATGTCAGGCCGCCTGTTAGATGCCGTCCCGCTCAACTCGCTGACCGGCGTTGGCGCCGCACAGAGCAGCAAACTGGCGAAAATCGGTCTGCATACGGTTCAGGACCTGCTACTTCACCTGCCGCTACGCTATGAAGACCGAACTCACCTGTATCAAATCGGCGAACTGCTGCCGGGCGTCTACGCAACCGTAGAGGGTGAAGTGCTCAACAGCAATATCACCTTCGGCGGCCGCCGGATGATGACCTGTCAGATCAGCGACGGCTCCGGCATCCTGACCATGCGTTTTTTCAACTTCAACGCGGCGATGAAAAACAGCCTGGCGACCGGTCGTCGCGTGCTGGCCTACGGCGAAGCTAAACGCGGCAAGTTTGGCGCCGAGATGATCCACCCGGAATATCGCGTACAGGGCGATATGAGTACCCCGGAGCTGCAGGAAACCCTCACTCCGGTCTACCCAACCACTGAAGGCATTAAGCAGGCGACGCTGCGCAAACTCACCGATCAGGCGCTTGAGCTGCTGGAAACCTGCGCGATTAGCGAACTGCTGCCGCCGGAGTTGGCGCAGGGGATGATGAGCCTGCCGGAGGCGCTGCGTACGCTGCACCGCCCGCCGCCGTCGCTACAGCTCAGCGAGCTGGAGAGCGGTAAACATCCGGCACAGCAGCGTCTTATCCTGGAAGAGTTGCTGGCGCATAATCTCAGCATGCTGGCTCTTCGCGCCGGCGCCCAGCGCTACCATGCGCTGCCGCTCAGCGCCAACGACACGCTGAAAACCCAGCTCCTGGCTTCCCTGCCCTTTAAACCAACGGGCGCGCAGGCGCGCGTCACCGCGGAGATCGAGCGCGATATGGCGCTGGACGTGCCGATGATGCGCCTGGTGCAGGGCGACGTCGGATCCGGTAAAACGCTGGTTGCCGCGCTGGCCGCCTTGCGCGCTATCGCCCATGGTAAGCAGGTGGCGCTGATGGCGCCGACCGAACTGCTGGCCGAGCAGCACGCCAATAATTTCCGCAGCTGGTTCGCGCCGCTGGGCATTGAAGTCGGCTGGCTGGCTGGCAAACAGAAAGGCAAAGCGCGCCAGGCGCAGCAGGAAGCCATCGCCAACGGTGAAGTGCAGATGATTGTCGGCACCCACGCCATTTTTCAGGAGCAGGTGCAGTTTAACGGCCTGGCGCTGGTGATTATCGACGAACAGCACCGCTTTGGCGTTCATCAACGCCTGGCGCTGTGGGAAAAGGGCCAGCAGCAGGGCTTCCACCCGCATCAGCTGATCATGACCGCTACGCCGATTCCGCGCACCCTGGCGATGACCGCTTATGCCGATCTCGATACCTCGGTTATCGATGAGCTGCCGCCGGGTCGTACCCCGGTAACGACCGTCGCTATCCCGGACACGCGCCGCAGCGACATTATCGACCGCGTGCGTAACGCCTGCACCCAGGAAGGTCGCCAGGCCTATTGGGTCTGTACGTTGATTGAAGAGTCCGATCTGCTGGAAGCCCAGGCGGCGGAAGCCACCTGGGAAGAGCTCAAACTGGCGCTGCCGGAACTTAATATCGGCCTCGTCCACGGGCGGATGAAACCAGCGGAGAAACAGGCCGTGATGCAGGCCTTCAAGCAGGGCGAGATGCATCTGCTGGTCGCCACCACGGTGATTGAAGTCGGCGTTGACGTCCCTAACTCAAGCCTGATGATTATTGAAAACCCGGAGCGTCTTGGTCTGGCGCAACTGCACCAGCTACGCGGGCGCGTTGGGCGCGGCGCCGTCGCCTCCCACTGCGTGCTACTCTATAAATCGCCGCTTTCCAAAACGGCGCAGAAGCGCCTGCAGGTGCTGCGCGACAGCAACGACGGTTTCGTCATCGCCCAGAAAGACCTGGAAATCCGCGGCCCCGGCGAACTGCTCGGCACCCGCCAGACCGGCAACGCCGAATTTAAAGTAGCGGACTTGCTGCGCGATCAGGCCATGATCCCCGAGGTTCAGCGCATTGCTCGCCATATTCACGAACGCTATCCGCTGCAGGCACAGGCGCTGATTGAGCGCTGGATGCCGGAAACCGAACGCTATTCCAACGCGTAGCGCGTCCTTCTTGCCGCGCTACGGGCAACTTTTCTACACAATGAGTGGATTATGAAACGAGAACTGGCCATCGAATTTTCGCGTGTCACCGAAGCCGCCGCGCTGGCGGGCTATAAATGGCTGGGCCGCGGCGATAAAAATACCGCCGACGGCGCAGCGGTTAACGCCATGCGCATTATGCTTAACCTCGTCAATATCGACGGCACCATCGTCATCGGCGAGGGCGAAATCGATGAAGCGCCGATGCTCTATATCGGCGAAAAAGTGGGTACCGGCAAAGGCGACGCGGTGGATATCGCCGTCGACCCAATTGAAGGCACCCGCATGACGGCCATGGGCCAGGCCAACGCGCTGGCGGTGATGGCGGTTGGCGATAAAGGCTGCTTCCTCAACGCGCCGGATATGTATATGGAAAAGCTGATTGTCGGCCCCGGCGCCAAAGGCGCCATCGATCTCAATCTGCCGCTGGAAGAGAATTTGCGCAACATCGCCCGCGCGTTGAACAAACCGCTCGGCGAACTGACCGTCACCGTGCTGGCAAAACCCCGCCACGACGCGGTCATTGCGCAACTGCAGCAGCTGGGTGTACGCGTGTTCGCAATCCCCGATGGCGACGTGGCGGCCTCTATCCTTACCTGCATGCCGGATAGCGAAGTCGACGTGCTGTACGGCATCGGCGGCGCGCCGGAAGGCGTGGTTTCGGCGGCGGTGATCCGCGCGCTGGACGGCGATATGCAGGGCCGCCTGCTGGCTCGCCACCACGTGAAGGGCGACAGCGAAGAGAACCGCCGTATCGGTGAAAACGAACTGGCGCGCTGCAAAACCATGGGCATCGAAGCGGGCAAAGTGCTGCGTCTTGATGAAATGGCGCGCAGCGATAACGTCATCTTCTCCGCCACCGGGATTACCAAAGGCGATCTGCTGGATGGCATTACCCGCAAGGGCAATATGGCGACCACTGAAACGCTGCTAATCCGCGGTAAATCGCGGACTATCCGCCGTATTCAGTCGATTCATTACCTCGACCGAAAAGACCCGGACGTCCAGCAACACATCCTGTAAAACATTTGATCAATCGAGCTTTCCAGCCTTTTCGGGCTGGAAATCTTCTCCCGTCGCGGTGAAGATAGACTGACGAGATTGAGAGGAGAGACGCAATGGCAAACTGGGTTACAGGTAAAGTTGTAAAAGTGCAAAACTGGACCGATGCACTGTTTAGCCTCACCATTCACGCGCCCGTTGAGCCGTTCACCGCAGGGCAGTTTGCTAAACTGGGCCTGGATGTTGACGGCGAGCGCGTGCAGCGCGCCTACTCCTACGTCAACGCCCCCAGCAATCCCGATCTTGAGTTCTACCTGGTCACCGTTCCGGAGGGTAAACTCAGCCCGCGACTGGCCGCGCTGAAACCCGGGGACGACGTTCAGATAGTCAGCGAAGCCGCCGGTTTCTTCGTGCTGGAAGAGGTGCCGGACTGCGACACGCTGTGGATGCTCGCCACAGGTACGGCGATTGGCCCCTATTTGTCGATTCTTGAAGAAGGGAAAGACCTGGATCGCTTCAAAAACCTGGTGCTGGTGCATGCGGCGCGCTACGCAGCCGACCTCAGCTATTTACCGCAAATGCGCGAGCTGGAGCAGCGCTACGCCGGCAAATTGCGTATCCAGGCCGTGGTCAGCCGCGAGACAGCGGAAGGTTCTCTGACTGGTCGGGTGCCGTTTCTGATTGAAACCGGCGCGCTGGAAGAGGCGGTCGGCCTGCCGATGACCGCCGATACCAGCCACGTGATGCTGTGTGGTAACCCGCAGATGGTGCGTGATACCCAGCAGTTGCTGAAAGAGACCCGGCAGATGACCAAACATCTGCGTCGCCGACCGGGCCATATGACGGCAGAGCACTACTGGTAATCAGGCGTCCGCTTTCCAGCGGACATCCTGCGTCTCTTTACCAAACTTATTTTCGCCCTGGGTGCCGACGAACGCGCCCAGGTCGATCAACATCATGACGATAATCAGCGTCGGTACAAATCGCCCTACGCCCCACTGCCAGACCTGCGGCAACATCGCCCAGTTGCCCGCCAGCAGCATCCACGCCAGAATCATCAGCAGCGCCCAGAGGCCGGATCTCCCGCGATCGTGCAGACGCTTCACCACCACCGCCGCCGTCGGCCAGAGCAGGCAGACGAGAATAAACGCCGCGGTCTGTAAACTCAGCAAATTGCTGCCCGCGAGGGTAAACAGCGCGCTCATGGTCAACACCCAGATAACGATCCAAATCCAGAAATCCCGGCGGCCAATACGGCCTTTAATTGAGAATAACCACTGCTGTAGGGTCATGTTTTATTCCTTATCATCATCATTCGCGTAGTTTACCCTGAAGGCGTCACTTTTTGACAAGCGTGACGGTTCCCGTTTTAATCGTCGGCAGGCAAAAAAAGGAAAGACAGGCATGAAGAAGTGGGCAATCTTAAGTTTGATTGGGCTGACAGCGTTATCTGTCGGCCCGATGGCGTTGTCCGCAGAAACAGAATCCGCCGCCACCGCCCCCTATCTTTTACCCAGCGCGCCGATTTTTGATGTCAGCATCAGCGAGTTCCGCGAGAAATTTAATGCCGATAATCCGAAACTGCCGCTTAACGAGTTTCGTTCCATCGCCTCCAGCCGCGATAAAGCCAACCTGACCCGCGCCGCTACCAAGATTAACGAGAATCTGTATGCCTCTACCGCGCTGGAGCGCGGCACGCTAAAGATTAAATCGATGCAGATAACCTGGCTGCCGATTCAGGGGCCGGAGCAAAAAGCGGCGAAAGCGAAAGCGCAGGAGTATATGAGCGCTATTCTCCGCGCTTTTGTACCGACGCTAAGTCCACTGCAGAGCCAGCAAAAGTTGCAAAAACTGCTGACCGCCGGCAAAGGCAAACGCTACTACACCGAAACCGAAGGCGCGGTGCGCTATGTAGTGGCAGATCACGGGGAAAAGGGGCTAACTTTCGCCATTGAACCGATTAAGCTGGCGCTATCTGAAACGCTGGAAGACAACAATAAATGACAAAAAGCAAAGCCTTTCCAGTGACGAGTCTCTATACTGTTTCACAGACCATGCTGCCCTCTGGGGCGGCTATATTCCTTAATTCGCTTAGTAGCGTGGAGAATTAAAATGCGACATCCTTTAGTGATGGGTAACTGGAAACTGAACGGCAGCCGCCACATGGTAAACGAACTGGTTGCTAACCTGCGTACTGAACTGGCCGGCGTAAGCGGCTGTGCAGTGGCAATCGCGCCGCCGGAAATGTATCTCGACCTGGCTAAGCGTGCAGCAGAAGGCAGCCACATCCACCTGGGCGCGCAGAACGTTGACGTGAATCTGTCCGGCGCATTCACTGGTGAAACCTCCGCCGAAATGCTGAAAGATATCGGCGCGCAGTACATCATCATCGGCCACTCCGAACGCCGTACCTACCACAAAGAATCCGACGAACTGATCGCGAAGAAATTCGCTGTACTGAAAGAGCAGGGTCTGACGCCGGTTCTGTGCATCGGTGAAACCGAAGCTGAAAACGAAGCGGGCAAAACGGAAGAAGTGTGCGCGCGTCAGATCGACGCGGTGCTGAAAACTCAGGGCGCAGCCGCTTTTGAAGGCGTGGTTATCGCTTATGAACCAGTATGGGCTATCGGTACCGGTAAATCCGCTACCCCAGCGCAGGCTCAGGCGGTACACAAATTCATCCGTGACCACATTGCTAAAGCTGACGCTAAAATCGCTGAGCAGGTCATCATCCAGTACGGCGGTTCCGTTAACGCCGGCAACGCCGCAGAGCTGTTCACCCAGCCGGACATCGACGGCGCGCTGGTTGGCGGCGCATCCCTGAAAGCAGACGCTTTCGCGGTGATCGTTAAAGCTGCAGAAGCGGCGAAAAAAGCGTAATTCGCTTTCCCGGTAGTGAAACGCCGCCGGGGTTGCTGAAAAATTCGCACGAGTAATAACCCGGCTTAGCGTAGCGCAAGCCGGGTTTTATTTTCCCGCTACAATTTCCCCAATAGCTGATACCACGCGTAATCCAGCGGCAGCAAAATCAAATAGCTCACCGCCGCCAGCGCCAGGCATAGCAACATCCCCGCTCTCGCCGGGACTTTACCTAATCCCATCGCCACCACGATCGGTGACGCCTGGTATGGCAGCAGCGGCGTGGAATAACCCAGCACCTGAATCATAATCACGCTCAGCAGCGGAAAGCCGGTCGCGTCGGCAAAGCTCTGCGCAAAAGTCGTATACAGCGCCGGGACGCCGTTGGCGGTCATAATAAAATTCAGCGCGCTGGTAATTCCGGTGAGCGCCAGGAAGCTGGTGAACGGATTATCTTTATCCAGCGGCATCACCTGCAGCAGCGCGTTACCCACCGCGCCGCCAATCCCGGTTTGGGTCACGGTAATCGCCAGTCCCAAAATGCCGGCAACATAAATGCAGGTGCGCATATTCACCCCGCTGGCGAACTCCTCACCGCTGATAAATCCTACTCGCGGCAGCAGCGTGACCACCGCTGCCGCCAGGCCGGTCCACGCCGGGCCGACGCCGTGCCAGCTTTCGGTCACCCATAACGTCAACACCACCGCCAGTAGCCACGCCAGACGCTTTTCATCGCGGCTCATTGGCGCCTGCGGCGCCAGCTCGCGCGGCGGATGCGGCTTGCCGGGAAACAGCCAGCAGATCAGCGCCACCAGCACCGCCCCTTTCAACCAGCCAAGCACTGGCGTATGCAGCAGTAAATAGGGAACGTAATTCAAATGGATCCCGTAAGAGCCTTCCGCCGCCCCGCTCATCACCAGATTTGGCACGTTAGCAGGCAAAATGGTCGCAGATAGCTGGAAGGTGCCAAAGC
>OGZV01003762.1_pt1 | contig 9815 bp, 6 predicted proteins | sample 1576861 | NCBI WGS metagenome assembly OGZV01 (sample SAMEA3541501, study PRJEB24748) | human gut metagenome | biome: human gut; feature: human-associated habitat; material: faeces | place: China | collected 2012
ACGGTGCAACTGTTTCGTAGTCGATCAGCTGCTCTGCATTTCCGTGATCCGCACAGATAAACATCTGTCCGCCAACTTCTTTCAGAGCTTCTACGGTCTTGCCTACACACTCATCAACAGCTTCCACTGCTGCGATCGCTGCTGCCTGGATACCGGTATGTCCTACCATATCCGGGTTTGCGAAGTTGATGATGATCACATCGTATTTTTCAGAACGGATAGCTTCGGTCAGCTTGTCGCATACTTCATATGCACTCATCTCCGGTTTCAGATCGTAAGTAGCTACTTTCGGGGATTTTACCAGGATGCGGTCTTCGCCTTTGTTCGGTTCTTCTACTCCGCCGTTGAAGAAGAAGGTAACGTGTGCATATTTCTCTGTCTCGGCGATTCTTGCCTGTGTCATGTTATGTGCTGCCAGGAATTCACCGAAGGTATTTGTGATAGAAACTTTGTGGAATGCTACTTCTTTGTTCGGAATCGTCTCATCGTACTCTGTGAAGCATACATAAGTCAGATCCAGTCTCTTTTCTCTTGCGAATCCGTCAAACTCATCTGCACAGAATGCACGGGTGATCTCTCTTGCACGGTCCGGGCGGAAATTGAAGAAGATTACAGAATCTTTGTCTTTGATTGTTGCAACCGGTGCTCCGTCTTTCTTAACAACAGCCGGAACTACGAACTCATCGTTCTTTCCGTTGTCGTAAGAATTCTGTACTGCACAGATGCCGCATGCTGCTTCTGCACCTTCGCCTTTTACCATAGCGTTGTAAGCCAGCTCTACACGATCCCAGCGGTTGTCACGATCCATTGCATAGTAACGTCCCATAACAGTTGCAACCTGTCCGACACCGATCTCTTTCATTTTATCAACGAGCTGTTCTACATAGCCTTTGCCTGATGCAGGTGGTGTGTCACGTCCATCCAGGAAACAGTGTACATAAACATTTTCCAGACCTTCTCTTTTTGCCAGCTCAAGCAGTGCGTACAGGTGTGTATTGTGGCTGTGTACACCGCCGTCAGAGAGCAGACCGAACAGATGCAGGGCACTTCCGTTTTCTTTTGCACTCTTTACTGCATGCAGCAGTGCTTCGTTTTTGAAGAAATCTCCATCCTGGATTTCTTTTGTGATTCTGGTCAGTTCCTGGTATACGATACGTCCGGCGCCCATGTTCAGATGTCCGACTTCAGAGTTACCCATCTGTCCATCCGGCAGACCTACTGCCAGACCACTTGCATTGCCTTTTACGAAAGGACACTCAGCCATCAGCTTGTCCATAACCGGAGTTTTCGCCTGTGCTACTGCGTTGCCTTCTACCTTATCATTCAGTCCATATCCATCAAGAATCATCAAAACGGTTGGCTTTTTGCTCATTTTTCCATTTCTCCTTTATATTATAATGATGATGCCGGAGCTTAAAAACCCCGGATTCTTTAACCATATTTGCTTCGCATTTATTCTACATGATTTTCAGGTAGCCGTCAATTCTTAAATCAACGATAACCTGACCTCAGTTTTGTTATTTTCTGCAAAAAAATAACAAAAAAACCTCTGGTATGGCAGTACCAGAGGTTTTCTGTGTTTTAATGAATCTTTATTTTCCCATTTTATCGCCCGAACAGCATTATAGCATATAACATTTTAATTTTCAATATTACTTTTTAATTTTTATTATTTAGTTATATCTTTACTGACGGTTTTCACTCATCTTCTTTCTCTTTAATTACATTCAAACTTGATTACTTTTGCATTATTTTTTCTTATAAAGTAATACTTTTAGATGCATATTGAACTACATTAGGATCGTGCGTCACAATTACTATAGTTTTCCTCATTTTGTTCAAATCACAAGGTATTTTCATAACTATTTCCCTATTCGTTTTACAGTTATTATTCTATTTTCATATCGTTTCTACCATGATTAATGCAAAAACTTCTGAAATTTCTTTCAATCTCCCTACTCTCCGTACACGCGGATCACAGATGACACTTTTTTCACTGCTGTCATCTCTTCAAATGCTTTCAGAGAGTCTTTTACATGGCGTTCTTTTACTTTTTCGGTGATGACTACGATCTCCGCCAGCTCTCCAATCTTCTTTTTCTGGATGATCTGCTCGATGCTGACTTTGCGGTCGCCGAACACGGCGGTTACGGCTGCCAGGACACCCGGCTCGTTTTCTACCAGCATACGCAGGAAGTATTTGGAACAGATGTCATCCATCGCTTTGATCGGCAGCTGTTTGTAGCAGGTGCAGCTGATCCTGCCGCAGCACTCATATTGGAGGTTTCTGGCAATATCAAAGATATCTCCGACCACCGCACTTGCCGTTGGCAGTTCTCCGGCTCCGCGGCCGTAGAACATGGCATCATCCACGGCATCACCATGTACAAAAACGGCGTTGAAAGAATCATTGACGGATGCCAGTGGATGTCTTTCCGGGATCAGCATCGGATGGACACGTACTTCGATTCCTTCCGGTGTGTTGCGTGCCACGCCGAGAAGTTTGATCACGCTGCCGGTTTCTTTTGCATAGCGGATATCGGATGCGGTGATCTTTGTAATCCCTTCGGTATAAACATCGTCAAAGGTCACACGGGAATTGAAAGCGATCGACGCCATGATTGCTACTTTTCGTCCGGCATCCAGACCTTCGATGTCCGCGGTCGGATCGGCCTCTGCATAGCCAAGCTCTGTCGCCAGTGCCAGGGCTTCTTCGAATTCCATGCCGTCCTGTGCCATTTTTGTCAGGATAAAGTTCGTGGTTCCATTGACAATTCCCATGATTTCACTCAAATGATTTCCGGCAAGGCACTGTTTGAGCGGTCGGATGATCGGGATCGCACCGGCAACCGCTGCTTCAAACAGCAGATCGCATCCGCTTTTCTTCGCCTGATCCATCAGTTCTTTTCCATCGGCTGCGATCAGGTCTTTATTTGCCGTCACGACCTGTTTTCCTGCCTGCATCGCTTCCATGATATACGTTCTTGCCGGCTCCATGCCGCCCATTACTTCGATCACGATCTGAATCTCGTCATCGTTTACGATCTCCTGCCAGCTGTCTGTCAGCACAGAGGCATCTTCGATTTTCCCGGCTGCTTTTTCCAGATTTCGCACCAGGATTTTCTTGATCTTGATCTCGGTACCGATCTTATGCTGCATTTCTTCTTTCTGCATCTGCAATACTTTATATACGCCGAGTCCGACGGTTCCAAATCCTAAAAGTGCCACCTGGATTTCTTTGTATTCTTTCATTATGATTTGCACCTTTCTGCTTTGTATTTTGTTTTATTTCTGCATTTTATTTTATTTTGTGATCGCATTTTTCTTTGCGGACCACTTGCTGTAGTAAGTCTTTTTGCCGACTGTCATATAGGTTCGGATCTGTAAATAATATTTTTTCTTTGCCTGCAGTTTTCTGATTTTGGCAGAGCTCTTTTTATAACCTTTTACCCGAACCATTTTAGACTGCTTCATGCTGCTCTTTAAGGAATAGCGGATCTGATAACCGTTAATTCGATTCTCCGGCATTTTTGCTGTCTGCTTTTTCCATTTTACGGTCAGTGCCTTTTTCGCCCTGCCGACTTTTGTAAGATTTGTCCCTTTCGGAAGAATCTTAAATGTCAGTGTTTTGGTTCCATATTTTTTATATGCACCGCGGAACGTGATTTTATAAGCATATGTTCCGACATTCTTTCTTCCGGATGCTTTTTCCACCGTAAAGGCAGTGTCCGGCAGCTGATCTCCATGCTTGCCGTAGATCCGTACTTCCGGTGTCTTCACTTTTCCATTGTATACATACTGTTCTTTCGAAAGTTCATACGTTTTCGGTGCGATCACTTTTTCTGTTCCATCGCTGTTATCAGCATTTCCTTTGCTGTCATCAGCATCAAAAGAAGAATTATCGACCGGACGGTCTGCATAATCCGGCGTCGGTTTTGCTTTATTGGTGATCAAAAATTCTATACTCCCATTTGAGACATAATATCTGCCATCCGTCGAGACAACATCATAGTAAATCGTTACATAACCCTCTTGTTTGGTTGTGATCGTTCCGTCTTCGCTGACATCTACCAGACTGCTGTCATAATCGCGAAATACAATCCTAGCGTTTTCATTTTTATGGATCGCATATTTCTGAATGGAGCGATCTGCCAGAATCTGACCGCTGATACCTGTCGGAACTGTCAAAAGCCTTCCGGTCATAGAGTATTGATCCGGTGACATATTCAGTCTGAATGCATGACCGTTCTGTGCAAAATAGTACATCGTGCCATCGATGTTCTCAATCGTGCAGTTGTAAAGAACGCCGTCTTTTCCGGCATAAGAATCCCATACCGGATCTTCTTCCCCTTCTTCCGGCGGATACCCAAACCAGCCATTTATATAAAGTCTGGAATTTTCCGGTCTTGGCCTTCCGTCTTTATAATATTGTCCGGATGTTTTTCGAAGCAGCTGACCATTGATATCTTCCTGATAGCCTTCTGCAAACACCGGATAAAAGCGATCATCTGCCCAGATTGAGGACCATCCAACACCCGTCTCATCTTCTCTTATAAATTCTCCGTCGTCGTCTGTCCAGTATGCACGTTTATAAGCATTGATCGGCATGCCATATTGCAGAAGCAGCCATTCCCCATTCTGATAAACCTGTGCCCAGGCATCTAGAGAAATGGATGCAAAGGAAGAATCCACACCCTTTCCAATAAGATAAATCCCCTCCACACCGGAAGAATAATAACCCTTTGCAGCAACTGCTGACGGATCGGTCATGTTATAGTTGCCCCAGAGACCGTCATACATTCTCCTCTGTCCGTCTGCATAAATATAATTCCAGGCATGTCCTGTGATATCCGATAACTCTTCGATCGTCCATCTGGTCAGATCTGCTTTCCATCCCTCTGCGACAGCCGCACGCAGACCGCAAAGTCTGGCAAGATCCGCAATCAGCATGGTATCTCCGTAACAGTCACCGGTTCTTGTGTAGAATACCTGCGGAGAATAACTGGATGCACTGGTATCGTACTTGATATTTCTTCCTACCCAGCGAACGATCGCATCGGCTTTCTGCGTTTCTGTCGTGCATCCTTCCGTGATCTTCTGTGCCAGTTTTTTCAGTACATTTTTATCCGTCTGATCCATATGTCCAACATAAAGTCCGCGGTCTGTATTCTTATAAACTGCGTTCAGATATTCTATCACTGCCTGAGCCTGAGCATTTGCAACGGTGCTGGCTTTTGTATTGCTGCGTACCGTCCCGGCATGCTCTTTGTTTTCCTCATAATAATGTTCTTCTGTTTTTTTAATAGAAAGCTCATAGGAAGTGGCATCCTGCCAGGAAGTATAGCGGACATAAAGGATATCACCCTTTTTGAAGTCCTGATAGTTCCGGTTAAAATCCAGTACCAAACCGCCCAAATCCGTCAAACGTCCGTCCCGCAGCTTATAAATATCCACACGTGCCATATTTTTTGCATCCGCAAACCGGATTTTATACCTTCCATCTTCCGGAACGGTATACTGTATCCATTTTAATTCTTCTTTGCCGGAAACAGAAACTTCTGTTTTTCCATCTGCCCCGGATACAGTCACATCGCTTGGAACTTCCGGTCTTGTAATTTCAAGTGTCCAGCTGACATCCAGTCGAAATGTTTCTTTGCTGTCTGAAACAATCTGAATATAATAATCCACGTCCTTGTTCCAGCAGATACTGACGCTCGTACTTCCCTGAGCCTGATGTGCCACATCTCCGATCTGCCCTGCCAGTTCGTATCCGCCATCTGCTTTCTTCCAGACTGCTACATAGTAGTCTGTGAAATAATCCTCCGAATTGCTCACTGACAAGTCTTTCCATACATCTTTCGTCGGCTGATAATGATACCAGCCGGCCGGAACCCTCCAGTAAGCACCATCATAATATGCTCTGGTTTCTTTTACCGTTTCCGTACCCCACGGAGCCGCACTCTGTATCTGTGCGGATGCTGACAACTGTGTCTGTGCAGATACCGGCAGAATATTAACCCACACCAGAAACAGGCACAATGGGAGCAGGCAGCATATGATCCGCCGGAACTGTTTTTCTCTTTTCTCTTCCATAAAATTCTTTCCTTTCCTTTTTTCTTCATTATAGCAAGGCCATCTGCCATTCTCAACAAAATTCTATCGTTTTGCCCGGTATTTTTTACGGAGATATCGACCTGCCTCTGACAGGTCTTTTTTCTTCCAGTTTCCTGTTTTACTGCTTCCCGGAGCCAATAAGGCACTGAACTCGTTTTTGTTTGTCAAACTCCAGCAGAAATAGCTCACATTTGTCTGATCCAGCCTTTTCAGCCATTTCCCGGTATTTATCGTACTGATCTGACCATTGCCACTCGCATCCGACATGCCAAACTCAGTCACCATGACCGGCAGTCCTTTTTTCCTTGAAATGCAGAGAATACATGATATTTTTATAACCCTTGATCGGACTGTCCGCCACTTCGTTGTGCGTTCCGTCCGATCCAAGCTGCGACCATGTCGGCGTGCCTACCACAATGATCGCTTTTTTATCCTTCTTTCGAATGGTTTTGATGATCTGTTTTGCGTAAGATTTACAGCATGAAAAATGTTGCCGGTTTTCTGAATCTTTTTCTCTTTCTCTCCATATAATCCTCCTTGTAATTTTTGCAGCACTTACATACATAGATAATCACAAAAAATAAAAGCGGCTATTTCCTACACCACTAGGAAATAGCCATGTTTATAGTATACTATAAGTTTCCGGAGCAACTCGGACATCGCCAATCCTTCGTTGCTTCTGTTCTGATTATAAACTGCTCACTCGTATTTTTCAAGTGAAAAAGTTTGAAATGGGGATGTTTCGGCATCCCTGTTTTTACATTCTCATATGAAATAATAATAAAAACATTTATATAACTATCACTTTTTTAAATGGCAAGGTTTTAAACGATTAAAAGTGATCGTTGAAGGTGATAGTTGTAATATTAAAAAACGCCCCCAAACACAATTCAATTAGTAATACTTACCAATTTTCCTTGCATTTGGGGGCGTTTTATTCTTTCTTGTTTGGACTATTTAGCCAAAAATGGCTGATTATTTATAATTAACAATCTGACCGAACTCTTCTTTCAGAGATGCTCCTCCAACCAGTCCGCCATCGATGTCTGCCTGAGCAAACAGATCTGCTGCTGTCTTGGAGTTTACAGATCCGCCGTACTGGATACGGATCTCTGCTGCTGTAGCGTCATCGTATACTTCAGCGATACACTCACGGATCTTGCTGCATACTTCCTGAGCCTGCTCTGTTGTAGCAGTCTTGCCGGTTCCGATAGCCCAGATCGGCTCGTAAGCGATAACGGCTGCTTTTGCCTGATCTGCTGTCAGTCCCTGGAATCCGATCTTAACCTGCTGACGGATGAAGTCCATGGTCACGCCCTGCTCTCTCTGTTCCAGAGATTCGCCGCAGCACATGATCGGTGTCAGGCCATGCTCAAATGCTTTGTGCATTTTTTTGTTGATATCTGCATCTGTTTCTCCGAAGTATCCTCTTCTCTCGGAATGTCCCAGAACAACGTATTTAACGCCTGCATCTACCAGCATATTCGGGGAGATTTCACCTGTGTAGGCACCTTTCTCTTCGAAGTACATATTTTCAGCACCAACCTGGATGTTTGTTCCTTTTGCAGCTTCTACTACAGGAACGATGTCGATAGCCGGTACGCAGAATACTACATCAACTTCATCATTTTTTACCAGTGGTTTCAGAGTTTCAACTAATTTTACTGCCTCACTCGGAGTCATGTTCATTTTCCAGTTACCAGCAATAATTTTCTTTCTTGCCATGATCTTATCCTCTTTTCACATATTGTAAAACATCGCCTTTGGCTCGTTTTCGTTAAGTACTGACGGGATGTTCGCCTGCCTCTAACCTCATGTTTCGCTTCGCTCCCATTCGCTAAGAGCGGCGAACTAAGTAAACACTAGAACTCAAACATCGCCTTTGGCTCGTTTTCGTTAAGTGTTTACTTATCGTTAGCTGCTGCTACGCCCGGCAGTTCTTTTCCTTCCAGGAATTCCAGAGATGCTCCGCCGCCTGTGGAGATGTGGCTCATCTTGTCACCAAATCCAAGCTGGTTTACTGCTGCTGCAGAATCGCCGCCGCCGATGATGGTTGTTGCATCGGTATCTGCCAGAGCTTTTGCTACTGCGATCGTACCTGCTGCCAGTGTCGGGTTTTCGAATACACCCATTGGTCCGTTCCAAACAACTGTTTTTGCTGTTTGTACTGCATCTGCATACAGAGCTGCTGTTTCTTTTCCGATATCCATAGCTTCTTTGTCAACCGGGATATTATCTACAGATACATTCTCTACTTCGATCGGAGCATCGATCGGGTTCGGGAAATCTGCGGAAACAACTGCATCTACCGGAAGCAGAAGTTTTTTGCCAAGCTTCTCAGCTTTTGCCATCATCTCATTGCAGTAGTCGATCTTGCTGTCGTCTACCAGAGATTTACCAATCTCTTTGCCCTGAGCTTTCAGGAAAGTATAAGCCATACCGCCGCCGATGATCAGAGTATCGCATTTCTCAAGCAGGTTAGAGATAACGTTCAGTTTGTCTGCTACTTTTGCACCACCCAGGATTGCAACGAACGGGCGAACTGGATTTTCTACTGCATTGCCCAGGAAATCAATCTCTTTCTGCATCAGATATCCAACAACTGCGGTATCTACATATTCGGTAACACCTACGTTAGAGCAGTGTGCTCTGTGAGCAGTACCAAATGCATCGTTTACGAACACATCACACAGAGATGCCAGATCTTTACTGAATGCTTCGCCATTTTTGGTTTCTTCAGCACGGTAACGCGTGTTTTCAAGCAGAACAACTTCTCCATCTTTCATAGCTTCTACAGCTGCTTTTGCGTTCGGTCCTACGACTTCCGGATCAGCTGCAAATTTTACTTCCTGACCAAGCAGTTCAGAGAGACGTACTGCTACCGGTGCCAGAGAGAGTTCCGGTTTCGGTTCTCCCTTTGGTTTGCCCAGATGAGAGCAAAGGATTACTTTTCCGCCGTCCGCGATCAGTTTTTTGATAGTTGGCAGAGCTGCTACGAGACGGTTTTCGTCTGTGATCTTGCCATCTTTCAGAGGTACGTTAAAGTCACAGCGGACCAGGACTCTTTTGCCTTTTACGTTGATATCATCAACTGACTTTTTATTAAGCATTCTTATTTCCTCCTTGTATCATACATACGGATTTTCTAATGTGCATCCTTGCGGAGCCACTTATTTAGCCACAGAGTCTTCTCCGACTAAGATAAAAAGGGCCCGGTCCAAAAGACCGGACCCAGATAGGTCTTCTTTGTCTGATTTAACAGATTATGCTAATTCAGAGAAGTATTTGATTGTTCTTACCATCTGAGATGTGTAAGAGTTTTCGTTGTCATACCAAGAAACAACCTGTACTTCTGTTGTACCGTTGTCCAGAGGCAGAACCATTGTCTGAGTAGCATCAAACAGAGAACCATATCTCATACCAACGATATCGCTGGATACGATTTCGTCTTCGTTGTATCCGTAAGATTCTGTAGCAGATGCTTTCATCTTAGCGTTGATTTCGTCTACAGTTACTGTTCCTTCAACAACTGCTGTCAGGATTGTAGTAGAACCTGTAGGGGTCGGTACACGCTGTGCAGAACCGATCAGTTTGCCGTTCAGTTCCGGAATAACCAGACCGATAGCTTTTGCAGCACCTGTGCTGTTCGGAACGATGTTTACTGCTGCTGCACGGGATCTTCTCAGATCGCCTTTTCTCTGA
>OGZV01003770.1_pt1 | contig 9799 bp, 10 predicted proteins | sample 1576861 | NCBI WGS metagenome assembly OGZV01 (sample SAMEA3541501, study PRJEB24748) | human gut metagenome | biome: human gut; feature: human-associated habitat; material: faeces | place: China | collected 2012
TTCCGTGCTTCAGTTCGCCAGCTGCATATGCCTCCGAGTGAATGTAGCTGATTTCCTTCAGTTTCAAACTACCTTCCAAGCAGACAGCATAGTCAATGCCACGACCTACGAAGAACACATCGTGTGCATTGGCATACTTTGCTGCAAACCACTGAATGCGCTCTTTATCTTCCAAAGTTTTCTGCATCTTCTCCGGGAGAGTCAATAGTTCAGAAATATAGTAGCTGTACTGTTCTTCAGTGATTTTTTCTCTAACCTTCGCAAACTGAACCGCCAGACAATACATAGCCGCCAATTGTGCACTGTATGCCTTGGTCGTTGCAACAGAGATTTCTGGACCGGCAAGGGTGTAGAACACTTTGTCCGCTTCACGGGCAATACTGCTGCCTACCACATTGACGATTGCCATTGTGGTTATGCCTTTTTCTTTTGCAAGTCGCAATGCAGCCAATGTATCTGCTGTCTCGCCAGACTGGCTGATAACGATTACAAGTGCTTTCTGATTGAGCGGCATCTTCCGATAACGGAACTCAGATGCGAGTTCCACACGCACTGGGATATCCGCTATATCTTCCAGCACATACTGAGCAGCCATGCCCACATGCCATGCAGAGCCACAGGCAACAATATAGATCTGCTCAAAGTTTTTAATTTCGTCCTCGGTGATCTCCACACTGGATAGGTCGATAGCGCCGTTCTTGATCACAGAGTTAAGGTTATCCTGAACAGCTTTCGGCTGCTCATGGATTTCTTTCATCATGAAATGCTCAAAGCCGCCTTTTTCAGCTGCTTCTGCATCCCACTTGATCTCGGTGGTCTGCTTCCCGATCTCATCACCATTCAGATCATACCGCAGTCGAAGTCATCCACACGGGCGATGTAAGCTACAGACGGAGTTGTAGTGACATGCAGCAGGTAGGCGTCTGCACCGGAAGCGGTCAGACCTGCAACCAGACTATATTCAAACATATAGGAGCTGCGACGCGTACCCTTGCCGATAACGATACGGGCAGGGTCGGCATCACCATTGCGCTCACGGAGAGCATTGTAATACCAGCCGAGAAAGCGACCTACTTTGTAGGCATGGTCGGCGGTCAAAGTAATTCCGGCTTCACCACGGAAGCCATCTGTTCCAAAGTATTTTCCCATTAGTATGTTTCCTTTTTATTTTTCAGTCGACATATTTTTGTCACAGCAAAAAACAATTGCTTAATATCATTTACATATATAAGTATCATTATGCAAAATTCGAGAATCAATAACAGTTGTCCAACTGGATTATTGATAAACATAGTTATTGCCTGAACAAGAAGTATTGTCCCAGCAAATATATGACGCTTTTGCCAAATATATAATTTTAAGTACTTTTTTGTATCTCGGATTCTATAATAGAATACAATAAAGTAGCTAGCTGCGGTAGCAAGGGCGGCTCCCATTGCTCCCATTTGAGGTATAAGAGCAAAATTCAATATAATATTGACTATTGCGCCTGCTGTACCAGACACCAAATAACCCATGCTGTCTTTATGTACTGTATAAGCTGTTGCAGCAAATGTTCCCAATGTTGAAAAAACGAATCCAATAATTAGTACCGGCGTATATTTCCAAGCAATATAATACTCTGCTCCAACGTAATATCTTAGAAAAACCTTCATAACCATCATTAAACCGGCAGCGCAGATGCAAACAATTGCGACCAATCTATTATAAATATCATTGTTGTATTTTTCTTCGTCTGAACTTCCCTCTTCTCTTATCGCCGAATATGACCAAGCCTGATTAAAAACCTGCGTAACAGATGACAATAGGGTTGGAATCTTATATGCTACAGCATAAATACCATTAGCAGCCACCCCGACCATAGCCGTAACCATCACTCGATCAGATGAATTCATAATCCACCACATAAAAGAGTTTGGGACTAAAACAATCGCATACTTTACCATTTGCACAAAAAGTTTTGAATCAATAGAGAAATGTTTCATAGCGTTGAAAACATTTCCCGCCACCATCGCATACATTGCTGTCACAAAATTTGCAATAATATAGGCTAACAGGTATCCTTTGATTCCTTTATCAAATTGCACTAAGAATAAAATGTTAAACAAGGCAACGCAAAAAGTTTGAATGATATTTCCTATTGAGTATCTCAGCAATAATTCTTTGCCGCGCAAATAGCAAAGAAACATCTGACTAAATGCAAGCGATACCGCATACATGTACACATATACCGCATACTCATTCAGAGATTTCATTTTAGCAGTTACTGGGAAGATTATTCCGCCAGCAAAAATCGCCAAGAAAAGCGAACATATTCCAACACTTATTATTTTATTTAAGTCTGCATTTTCGTCCAACGAAAATCGCATTACGGCTTCGCAAATATTCAATGTCAACAAAGGGACTAATACCATTCCTATTGTTGAAATCATATCGACAGTTCCATATTCACTCGTTGTGAGAATGTTGGTATATAGGGGGACAAGAAAGAAACTAATAAATTTTGTTCCAAAGCTCCCCAATGCAAATATTGCTGTATTTTTTATTAAATATTTTTTTCTCGATGTGCTCATTTATTCGTTATTCCTTCGTTATATTCGCTTTACCATTCCTTAAGGAGCCACAGAATACATCAATCTACGACTATTTTGATTTTAATTATCTGTACAATTCAAGAATTTATAGATAAAATCCATCAATGTAAATTATAGCCCCAAATATTTTCTTCATTTGAAGCTAATCTTATATTCTATTTTATATGTTTTTTCCCCGAATGATTTTGAATTTTATCAGACCTTCTTTTAGTTTTTGTTTATAATATACTTTAGGCGCACTCTTCGAAATAGCTTTGTAAAATCCCTTGCTCAAATTCGCAAAAAACATCTCTCGTGTCTCTGGTGCAATGGAAGGATGTCTTAATTGATGGTTAGCCTCTAGTGCCTTTTCAATATCAACTTCCTCTAATTTAATCCCGGAGTTCTGAATCAGGGTTACCCCTTTGGTTGTCTGACATAAAACCAAAGAAATACCTTTTTCTTGCTCCCTATCGATTTGATTGCTTCCCCAAGAATCTCCAAGAGTAACATCGGATACTCTCCCCCATGTTGCATACCGACAAGAGTAACAATTTTCTGTGTAATCTAAAGATGTAAGAAATGCATGAGTATACATATCCTGAACGCCTGCCGGTACTATCGTTTTATATTCACCACCCTCATCTCGTGAAGACAATCCAAAATTTGTTTTATTTCTGAATCGAATCTCTTTCAGTTGCAGGATGTCAATGCCTTTTTCATATAATGCAAGTTTCAAAATTTTGGGTGACGGTGATCCATGACAGATCAAATCAACTGTATAAAGGTTCTCTCTTATATTATTTGACATTGCCAGCATATAGTTTTTTACCGCCGCCACTTGACAAGGCAAACCAATAAATAAAACGCTATTTCCATTCTTGAGTTTCTCGACAACTTTATCATAAATACCAACTGGATTACTTTTCACATATTTTGAACCTACAAAATGACCCAATTCCTCTTTTTTATTCGTTATGTCAAAAACAAATTCTCCATTTCTAAACAGACAGGCTGCCACATAGCCACCATCATTGACAAAATATTCCATCATAGCAGAAGCTGCACCTCCCGATGAGGCTTTGCTTCTAATACTATCTGGCGCCCAACCTTCTTTCCAATAAATAGGTTCATTCAGGTTCACTTTGTGATTATTAGGGCATACTCGTTCGCATGCTCCACAACTAACACATTTGCTTTCATCAATAACTGCATTATATGCCGACACAGTATCCTGAATTGATATGGCCTCTTTTTTACATTTTCCTACGCAAGCCATACAACCCGTGCATAAATCCTGTTTACATACAGTTCTCATCACCCAACCAACTCCCGCTTTTCTAACTATATTTTAATTTACATTGTAAAAATCTATATTGCTGTTTATTTACCTTATATATTTCTGTTCAAATACTGTAAGGTCCTTTGTGTTTCTTCTTCAACAATTGAATCAAAGTTTTCCTTATCTTTCAAAAGACCATATTTTTCCTCCAATTCTGAAAGATTACTCATCAAATGATCTTTCATTCCTATTTTTCTAATCAAATCCAGCAGTTTATTTTTATTGCTGGCCCTTGCCAACACTGCAAATTTTTCTGCATATTTTGAAGCAAAAATTGTGCCATGAAATGTATCCGTAATTACAAAATCCGACTCTTTAAAAATCTTTAGACACTGAAATGGTGAACATACAATATAATCTTTAATCCAGAATTGTGGTGCACCAATTGCAATCGGTGTCAACTCATGCCTTTTACAAAAACCTTTAATTGCATCAACCTCTTCTGCCGTGTGAATTCGGTTATAATAGGAATAAACCACACAATAATGCTTTGGCATTTTAGGCAAATTCGCCTGTTCCACCTCACAGTTAAAATTATATATCAGCACAGGGTCCAAATTATCGTCAATTAACTTATTTGTTAGTTTTTCAACAAATTTGTGCGTATTCTCATCTCTCACCGAAATAGCTGCAACATTTTCAAATGTTTTTCTGATTTTTTTAGCAACCATTGCTGGAAGTTCCTCATATTTTGTGGAGCCACAGGATGCTGCATACGTAATCACTTTGTTTGCTTCTGGAACATTACCAAACAACTGTGAAGTAAATCCCCATGCGCCAGAATTCAAGCAATTAAAAACCTCATCACTACCAATAACGCATACATCATATTTCGAGTTTCTTCTATTAATAAAAAGTTCTTTTTGCCGAAATTGTTCAAAGACATTTTCCTGGTCTATACTCTTCTTTTTTATTCTTAGACGGTTCAGTGTATATCTATCCGTTTTCTTTATTTTTCCAATCAAGCCTGAAGTTTCTTTTTCTTTATCATACTTCTGCTTATAATCACCCAACAGTTTATAGTCATCTTCTCTTTTTTCAATATCTATAAATTCCACTTGATGACCGAGTCTTTCAATTGTTGTCTTCAGCGCATACGATTGAAGTAGGGACCCCATATTACCAACCCGTTGCATCGACAAAATACATACTTTCACTTTTATGTTCCTCCTTCGTTCCTACACGCTTGCACATTCTAAACATTCTTCAAGAATTCTTTCATATTCGAGAACTTCTTTTGGTTTTCTCTGAGTTTTCCCTTGGAATACTCGTAATTTCCTCCGAGCCTCATCATACTATCCCAGTATCCCGGAAGCTCATCCTCTCCGCCTGTGAATAACCAAAAGAATTCATGTAACGCATGTTCATCTGGTTCTTTCTCATAGCGTTTCCTATATAGCTTTACCAATTCCTTTGCTTCATCAACTTGAGCCGCTTTTCTCTTTTCATGATATTCCTCAAGACTCATTATAACTTTACAGGGATTACCAGCTGCGACACAATTATCCGGGATATCTTTGTTAACCAACGAATTGGCACCGATAATCACATTGTTCCCGATATGCACTCCCTTTAAAATCGTCGTCTGCATACCGATAAAGACATTGTCTCCGATTTTGACCCCCCCCCGATGATCCAAGAATGTCACCATAGACCCCTTTCAAAACGGACCAATCAAATCCATGCGTCAAAATCGTTACGCCCTCTGTTATTTTTACATTCTTTCCAATATCAATCAACCAAGGACGTGTAGTATCAATTTGTGTTTTTGTCGGAACATAAATTGTTGATTCATCACCAATCTTCATTCCTATAGTACGAAGGTACTTAATATAAGTTTCTGAGGATGCCTTTTCCCCGTATATAAATTTTCTGCATATATTCTTAATATATTTTCGAATCACAACTGTTCTCCTCTTTCTTGTCGTCCGCTAACGCCTGCCAGGTTAATACCGCAAAGACTATATATGCAAAATTCGACCGCAATGTAGAATTGTACACAATAATAATCATAAATACGATTGGAAAGAATGTTCCAAGCAGGTTATAATAAGAGCTTCTCTTTTGGTATGCAATAATAGCTTTAATTTCCAGAATAACAAAGAAGGAAATATATGCGATTGTTCCTAAATATCCCACCTCAACGAACAAATATCCCAATGACAACCAAGTGTAATGCATTATCCCATATACAGTATAGAATGCACTATTCAGCATCGGAATCGCATCAGAGTAGTCGCCATTTCCAAGTCCGATACCAAACCATACAGCATGTTGCCCTGCCCATTTCGTAATCACGGGTGTTAATTTCGAGAACACTGCTGTCCGACCTACATCAAATTGATTTGCGTAAACTTCCTGATCTGAGATCATTGTCATAATATTATCAAATGATAAATAGTTTGCCCAAAAAGGAAAGACATAATAGAAGATTTGCATTCCAACATACAATACTATAACAAAAAACAGTGCTAGAATCATACCTCTTCCCTTGCGCTTTGACATCGCCAGATACCATACTACAAGAAGAATAGCCAAGATGAACAAAAACTTCAGTTCCGATAAGGCCGCATTAACGAATATCAACAAGAGGTAGCACACGAATTTTTTCGTGCTAATTTTTTTATACTCAAATTGACATATTACAATACACAGGATAACGGATAAGTAGATCATCAAGCCTCCGTTACCACCAGGTGTTTTTCCAAACAAACCACTTAGGAAGTCTTGATTTAATCCTTCTACAACATACTGAAATGCAATTAAAATCATGTGAATCGGAAAAATCCTCATAAAGAAATTTTCCATCGTTACAACATCTTCACTGTTCCACAAAGATCTTCCAAGCAAGAAGAATAAAAAGAATCTGCCATAATTTCTCAGACCCCAAAGCGCACTCGGCAGGCGAACAGTATTCAGCCCCCATCCAATAAGCGCAACAATTGCAAACGCCAGAATTGATATATATTCAATGTTATTTGTCGTTTTATTTAGCTTCACTTGCTTTCTGCAAAGCATTACAACAAGGAGCAGCACCAAGAGAACATCACACAGATAATTCACTTGTCGAAAACCAAGATAATCTGATATTATGCCTTGAAACAAGCATATTCCCAGTACTCCGTATAAAATATTCTTGTATTTAATAACAAATGAATGCATTTCAGATTATTTCAACTCCTTCATAATTTATATTTGAGGTAAAGCATTGCATAGCATACTAACGTTTGTTCCTTCAGCAATCCTATCCGAATAAAATTTCTACTTTTACTCTCAATTTTGGGATTAACTTTTCCAAGCACTGTCTTTAAATGAGTATCTTTTTCGATAGCTTTAATATGACTCAGCTTTTCTGTTGTACTCTCTTCTGATAAGACTATCATTTTTAATGTTGCAATCACAAAAGCAAGATAAACACTCGAAAACCGCGTTTTCACTACTTCTGGAAAATCTAAGTTCTGACATAAGAGAATTGTCTGATCATAAAAATCTTTTATTCTCTCATATCTATCTTTTCGATACACTCTTGTTAATGACGTGTTATTTTGGCAATAAAAATAAAATGCTTCCGGAACAACAGATACACAAGTGACGTTTCCAAAGAGTCTTGTCAAAGAGTATACATCTTCTGAAATGATGTCTCTTTCCGATACAAACCTCCAATTTGTATCGTTTATTAATTTCATTGAGAATAATGCTGTACATGCACTCAGCATTAAGTTCATTTTCTTCTCTTTAGAATAATCTGGAGATATCAACTCTGGAAAAATAATATTTGTGACTTCACTTCCTGTATAGATCAACTTATCAATTTCAGGTTTAAACACTTGTGTAATTTTACCATCTGAGTCAACAATATTATATCCATAATAGACGATGTCCGCTTTTGACTCAATTCCACTTTTATATGCTTTTTCAATAGTATCAGATGCAATATAATCGTCACTGTCAATAAAGCAAATGTACTCGCCTGTCGCATTTTCAATTCCCGTATTACGTGCATATCCAAGGCCGCCATTCTTTTTGTGGATAACTTTTATTCTACTATCTTTCGCGGCCCACTTATCACAGATTTCTGGACATTTATCTGGAGATTCATCATCAACCAAGATGATTTCCAACTTTCTGTAGCTTTGGTTTACGACACTTTCCAAGCATCTACTAAGATACTTTTCAACATTATAAATCGGTAAAACAACTGATACAACGCCTTTTCTCATCAATACAATCCTCCAGCTATGATTCACAAGAAACGACGTCTGCTCTTACAATAACTTTATTACAAACTTTCGCTTCTACAATTTTAAATTATCTTTCATTCATATTTTCCAAACCAAATACAGGCAAGGTTTGTTTCCATGAATTATATGGCTCTCTCTGCCGTTTTTATCCACATACACCTGCAAAGGGCAACAACATTTTCACATCTTTTTTATCACCCTCGCCGGACTCCCAACTGCTACGCAATAGTCCGGCACATCTTTAGTAACCACTGAATTGGCTCCAATCACGCAATGTTTACCTATCTTCACATTGCCCACAATTACCGCTCTCACCAATTTCGGAACCCTTGCCGATTCTTACCGTACCCCCCGACCAGATTTGGGTATAGGGACGTACCGTTACGGAAGCTTCCAAGGTAATATGACGTTTTCCTTTTAAGCTGCAATGCTTGCCAATATAGACATTCTGTCCAGCAGTTACACCAAAGATTTTTGCTCTCATCAATCCAAGGATTTCCTTGGCCTTTCCTTTAAGTCCCATCCTTACGATACCTTTCTAATAAATTTATTCGGATACAGGAAGAATTCCAACCATTTTGTCTTCTTCATAATCCAAGCAGCCATAATCGGACCTGCAAAGCTAATTCCAAGTCCCAGTATCATATGAACCACAGCACTTTCGATGCCAATCTTCATCAAAAGTGATCTCAGCGGTGCTGCAAACAACGTGTGCATCAAGAAAATCGGCATCGTATATTTTGCAAGGACGTCTATACCTCTACCGAACTTTTTCTCAAAATCTGCCACCATTAAGACAACAGCTATACAGGCTACTAAGCCCCCTACGAAAGAGACTAAACCGCTGCCAATTCCTGCCTTATAAACCAAAATACTCAGAATTATAAACAGCAATCCGCATATCATTCCTTGTATTCTTCTCCCTTTTAGCTGCACGTTAAATACACAAATGCTCATACCGAGCACAAACCAGATTTCATTTGAGAGAACTGTTGATACTGCATAAACGCCGTACCCCCCCCATTCAATGCAATGGTTTTCATAGCTATTGCTACAATTAAGCCTCCTACAGCCATATTTACGCTTTTAAAAGTTGGTGTAAGAAGGAAAATAAAGAACAATGCATACAGATACCAGTATGGCGAAGCAGGATGAAATAACAGGGTATCTCCTAATCCACCAATTTGATTGTTCACATTACCTGAAAATGCCTTTTTCAATACCCAAGTAGCTGTAGAAAAGGTCACATAAGGCACGCCGAGTGCCAATGCCTTTTTAGCCACATTCCTGTACCAGCCGTCCACACTGTTTACCTTGCTGTACTTCTGATAAAGGTATCCGCTACAGATAAAGAACAGCGGCACATGGAAATAATAGATTGTCGTATTGAACCACTTATACAAGTCATTCTCCGGCAAGATATTCGCCTTCGTCATGCTCTGAAAGAAATGACCCAATACCACCAGTATGCAGGCGATGACTTTTACATCATCGACCCACTTTTCTCTTGTTTTTACCGCAATCTGCTTATTCATATATTTTCCCTTTTATGTTCTATTTCACTACCTCTGTTCAGATGAAGCACTTTCAATGTGTTATTCATAAACCAGAGTGCTCCATACAAACGCAGGTAGTGATACTGA
>OGZV01003781.1_pt1 | contig 9768 bp, 6 predicted proteins | sample 1576861 | NCBI WGS metagenome assembly OGZV01 (sample SAMEA3541501, study PRJEB24748) | human gut metagenome | biome: human gut; feature: human-associated habitat; material: faeces | place: China | collected 2012
CACCGAACTTCAGTTTGGCTCCATTATTTAAACTGGCCTTGAAATTGGCCGAGAATTTCATATCTTCTTCTTTGATGTCCTCCTGTTGTTCCGTCAGTTCCTTCAAGCTGAACTTATCACTCAGTGTCAAAGTAGCACCTGTTCCAGGTGTTGCCAACGGCTGGCGTTCATCACTCAAGTCCATATCAAATTCCTGCTTTTTCAGTTGGAAGTCAAGATAACGTTCATTAGGGCGTTCTTCCGTAGCTTTTGCATAACTGGCATTCCAATCCATACCGATTGCCCCCCATAAGTGTTCTCCGCCCAAAGCGAAATCCATGGTACGCTGACGCTCCAGACGGGCATTGCGATTATCAGGAGTACCTGCTTTGGTCTGGATGCGGACTGTGCCTTTTCCGTTCTCATCCAAATCCTTGATATTGGTACGGTAACGGTTTTCCCAATCGTTACGGTTGTTGAAGATCCCTTTGAAAGTCAATTTATGGTTTTCATTGATATCAAAATCAAAAGCCGCCGAATAACTTTGACGTTCACGGGTGACAAAGTACTGGCGCATCTGATAATCGCTGACATATACTTTGCCATCTTCATTTTGTTCCCACATGAATTCAGTATCATAAGAACCGGAAGGAGCATTCTGATAAGAAGCGGAGAGCAGCATACCCAGTCTGTCATTGAAGAAACGATCGCCGTAAGTGAAACCTAAGTTCAACTGGGCTTTCTCGCTGATCCAGTTGTAACCACTTCCCGCTGTAGCATTGATAGTGCGTTTATAAGGAGAATTTTTGGTTACCAGATTGATGGAACCACCGATAGCATCGCCGTCCATATCGGGTGTAACGACTTTGCTTACTTCGATGGTCTGAATCATATCGGCAGGAATCAAGTCCAACTGCACGTTACGGGTATCCCCTTCAGCAGATGGGACACGGTTGCCGTTAATGGTGACGGAGCTTAAATCGGCACTAGTGCCGCGGACCTGTCCGAAACGGGCCTCGCCTTGATCGTATTGCACATTGATGCCACTGATACGTTTCAATGCATCACCTATGTTTGAGTCGGGAAATTTCCCTACCTGGTCGGCAGATACAACATTAGTGATACCCAGATTATTCTTTTGTGTATTGATTGCTTTCTTCTGTCCTTGAAAAGCTCCCTTTACCTGCACTTCCTGCAGTTCCACCCCTTCATTCATCACTATATCTTTTTCTAAAGTCTTGCCTTCGGGGACGGTAACTTTCATTTCAATGGGGCTATAACCTACGTAGGTTACTTTAACTGTGTAAGTTCCGGGTTTCAGATTGGGCAGCGTATAAAAACCGTTCACATCACTGATTACTCCGGTTTTCAGATTTTCAACAAAGATGGAAGCACCCGGCAGAATTTGTTTTCCATTGTCTATCACACGTCCGCGGATAGCGCCTTGCCGGACAATGTTTTCATTTTCCTCGGCAAATGCATTTCCACAAACACCTGCCATCAGCAGCATAAGAGACACAGCTCTAACAACCTTTTTCATATACTTTTTTATGCGTTATAAATCTGCCGCAAAAGTAGATGGGTCAGGTTTCTTGAGAGTTACACTCTATTAAAGGTTTCGTGACAAAGGAGTTTCATTCCTGTTACAAGATATTCGGTGCAAGACGACGGATACAAAGTATGGACAAGGCTTACAAAACAGCAGAGTAAGATTTTTCTTACTCATGCGATCACTCTTTCGTAACTTTTGAAAAGGAACAGGTATAATATGATTAAGAAAGAAATACTTTCACAGATTATCGTAATGCTGTTATCCTTGCTATGGGTAAATGCACTGCTATCTGGATCCATAGGGAACTTACCGGACAGAAGAAGTCTCTCCGGACACAAAAAAAGAAGCTGACAGCCCGGATTATCTGGTTGAACTGTCAACTTTTCGACTACAAGCCTGAGAAACCGTTCTCTTTTGACCCTGCTACAATTTATAACTATAATCTTTTGTATTGAAAATCACATAAATATCCTAAACAAACACCCCCTTCAATAATTTTTAAATGACACTTTTTCCCACGACTGCTTATATAAATCGATCATTAGCTAATTCATCATACAAAGCCGCCATCCACCCAAATAATTCATCAGCTTAAAATACCAACTACTAGTTGCAATAGGTGTTCCACTTTCTCCTTTCTGCATAACAATCGTACACTTCACCTCGTTTTTAACAGGAGTATAGAACTTTATATAATCTATCTTATAACTTAATACAGGAAAAGATTCCAGCATTTTTGCGACTTGATGCAATTCATTGTTATCCAATTGAATAGGTTCATTCCAAACATCTGCCGAATCGGCTTTATAAAGCATAGCTGCGGCAGATTCCAGCTGACCATTTTTCGCATATTCCATAAATTGATTTATTAGGTTTGTTATCAAAACCGTATCAACTTCCGTTAGATGAGCTACAAATTCATTAATGCTCTTCTCTTCTTTGCTTTGCACCTTCTGTTTTCCTGATTGACAAGAAAAGGTTGTTAATAAAACAGTCAACAATAAAATAAATTTCAGTTTTTTCATTTCATTCTTTCCTCCTATTAAAAAAGGCCAGCCACTATGAATGGCCGGCCCTTATTTAAATTAAACTCAAAGTTATTACAATATTAGTTCTGAATAGTCTTATTGATATTCAAATCAACTTCGGTATAGATAGTACCCCACTTATAAGTAACTTCCAGCGGAACGCGGATTGTAAACTTACCTAAAGTAGTACCATTATTGTAATAATAGAATTTACCATTATCGCCAACCTTCAGAGCAGTAAATACATTGGTTGTAGATTTATCTTCACCGAAATACAATTTTACATTCTTCGTTACAGAAGATAATTTAGTAGAACCTAATGTTCCACCATTCAAAGTTGTTGTAGCGTTTTCAATATCAGCAGCAACTTTAGTTACGCCATAAAATCCATAGAAATTATATTTCTTACCATCATCACCAGTAGTATCTTCTGCTTTATCAAAATACTTGTCTCTCCAATCAATCAGATTCAAGGTCAAGCCTGCAATAGAAGCACCATTAGTAGCATCAATTAATTCATCTACATCTGACGGATCTACTGATACAGGACGCAAATATTTAGCATAGAATACGTTGTTACCCAAAGCATAATCTACATAATCGCAGTTAGCAGCATTAATTTGCAATTTAGCAGTAAATGTCTGGTCTTGTCCCAGCAAGTTGTGATCTGCATTGTTCAAAATATCTTTTGCAAAATCATTTTCTTGATATTCCATCACTGTTCCAGCAAGAACAACAACTGCTTTTGTTACAGCGTTATTAGTAGCTTGTAGAGTTTTTCCATCAGCAGATACAGTGATATCATATTGAGCACCAGAAGCACCATTCACGACATAAGCAGTTCCCTTCTTAGTCAAATGATCTTGAGGGTTAGCAAATACAACTTCCTTAGTCAACTTATCATTAGCAAATGCAGGATAAGTAGCGTCACTTGTCACGGTAATCACATTACCAGTGAAAGTATTCAAGATTTCGCTATCAAATGTACAATCATTAGAGTTATCGCTAACAACTTGATGAACATTAGCATGGATATCTGAATAACCAGAACCTGCTACAGCACCGTTCTTTTCATACCAATATTTATCAATCTTAGCAGAGTTTTCAATGGTACCATTAGGAGTAAAGTTCAAAGGACTAGGAGTCCAAGTGAAAGTAACATATACATATTGATATACACCTTCAGATACTTCATAGCTATAACGTACATTTACTGCAATACTCTTAGCACCAGCCTTAAAGATGTGATATGCCTGATTATTCTTAACTACCCAAGTCAAAACTTCAGTCATTTCATCCGCCGGATCCCAATTAGTCTGTGAAACCACACCAACCGGAGTAGTAACAGCCTTAGAATCAACAGTAATTCCATCATACTGAGTAGCATTTACCAAAGCTTGTTGCTCTACGTCTTCTACAGCACCATCCAATTTGAAATTCTTATGGAATTCATCCTTAGAAATACCAATTTCTTCCAATTGAGCCAGAATCTGTTCTTCAACTTGATGCCATGACAAACCAAGTTTAGTCTCTGTTTCTGTACAATCAACAGTATAACCATTGGCAAATGGGAAATTCGGGGTCAATACAACTTCATTCTGATTAGCAGTATCGGTAATCTTGAATTTTAAATAACCAACAGAAGCTATTTTTCCGCTAATAGTATCAGTCAAGATAACACGAACCAACGGTTCACGATCTTTTGTAGCTTTATTCTGAGTAAATCCCCAAGGTTGCTGCTTACCACCACTTGTCATCTGAGGACGAATAACAGAACCCTTCAATGCAGCATGAGCACTTTCTGAAGTTTCGTTATTACCTTTATGATAACCAACTAATTCGTAAGAATATTTGAAACCATATTTTTCTACAGTACCATCAGCAGCACGAACATCCCATTTTGAATGTGTACCTTCTTTATCTATATTAGTTCTGTGAGTATTGACCAAACGAGCAATATCGATACCATTGCTGTTCCAGACAATCTTGCAAACATGTTCATTATCAGCAATAGCTTCAGCAGCAGTTGTAAACAAGTGGCGGTCATTTGCATGAATACTATCTACAGCTGCCAATACCAAGTCCTTGTAATAAGCAGCCTTAACAGCAGCATAATCAGAAGTAACAACGGTATCCCCCTTACTTACTTGCAAAGCTAATACAGTTACTTGCTCATCATTTTCAATGTTCTTAATATCAGCATCTGTAAAATGAGCATTTACAGTCAATATACCCTTAGGGGCCTTACCGTTTGTAACATTAGTTTTTACTACTTTCGGAGCTGTCGCAGCAGAACGAGTATAATTCTTGTCATAACGCAAGAAAGTATATGCTTTTACATCACCTGGAACTTTTGCTACGGTAGGATTTACATGATAATCAGCTACCAAGTCCGGAATCATTGTAGTTGCTTCACCTACAACAGGAGCATCCTTATCATAATTTCCATCTGCATCTACTTTAGCTACTGTCAAGGTTTTATAATTAAGACCAATAGCTTCCATTGCTTCAATACCGTGATAATAGAATGCAGGTTGGAATACTAACGCCTTCAAATCAGCAACCAAAGAGAATGTAGCAGATTTTCCATCTAGTTCAATGACATAGCCAATCACCTCACCAGTTTCTTCATCTTTCACTTCTGTAATAGAACCAACGCTTTGAGGTTTCTCTACACCTGAGATTTTTACATCTCCATAATACAGATAGCCATTGTTCCACTTCAACAAAGTAGGATCAAATGCCGCAGGAGCATCAGTTGTAGGCAGGGGTGCTTCAGAAACGACCTTGTCACCATCTAACAACTGTATCTTACCATCTACAACTTTCAAAGAGTAAGTGGGAAGTTCAGCAGGCATCGGAAGTTGGAAAGTTTCACCGTTACCGCCGGTAACAGTCAACTTACCTGTTGCCGCATCATACTTGACAGCTGTGACATATTTTCCAGCTGCGGCCTGTAATTCAGACAAATCTTTAGTCAGCTTGTCCACTTTCTCGTTCAAGCTGTCGATGTCATCATCATAGTCCTTACAAGATACAAATGTTCCTGTCGAGGTAACCATCAAGGCACCAAACAGGATTGCACTTAAAAACTTTTTGTTCATAATAGAAAAACTTTAAATTTATAAATTTAAAAAACTAAAATTGATTATACATAAATCATTGATTCTAAGAGCGAATTATTCTGTTCTCGAGCTAGAAAGCGCAAAGGAGACATTCCGACTATTTTACTAAAAGAGGCATAAAAAGCACTTCTAGAGGCAAAGCCACATCGCTGTGGGAGTTCTTCTAATGAACATTTCCCAGCATGAAGTAACTCTTTGGCATATTCCACACGGTAAGTATTCAGCAACTCTTTCAAATTACAGTTGAAATACTTGTTTACCACATTCGACAGGTAAGTTTGGTTGGTGTCTATCATAACGCTAAACTTTTTCAAAGAAAGCTCCGAATCCAAAAAGACTTGCTTTATTTCAAGGTTATACAATATACATTTATATAGGGCACAATCCACCTTTCTCCCTTCAGTCCCCTTATTGGCGAACTGTAGTTCCCACTGGCGTTCAGCAGCCTTAAGAAGCAGGCTTTTCTGCCTATTCGAAGTAGCAGTCCGTCTGTGTCGTCTCAAGAATAGATAGTCCATATTTTTATTTACTTTTAATCTTCGCTTTAACATCTTCACAACCATACATTATTATATGGCGTGTCATCAGTTATACGATAGATCTCTTATTAAGAGATATACAATAGATCTATAACACATTATAAATCAACAAAATACATTCACACAAGAATACTTTGAAAGACTAAATCATGTATTCAGAAAACGTTTTTTTTGAATCAATTATTAAATTTCCTTGCTAAATTGTTCTAATTCTCAAAACTTTGCTTAAATTTGCGACAAAATATATATCTCTTAATAAGAGATATATAATATTCCAACTTAGTATTTTTTCTATAAAGTTCTTGTAATAAGAGGATTATCTCCAAAATCAAAGAATAAAACCCAAGTAAACTTTGCCTTTTCTTTTATTCAAGTTTGTCTATTAAAAAATAGTTGTATCAGCTATAATTCACATAAAAAAACAAACCTATGACAATTGTCATATTACGGAAAAATATTGAATATTTGGAAGCTGATATTTTTTTCATAACAAATAGGTGGACAAAAACAGCATAATGGTTTATGGCAATTGTTTCAAAATCTATCTGTAATCCGATTCTCCTTTACTATAAGGTATCTTCTGACAAAAGATAACAATAAAGAGATCATAGGCTGTGCCGACCTTGCAACAAACATATTCAACTCAGCCACATCAGAAAGTGCTATCATCTTTAGAGAGAACAAACACACATTTATAAAAAAATACTAGACACACTGATCCCGTCAAATGGAGGATACCTTGTGATATGATATCCTCTTTTTGACAAGAAACAATATCTTTACCCTATTATCACAAGAATTCCCTCAGCACCACCATATTCGCTTTGTCTATCACGGTGGTATCCAATGCTGCCAGATAAATCAAAGTCGTTTTTTCCGAATCATGTCCCATCCCTTCACTTATCACAGAAAGAGGAATATGTTTGCCTCTGGCAACACTGGCCCATGAATGGCGCGCCACATACATAGTCAAAGGATGAACAAGCCCCAACTTTTTCCCTATTTCTTTTAGCCTTCTGTTCACCAAGCAAATTGAATTTTTATATTGCAATCTTTCATCTTTCCTGATATGAATTATAATAGGAAGAAGATAAGTCGAATAGTTTCCGGGATATTTATCCACTATATCCTGCATGCATTTCTCCCATCTGATGGAAAGCAACTGACCGGTTTTCTTTCTTCTATAAGTCAGCATACCATTATTTAAATCTGTTTTTTTAAGAAAAGCCATGTCCACAAATGACATTCCCCGGGTATAAAAGCTGAACATAAACATATCACGCGCAAACTCCATTGACTGAGAGTGACTTAAATCCATCTCCTTCAGTTGTCTGATTACTTTAAAAGAAATAGCCCGCTTCACCGTTTTTTCCACTCCCGTATAGACGTGCTTAAAAGGAAAACGCTGTCTGATCACCCCTTTATCTACTGCACGATTATACGTTGCACGCAAAATACGCATATAAAAAGAAACGGTGTTCATACTTGCTCCCTGCTCCTTTAAATAAGTTTCATACCCCATCATCAACTCGGCATCCATATTGCTCAACAGAACATCCTTGCCATCCATAAATTTCATAAAACTGTTCAGTGTAGCTCTATACGTCTCACTGGTACGCAATTTTCCCGATTGTCTCAGACTGGCAATATTCACTTGCATAAAGGAAGACAGTGTCTTCTTACCTGAAAAGGATAATCTTTTACTTCTTACTCTAGTTGATTCCACCATAATACTTGTTTTTAAGTTGATTCTTTTTTTCTGTAAAAACCTCAAGCCAAGATAAACGATTATTCCCAGCGGTCCTTTATAAGGTATGCAATAGGGGAGATTGTTCAAAGAAACAGGAATTTTTCACTGCATTTAAAAACAAAAACGCATGTTTATTCCTTTTAAAGAATTATATTTGTAGAAGAAAGCCACAAACCTGTGTCTATGATGAAAAGAATAGAATTCATATATTTATTGACCGGTTTCTGTACAATCTGCTCGTGTACCTCGAAAGCAAATAGCGAAATTAAGGAAGTGATAACAGAGGTACACAATACTGTGACAGAAGCCATCACCGAGATTGTAGAAAAAGATATCAAACCCGAAGACATCAGGCTTGACAAGGAACTGCTGTATGATAAACATACTTTGAAGGATACCTATCCTTATAAAGACACCACCCGCCATTTCCAATGGGAGAAAATAAAGGAGCGGCTGGCATTGTTGGAGAATATTCGAAAAAAGCCGGCACAATGGTGCATCTTACAGAATTATAAAAACCGGAACGGAGAAGCGCCTTTAGTGAAAAGTTTTAAAAGGGATGCATACAAACGGATAGCCGACACATTGGGAGTGGAACGCTATCAGGGAATTCCTCTTTTCCTAACAGATGACACCCTTACTGCCGAACGCTACGGACTGGATGGACTTCTTACCCGTCACCTAGGTGAGGAAGGAAAGTTCACCAAAGTAGAACCTGTCTTTATAGGTGGCGAATGGTATGCTCCGACAAAATATATAAAACTGATTCCCGACAGCGTAGTGTTCAACAAAGCTATTTTTATAGACCGCCATAATCAGAATATAACTACTTTGGAACGGAAAGAAAAGGGCTACTGGCTGATACGTAGCATGAATCCTGCTACAACAGGACAACATCGTCCTCCATACGCCCAAGAAACTCCATTGGGTATGTTCGTTCTGCAAGAGAAAAAGACCAAGATGATTTTTCTAAAAGACGGTTCTGCCGCCACCGGTGGTTTTGCACCTTACGCCAGCCGTTTCAATAATGGTGGTTATATTCACGGAGTACCCACCAATGCACCGGCAACAGGGATCATAGAATACAGTTATACGTTGGGTACCATCCCCCGCTCACATATGTGTGTAAGAAATGCCACCTCTCATGCCAAGTTTATTTTCGAATGGGCACCTGTTAATGAGACGATTATATTTGTTTTGGAATAGAAATGTGCGTAACTTTGCACCCGTTATCCAGTTTTTCCATACGTATGCAGAAAGCTTTTTTACTCCTGTTCCTATTCCTCTTTCCGTCGAGCAATGTATCGACCCGGACGGCTACACCCGAAAAGAAAGTTGCTACATCTGTCCCTGCACCTCAAAAAATGGACGGCGAACAATTATTCGAAGATATGCAATTGGGAGGGGTGGTCAATTTCCTGGCATTCCGACAGGCTGTGGCAGGATACAACTTGATTAAACAAAAAAGCAAATCCATGATCCATCTCATCATAAGAAAGTGTCGAAACCAGGATGGCTGATATAAAAAACGTCAGATAGCCAAGTATAAATGTGCTTTTCTGTGTAACACCAAGTACAACTGCCAATGCAAGAGAAAATACAAATGTCTGCTTGCTGTGCATCAACAATCGTAGATCTTTTTCTAATAATCCTCTCATCCCTGATAACCTCCTGTCATCATTAAAATCAATTCATCGATATTTCCATTTTCTACAATGATCCCCGGATAATTTTCCAGATATTTCCCTGATAGACGGGGATTTCAGTGCCCCAGAAGCCGTCCTCTGGCGTTTCT
>OGZV01003791.1_pt1 | contig 9744 bp, 9 predicted proteins | sample 1576861 | NCBI WGS metagenome assembly OGZV01 (sample SAMEA3541501, study PRJEB24748) | human gut metagenome | biome: human gut; feature: human-associated habitat; material: faeces | place: China | collected 2012
AGACCCAGTACCGCGCCGGTTACCCATTTAACTGGTCATGGGTTAGCGCAAACACGTTCAGTAGTACCACCTGCCAATAGTCAGTCATATTTGAATAAACCTCGCTCCGGCGGGGTTTTTTATTGCCCGTAAGGAGCACAGATGTCTGCAGGAACTATCACCCTGACAAACGGATCCGCTATTGTTGGCGGTTCCGGAACCTCATTCGCAACAGAACTCGCCGCAGGTGACTTTATTGTCTCTACTGTGGGCGGTGTACCGTATACATTGCCCGTAAAATCGGTTGAGAGTAATGCGCAACTTACGCTGGTCAGCAACTTTACAGGGCCAACGCAATCGGACACGGCCTGGTCAGCAGTTCCCCGCGTGGCGCTGAACATGGTCACTGCCGCATTGGTGGCGCAAAGTGCTGAAGCGCTGCGTGGACTGAATTACGATAAACAGAACTGGCAAAGCATTTTTTCTGGAAACGGCAATATAACGATAACTCTGCCTGATGGAACAACATGGACGGGACCAGCCTGGAATAGCATTACCACTTCTCTCTCAGGCAAGGCGGCAAAAGGTGCAAACAATGACATCACCTCGCTCAGTGGACTCACTACAGCGCTGTCTCTGGAGCAGGGTGGTACTGGTTCGACAACAAGCGCTGATGCCCTTAATAAATTAGGAGCACTGCCTGTAGCTGGGGCTTCTGGACTAAAAGCGAGATACCGATTTAATGCTTCAGGCGGCAGCGTAGGTATTATCTTTGACGATACAGGCCTGTCAGGATACGGAAGCCTTTTTAATGACTGGGATAAAAAGGCGCTTGCATTCAACTGTAACTTCAATGGTAACGGTCAGTTCGCAGTACACACTATACACAGGTATGTTTATCCAGGTACAGCTGCAGGGTGTTTTTATAGCGGGCTTACATCTGATATTTCATACCAGATTGGACATTTATCATCTTCCGGAAATTTAACCGCATCTTTCTCATTCAACTATGAAGGTTCGGCATTCGCTAACAATGGCACATGGACCAGTGCTTCTGATGTTCGTATAAAGCGCGATGTTAACCGTATTGAGAACCCATTCGAAAAAATGCGGAAAATCAGAGGAGTGACGTGGTATCGCAAAGATAGTGGTGAATTTGGTATTGGCATGATCGCTCAGGAGATTCAGGCAGTATTCCCTGAAGCAATAAAAACTAACGGCTTCAGCCTTACCATGCCTGATGGTGAAGTGGTGGAAGACGTTCTTTTCCCGGATACAGTTGGTGTGTCAGCCGCGCTGCATCACGAAGCTATCCTAGTGTTGATGGATAAAATTGAGATTTTGACGAAAAAAATTGAAGCCTTACAATCAGGAAGTTGATGGAGCCGCCACTCATCATATGCAAGAATGGTCGGCGGCTAAAATCTGCTCACAAAGAGCTGTTGGCATAAAATTTACAAAATTCATAATTCGAAGCGACATAGAACCTTAGAAACGAAACGGCGAAGCTTTGAACAGCCATGATAGATCCTCTATCTTGCGGGCATACCAAAACGAATCTACTGTATATAAAAACAGTATTTGAGGTGTATGCAATGGAATTCATCAGGCCAACAGAACTGCGAGAAATTATCGCTCTTCCGCTTTTCAGTGACTTAGTACAGTGTGGTTTCCCAAGCCCCGCAGCTGATTACGTTGAACAGCGTATCGATCTCAACGAGTTACTTGTCGCTCATCCGAGCTCCACCTATTTCGTCAAAGCCGCGGGTGATTCAATGATCGAAGCCGGGATAAGCGACGGTGATCTGCTGGTGGTGGACAGCTCGCGCACGGCTGAGCACGGTGACATTGTGATCGCCGCGGTGGAAGGGGAGTTCACTGTTAAACGCCTGCAGCTGCGCCCGACCGTGCAACTCAACCCTATGAACAGCGCCTACAGCCCGATTGTTGTTGGCAGCGAAGACACGCTGGACGTTTTCGGCGTCGTGACTTTCATCGTTAAATCTGCGAGCTGAATATGTTTGCTCTCTGTGATGTGAATTCGTTCTATGCATCATGCGAGACTGTATTCAGGCCGGACCTGAGAGGGCGGCCGGTTGTCGTTCTCTCAAATAACGATGGCTGTGTAATCGCACGCAGCGCCGAGGCCAAAGCCGCTGGAATTGCCATGGGCGAGCCGTTCTTTAAGCAAAAGGACTTATTTCGGCGCGCTGGGGTTGTTTGCTTCAGCAGCAACTACGAGCTGTACGCAGACATGTCGAACCGGGTAATGACGACGCTTGAGGAAATGAGCCCCCGCGTCGAAATTTACAGTATCGATGAAGCTTTTTGCGACCTGACAGGTGTTCGCAACTGCCGGGACCTGACGGAGTTCGGCAAAGAGATCCGTGCTACGGTTCTGAAGCGTACTCACCTCACCGTTGGCGTTGGCATTGCTCAGACAAAAACTCTCGCTAAACTCGCCAACCACGCCGCAAAGAAATGGCAGCGGCAAACGGGCGGTGTAGTGGACCTGTCAAATGTCGATCGGCAGCGCCGACTCCTTGCCCTGGTACCAGTTGAGGACGTATGGGGCGTTGGCCGGCGCATCAGTAAGAAGCTTAACGCCATGGGCATTAAAACGGCTCTGGACCTCTCAGAACAAAGCACATGGATTATTCGCAAACACTTCAATGTCGTGCTGGAGCGAACTGTCCGGGAGTTACGCGGAGAGCCATGCCTCGATCTGGAAGAGTTTGCACCGGCAAAGCAGGAAATCGTCTGCAGTCGATCATTCGGCGAACGCGTCACCGAGTACGAACAGATGCGCCAGGCTATTTGCAGCTATGCGGCACGCGGCGCCGAAAAGCTTCGAGGCGAGCATCAGTATTGCCGCTTTATCTCTGCATTCGTGAAAACCTCTCCCTTTGCGCTTAACGAGCCATATTACGGTAATAGTGCGTCCATGAAGCTTCTTACTCCCACTCAGGATTCCCGCGACATCATCAACGCCGCGGTAAAGTGCCTGGACAAAATCTGGAAGGATGGTCACCGGTACCAGAAGGCAGGAATTATGCTGGGTGATTTCTTCAGCCAGGGGGTGGCCCAGCTTAATCTGTTTGACGAGAACGCGCCGCGGGCCGGAAGCGATAAGTTAATGGAGGTGCTCGATCATCTGAACGCGAAAGAAGGAAAAGGTACGCTCTACTTTGCCGGGCAGGGCATCCAGCAGCAGTGGCAGATGAAGCGTGAAATGCTATCTCCACGATATACGACTCGACTAACAGATCTGCCAGTAGTTAGATAATTGCTATCGTTTAGTAGCGATACAAAAATTTTAAGTCCTGGCAAACAATAAAAAATTGTACTAGCCTCAAAATGCTTGAATCTAAGCAATGCTATGGTACACAACCTTTTCTGAATCTTCAGTACCCCGCCTCGTAATGGCGGGTTTTTTTTCATCGTATACTTAAACTGCAAAAAAAATGCACGTTTAGCACGGAAGATAATTATTTATGATTGAGACTGAAGGTATAATGCATATTTTTTTGACTAGATCCCGTAAATCTAATAGTTTAAATATGTGGTGAATCCCCCTAAGCGGAGGGGCGAACAGTCAAATTTTGCAGTATGCTCGCGTTTCTTGAGACTGGAAGAGAAACACCGGGAGGCACCCGGCACCACATTCTATTTTATCAAATATTATTTGTGCCTTCTTTATGGTTTTGTGACCATTATGTTACTGCAAGCTCAATGTAAACTAAAAAAGGGGGACATCACCCCCCAAATGAAGAACAATATAGTTATAATGACTGCTGGGCTATTTTCTTTATTTTTGAGGGGGCGTACAAGTTAATAGTTCTTGACTAATCGTTATTAGTTAGGCGATGTTGCTCAATAGGAATAATTAGGGTGATATTATTCTAAAATACCAATATCAATGATATTAATGTTTTGCAATTTATTTCGTTGGGAGTGGTAGAGAGGGGGCGTGCTTTAGCTATGATGAATAAACTAAAAAAGATAATATTATTTCAGGTGTTTATATTGGCTTTATTGTCTTCAGTGGAAAATGTGTTCTGGCTTCCTTGTCTTTTGGGGGGTATGTCATTGTTGTTGTAATTTATAAAGAATGCTCAATATATGTAACGTGATGTGGTGTAGAATGTCAATGGATACTTATGGATTTGATCATAAAATGATTCTATTTGATTATTCGTTCGAGCATATTGCATTTATTGCCTCGATTATCTCCGGCCCCTGATTTTTAACATTGCTCACAGCGCGCGTCACGGCGTACCAGATAAACTTGTCGGCGGCCACTGTGCCGTCGGCAGCTATCTCTTCCGCTTCTTTCCCGCCTATATCCTGTCGCATCCATTCGCGCGCGGCTTCCGGTGACAGAACCAGCGGCCGGCGGTCGTGAATGTCGACCAGACCTTTGTCAGATGCTGAAGTTACAATGAGAAAACCTTCTGCTTCGTCTCCACGTTCGAACGGTGTGCTGCCTATCGCCGCCATGAAAATGGGCTGGCCATCTGCACGGTGAATAAAGTAGGGCTGTTTCTTGTCTCCTTCCTTCTTCCATTCGAACCACCCATCGGCAAAGCAGATTGCCCGGCCATGCTGCCAGAGAGGTTTGAACATTCTGCTGGTGGCCGCTGTCTCGACACGCGCGTTTATCAATGGTGCTTTATCCCACCACCCGGGCGCGTAAGACCACAGGACCGGATCGAGATGCAGTTTCTCGTCACGTTCGCTCAGCAACAGAACTTTGGTACCTGGCGCCACGTTATAACGTCCAATAGGCTCAGGGTCGTATGCGATGTCGCGATCGGCTTCATCGGCCAGGTAAGCCAGATATTCTTCACGCGTTTGAGCTTGTGCAAAACGGCCACACATAGAAACCTCTAACCAGATGTCAGAATAAAAGTATAGGGCAGGGAGAAGAAGGGTGGCGCACTGGCTAGTATTAGGGGCAAATTTAGGGGCAAAAATGCGAAATAGGGGCAAAAAAAGGGCACTAAAAATGTAGTTCTGGGTAGATTTAGGGAGAGGTTATTATGCTATAACTAATTGAATTAAAAGGTAAAGCAAATGATATCAATGATTTGGCAAAATCAGCGTAGCTTATTCAGGTTGTATTGCTCTTTTTTGTTAATCTCTTGATTCTGTTGCATTGAGTACTACCTTCGGAGCCAGCAGGGGCAAAAATTGTATGCCGCGTATGGTACGGATTCCGGCGGCGAATGCCAGCACGTTTTACTGCTGCGTGAAATCTGGCGCCGATACGTGATAAAGGGTAGCGTTCAGACGTTTGGATACGATAGCGACTTTACGGCAAACGGCGCAGTTGTGGCGCAATCATCTCCGCCAGTATCAATGTTGAAGATTAGCAGTAAGCATGCTGTAATGAGCTTACTTAATTTGAGGGTAACTTGAGCTAAGATTTAAAAATGATAAAAACTTCTACTCTTTTCCTTTGTACTTCCTTATTTTCAAGTATGGCTTTTGCAGAAAATTACTACATACCTCTACTTTATAACTTATCGACTAGGTTTGATTTCAATCCAGTTAAGGGGGCTGTTAAATCCTTAGATACTGATGTTGAGGAGAATGGAAAAATCACTTATAAAATCTCCATCAGACTGAATAAAAATGGTTGTGTTGATAGCTTAAACCTTGATAATGTTTCTTCTGGGCATGAAACCATTCTAAAATATACAAATGGAAGTCTTATTGGCCATAGAGATGGCAAGCCTTTCTCAATACAACTTGATGAAAAATGTCACATTATGAGTGAAAATGAAAATGGTGACGAGTTGCGTTACACTCTTTACCCGAATGGATTAATTAAAGACACCTATTTTTTAGGCAAAAAAATATCTGAACATTTTTATGATGAAGACGATAATTTGACGCGCTCTGAATTTTATAGTTCAGAAAGCGTTATGTCTAAAAATGAAATATCTTATGTTGATAAAAAAAGAAAGCCTCTTGATTATAAACTAATAAACTCATCAGTTTTCTCGGAGGGGTATACAGCAACCAGTTCTTGTCATTATAACGAAATGCTTGTGCCTGAAATATGTAATGCCACAGTACAGAACGCAGGTAATCCGACGCCGAAACCAGTTTCAATGACAGCGCATACGAAAGTTGAATTCTACTAGACTTAAACGATTCCAATAAGCTACCTCCGGCGTCAGGTTATTCAGGCATTCATGAGGACGCTCGCTGTTGTATTCATTCAGCCAGCGTTCAGTGATTTCCCGGGCTTCATTCAGCGTTCAGAACAGGTAAAAATCCAGGATTTCTGTCCGGTACGTCCGGTTGAACCGTTCGATAAACGCATTCTGCGTCGGCTTACCCTGCTTGACTTGCTTATCGGATAAACCATTACAATGTTCATCTGCGGTTGGGCTTGGTAATGGCTAACTCCATTTAAACGATGCGTTTTTTTTATTGAATGTTATTGATGCATTACTCCATTCCTTGCCATCAAGTAACATTTCCACACACTGGGTAGGGTAGAGGTCATCGGCTGGCTGGAACCGCTCATATTCGGAGTCAGGGTTAAGCATCACATCATGATTAACGTTGACTATCCATCCATCGGGGTTTTCAGGATCGGATTGGCGAGTGCATAGCAGTCTGGCCTGGTAGAAGTCATCCGGGAGCCCTTCCAGCATGCAACCGGTAGCCCACTGGATAAGCTGTTCATTTGAATATTTCTGAGGAGCGGTATGTGTTTCTTGCTGTTTGCTTATTAATCGCTTAAATGTGTTCAGAAAGGGGAACATGTCATTTTCCTTTAGCTTGTAAGTTAGGCATTGTAGGGCAATTAGCGAGATTAGATCCATTCAATGGTTAATATCACCGCTAGCGCATAACGCCATTGATTTTCCTTCCATGGGAGAAAGCAGTCATTATTTGATATAAAATCTTCGACAAGACGTAAACCAAAGCACAAGCCCAGCGCCACCCATGATCCCTGTGTGCCAAAGCGGAAGTAACTTACATTGTGCTAGGGTGTTTTATCGGGACGAGTTCAACGAAGGTACTGGCTGAATGCAAGAGGAATTTAAGATGAATATAGAAACGGTCCGCTTAATCCTGGAACCCTTTAATGATTCACATTATGAAGGCTTAAGGGTAATGGATAGTGATGCTGAGGTGATGCGCTATATCAATAAGGGTATCGTTAAAACGCCTGAAGAAACCTGGGAGGGCATCAGAAGGGTGCAGGCTCGCTGGGATAAGTATCATTTCTCGTGGTGGGCTATCAGAGAGAAATCTTCTGGTGCGATCGTTGGTGCAGCATGCCTCCAGCACCTGGCGAACGTGGAGGGGGCACCATTAGAGATTGGCTGGCGCCTCGTTCCTGAACACAATGGCAAAGGCTATGCTACAGAGGCAGCGAAAGCGATCGTTGATTACGCTGTAGAACGGGTGGGAGCATCTTATCTGGTGGCCGTGGCCGATCCAGAAAATATCGCATCGCAGCGTGTAATGAAAAGGTTAGGTATGTCTTATAAAGCCATAGAGCGGCATTACGATACGGAATGCGTTGTGTACGAGCTTAACATGAGTAAGCCTGCTTAATTAAGCGACACATCACTGCCACTTTATCTCAGCTTACAGCACCTCAACCAATTCAAATTCTTCTGCGATCAGTTCCATATCTTCAGAAAAATGGCCTTCGCGGAAGAAAAATCGCTGATGCTCTTTCTGCCAGTATTCAAGGCTTAAATCACCTTCACCCTCTTTGCGAGCGAATTCCTCATTAACATCGCAAAAACGCACCAGCCGCATGGAAACCAGCCGGATCACACAGACCGGGACATTCTGACCATCAAGGATTATGTTGTGGCTTCCTATCCGTGGAGCAGATACATCCTGCGAGTACGAGGCAAAAGATCCGCAGGTGGCCGTTTTGAGCCCTTTTTTAATCAGGTCCGCAAGCGCGTTCGCCAGTTCCGGGCTGTCACCCATTTGCCAGGCCGCTGCGCCTGGGTACTTCATTTTTAATTCCTCAACCTTAACCATTGAAATCCCTTCTCAACCCTTGACCATAAGAAACATAATAGCGGTTTTAGCATAAACTCCCTCGATATTTGAAGCGTAATCGGCTTTCCTTCTACTTTTGTACACAGGCTGGCTGGAATACAAAGGGTTGCATGCATTGGTTGTGTAAATATATTCTTATGGGGGTATCTGTGTGGTGTATCTGCTGCCTTCAGCCCGGCGCGTGACGTTATAATCAGTAACGAGTCATCGGGATGCTATCGGCACCACGCATTTTTTGTAACTTTTATCCCATTGGAAGGGGTTAGCGTGTTCAAGCTTAATACATCTCTACTGGCGGTTTTGCTGCTGTCAGGCTGTAGCTCCGATCTGGTTCTCAACCCACCTAAGCAACCTGAATACAAGTCGATGCCTGAAATAACGCAGTCTGTGACGCCATCACAACAGCGTTCAATCATGGCTGGCGAGCGGCCTGACTGGTCAGAAAGAACGCCGGTCAAGACAATAAAGCAATACTAATAAGCACGTAACAACCAGGGCTGCCGTTCGGCGGCCTTTTTATTTACCCATTTGAGAAGGTGCAAAGATGGAGCCTGGTTTGGGGAAAATTTCTGACGGCGGACATGGTATTTCTTTCTTTATCAACCATGCTTAAGGCGAAGATAATTCAATCACTTCAGCATCACCGAAGCGGCAACGTCACTCGAGTCGAGAACCCTGAATGCGCCACGCACCTATCTCCATAGCTGCAGCCACGGCAATTTTTGTGCTGGGCGTTTTTATCATCAATATCCAGGTCTGGTACTCGGCGCGGGCTGACAGCCTTGCCGGGGCGCACTACGTCGTCAGGAATATGCACGTTATTCTTACAGAAGCGCATCATGCGACCCAGGTTGCAATGCGGCTTGCTGAGAATGAGTGTGATGCTGAAGGACAGTATCGGCTCGGCACCGAAGCGGCATTACAACCCCATCTGAGAACGATCGTTATTCTGAAAAAAGATGCGGTATGGTGCTCCTCCTTGCCGGGAAACCGCGTGTTGTTGGTTAACGGCTCAGCGCTGCCTGAAGCGCCATTGTTACTTGTTCCATCGAAAAGTACGGTCAACGGCCTGCCGGTTCTCTTATACCAGACAAACCATGCCGGAAGCCGAATCATGGTGAGCATCAGCGACAGCCATATCCGGGATGCGCTGAATATGCCACTACGTGGCGTGGCGTATTCGCTGCTGGTCGGCAATCGTCGTTTAGGCCAATCAGGCGATGTCTTGACGGCAGCCCATTCAAACAACGATGTTCTGACGTTAAAAGACGTTGATTATGCCTTCGCGATTCAATTTAACGCTCCGCCTCTTTTTAGCCTGACGCGATTATTCGACCAGGCCGGTGGAGTGGTGTTATTTCTGCTGCTCGTTTCCTCTCTTTCTGCTTATCTTCTGCAGCGATATCTGTCTAAGGATATTTCGCCGGAAGAATCGCTGCGTACCGCCATCTACAGAAATGAAATTATTCCCTATTACCAGCCCGTCGTGAGCGGAAAAGAGGGCACCTTGCGCGGTGTAGAGGTGCTGGCCAGATGGAAGCATCCGCAATCCGGGTTTATTTCTCCCTCGTCATTTATTCCTCTTGCTGAAAAAACAGGGCTAATAATTCCACTAACCCAAAGCTTAATGCGTCAGGTTGCAACGCAGATGAATGCAATTTTTGGTGATGCTGCCAACTTACTGATTTAGTGTATGATGGTGTTTTTGAGGTGCTC